>JABAOE010003736.1_pt7 | contig 24693 bp, 16 predicted proteins | sample 7062141 | NCBI WGS metagenome assembly JABAOE01 (sample SAMN14538627, study PRJNA623070) | marine sediment metagenome | biome: marine biome [ENVO:00000428]; feature: marine pelagic biome [ENVO:01000023]; material: deep marine sediment [ENVO:00002113] | place: India: Gulf of Khambhat ... | reverse complement strand
TAGCCATTCCCTGGATGCGACGTCTAGCTGCAATGGTCATCGGAAGCCGCCTGACGACCCTTCTACTTCATCGAGGCTGGCAGCCTAGTCCACGACCTCCCGACATCCGCCTTGGAAACATGCCGTGTGGCGTGACTCCCGACTACCCGAGGTCCCCGGCGGCGAGCACACGGCGTCGCGATCTAGAGCACCCCCGCCCGGCTCATCACCGCCTCGCACTTGCGGCGGATCTCCGAGGCGACCTCGAAGGGGTTGCCCTGCACGTACTCGACGCGGAAGAGCTCCACCGACAGGGCCCCTTCGTAGCCCTTGTGGGCGAGCGCCCGGAGGATCGCCTCGACGGGGGCGACGCCGTCCCCGGGGATCAATCGCGCGTCGTTGTCGACGAGCTCACGCGGGACGTCCAGAAGGTCCTGGAAATGGGCGTGCCGCAGCTCTCCCGGCCGAAGCAGGTCGAGATCCTGCAGCTTGCTCATCCCCGACCAGAAGTGGAAGAAGTCGAGCATCGGACGGACGGCGGGATGCTCCGCCCGCCGGATCATGGAGAGCGCGGTCGTGAGCGTGGACAGGTGCGTGGAGCCCCGCGTGAACTCGATCATCGCGGTGAGGCCATGGGACCGGGCGATCTCGCCGGTCTCCCGGATGCAGTCGGGCGTCGCCGCAAAATCCTCCGCGGTGACCGGCCGGCTGGTGATCGAGGGGGAGTAGACGAGCTCCAGGCCGAGCGCGGCGTACTGGTCGCAGCGCCGCCGCCACACCTCGAGCCCCGCCGCACGGCGCTCTCCCGGGATCCAGAGCTCGGGCACGACCACGGCTCCGCTGACGGGGGTGACCCCCAGATCCTCCATGAGAGCTCGGGCGCCGGCCAGGGTGTCGCGCTCGAGGAAGCCGTCGAGCAGCCGGTCGCTCAGCTCCGCGTGGCGGATGCCGGCCCGCGCCCACCCCTCGAGCGATCCCCGGAACCCGGCCGCCCGGGAGGTGTTCTGGTGCATGCAGAGCCGCATGGCGCGCCGTGCGGGCGTCCCCCGCTCCGAGTCGAGCGCGGGCCTGGCTCCGACGAGCGGAGCCAGGAGGGATCCCAGGAGGAAGGTTCGTCGATCGGGCACGCGCTCAGGGTAGCGCCCCTCGCCTCGAGCCGCCATGCGCCCCGGCCGGATACGGCGTTCTCCGGCGGGTCCTTGCCTGTGGGCGGCCACGCCTCTCCCTTGGAGTCGGCGGCCGGCACTCCATCACCCGAGGTTCGTCATGAGACAGCTCCTGGTCGCGGCCTTCGCGCTCTCGACCGCGCTCCCCGCGGACGCCCAGCTCGCACCCCCGAATGCGGCCGGCGTCACCTTCGCGCACGTGCACCTGAACGTGGCGGACGTCGAGCTCCACAAGCGGATCTGGTCCGATCACTTCGGTGGGGAGATCGTGCAGAAGGGTCCCTTGGCCACCGTCAAGTTCCCGGGCTTCTTCATCATCCTCAGCGAGCGCGAGCCCGCGGGCGGCTCGCAGGGCACGGCGCTGGACCACTTCGGCTTCAAGGTCCGAGACATCGAGGCCGTCCACGAGCGGTGGCGGGCGGCCGGCTACGATGTCCAGGCGGAGTTCTCGGGCGCGGAGGGCTTTCCCAACTCCTACCTGGTCGCCCCGGACGGCGTCCGATTCGAGCTGCAGCAGGACCCCTCCCTGGACCGGGAGGTGACGGGCTACCACACCCACTTCTGGTCCGGCCAGTACCGAGAGCTCATGGACTGGTACGTCGACACGTTCGGCGCCACGCCGAGGCAGCGTGGAAGCATCGAGACGACGGCCGACGTGCCGGGCATGAACCTGAGCTTCGCGAACTGCCGGAGCGAGTGCGTGCCCACGCGCGGCCGCGCGATCGACCACATCGGCTTCGAGGTCGACGACCTCGACGCGTTCGCCGAGATGCTCGAGGCTCGGGGCGTCGAGCTCGAGTTCCCGCCCCGCTACATCGAGAGCATCGCGCTGAAGATCGCCTTCTTCACGGACCCGTCCGGCGTGCGCGTCGAGCTCACCGAAGGGCTGGACCTGTACTGACGGAGGCGGTCGTTCCAGGGGGGCGAGCGGGCGAGCGCGCGGGTCCGCGCCGATGAGCTCGGAGCTGATCCGACGGGCCCGTGGCCACGGCGCGCGCACTGCGCTCGTCACGTCGCAGGGGATCTTCTCGTACGCGGAGCTCCTCGATCGGAGCGCCGCCGCGGCGAGTCGCCTGCTGGCCGGGCGCGACGACCTGGAGGACGAGCGGGTCTGCTTCCTGGTGCCGCCGGGGTGGGACTACGTTGCCACCCTGTGGGGGATCTGGAGGGCCGGGGGCCACGCCACGCCGCTCGCAACGTCGCACCCCGCCGCCGAGCTCGCCTACGTGCTCGACGACGCTCGGCCCGAGGCGGTCGTCGCGCACCCTCACCTGGCTGGCCGCATCCGCCCGATCGCCGAAGAGCGGGGCCTCACGGTCCTCCAGACGCCGGCACTGTTGCGGGAAGGGGCATCGGGAGAGCTCCCCGACCTCGGGCCCGACCGACCGTCGCTCATGCTGTACACCTCGGGGACGACCGGTCGACCCAAGGGTGTGGTCCTCACCCATGGAAACATCCAGGCCCAGGTCGAGAGCCTGACGCAGGCGTGGGCATGGACGCCGGAGGACCACATCCTCCTGCACCTTCCCCTTCACCACGTCCACGGCATCGTCAACGTGCTCACCTCGGCGCTCTGGAACGGGGCGACCTGCGAGGTGCTGCCGCGCTTCGTGGCCGTCGACGTGTGGGAGCGGCTCGCCCGCGGAGAGGTCACGCTGTACATGGCTGTGCCCACCGTGTACAAGCGGCTCATCGACTCGTGGCGGGCGGCGGACGCCGAGACCCGCACCGCGTGGTCGGAGGGAGCCCGGGCCTGTCGGCTGATGGTCTCCGGCTCGGCGGCGCTTCCGGTGCCCACGCTCGAGGAGTGGGAGCGGATCACGGGTCGCCGGCTGCTCGAGCGCTACGGCATGACCGAGATCGGCATGGCCCTCTCGAACCCGCTCGAGGGCGAGCGGCGTGCGGGGTACGTGGGCACCGCGCTCCCCGGGGTCGAAGTCCGCCTGATCGACGACGGCGGAGAGCCGGCCGACGATGGGGAGCCCGGCGAGATCCAGGTCCGCGGGCCCACCGTGTTCCGGGCATACTGGCAGCGCGAGCGGGAGACGGCGGACGCGTTCACGGAAGACGGGTGGTTTCGGACGGGCGACCTCGCGGTCGTGGAGCACGGCTCGCACCGCATCCTCGGACGCTCGAGCGTCGACATCCTGAAGACCGGCGGTGAGAAGATCTCCGCCCTGGAGATCGAGGACGTCATCCGCAGCGTCCCGGGCGTCGCGGACTGCGCGGTCGTGGGCGTGCCGGATCCCGAGTGGGGCGAGCGCGTCTGCGCGGCCGTCGTGCTCTCGGGCTCGCCGCGCGTCTCGGAGCGCGGCATCCGGGAGTTTGCCAGATCCCGGCTGGCGCCCTACAAAATTCCCAAGGAGATCGTCCTCGTGAGGGACCTGCCCCGAAACGCCATGGGTAAGGTCACCAAACCGGCGGTCCGTGAACTCTTCGAGACAGGCGACACCCCATGATCGACGCGGTGCTGGCGAACCTCCGGGCCTACTGGATGGTCCACGCCCTCCTGGCGTTGTACACGGTGATGCTCGCCCACCACGCCTGGACCGGGAATCGGAGCACGAAGGGCCTCGCCGACTACTACGTCGGCGGGCGCAACATGGGCGGCTGGGTGATCGGCCTGTCGTTCTTCGCCACGTACGCGAGCACGAACTCCTTCGTGGGCTTCAGCGGCCAGACGTACGACTGGGGCATCCCGTGGATGCTCTTCATCCCGACGGCGGTCGCGTTCTGCCTCTTCGCCTGGATCGTCGTGGCCCCGCGGCTGCGCAGCTTCACCGAGGCGATGGACTCGCTCACGATCCCCGACTTCATCGGCTTCCGCTTCGGAAGCACGCCGGCGCGGGTCTTCGCCGCGCTCATCGTGATCGTCGCCTCGTTCTTCTACATGACCGCCGTCTTCAAGGGGATCGGCAACCTCCTCGAGCAGTTCCTCGACATCCCGTACACGGTCTCGATCGTCATCGTCTTCTTCATCGTCATGCTCTACACGATGATCGGGGGCTTCATCAGCGTCGTGAAGACGGATTCGGTGCAGGGCGTCGTGATGATCGTGGCGGCGCTGCTCCTCTTCTTGGGCACCGTGAGCGCCGCTGGAGGCTTCGGCGCGATCCGGGAGGTCCGTGCCCAGCCGGGCGGCGAGGCGCTCTTCACGTGGGGCGGCGGGGTCGCCGTGCCGGTCCTGATCGGCACGATGTTCGCGGGGCTGGTGAAGTTCGCCGTCGAGCCGCGCCAGCTCTCCCGGTTCTTCGCGCTGGAAGGGGACCGGGCGATCCGGACCGGCATGATCGTGTCCTCGCTCACCTTCGCCGGCGTCTTCTCGCTGCTGATCCCCGTCGGGATCTACGCACGCCGCATCATCCCGACCGGCCTGGAGGGCAACACGGACCTGGTCGTGCCCACCCTCCTCACCGACGTCTTCGGCGCCGGGACGGGGGCCTTCCTCCTCGTCGCCATGGTGGCCGCCGCGATGTCCTCGCTCGACTCGGTCCTCCTGGTCATGGCGTCGACCACCGAGCGCGACGTCGTGAGCATCCTGCGACCCGGTCGGAGCGAGCAGTCGGAGATGCGCTCGACCAAGGCCTGGGTCGCGCTCTTCGCCTTCGTCACGATGCTGATCTCCCTGAGGCCCATCGCGGGAATCGTCGAGCTCACCGCGTTCAGCGGGAGCCTGTACGGCGCCTGCTTCTTCCCGGCGATCGTCTTCGGGCTCCACTGGGGTCGGGGCAGCGGCGCCGCCGTCCTGACCTCGTTCGGCGTGGGGATCGCGACGCTTCTGCTGTGGGACTTCGTGCCGGGCTCGGAGATCCTGCACGAGGTGTTCCCCGCCATGCTCCTGTCGACCGCCACCTTCTGGGGCGTGTCGGTGGTGACCGTGGACGGCGCGGACGACCGGGTGCGCGCGCTGCTCGGCCGCCAGGCCGGGGCGCCGGCGCGGGAGCCGGTCGTGGACCTGGCGGGCTGACGGCGTGGACGCGCCCACCGCCAAGCGGAGCCGCTCGTGAGCACGCTCGCCCTCGCCGAGCGACAGGCCGACATCATGGCGTCGCTGCGCCGACTCGACGGCCGGGGGACGGTCGGGGACGTCGTCGCCGACTCGGGCCTGGCCGCCGACACGGTGCGGGCCGGACTCAAGGAGCTGCTCGAATCGCATCGGGGCCATCTCGCGGTCGCCGAGTCCGGCGAGCTGGTCTACGAGTTCGATCCCGACCTCATCGAGCGGGACGCCGAGCCCTTCCTGGCCCGGGCCAAGCGCACGGTTCAACGCCTGGTCACCAGGACGTTCAAGGCGTGGATCGTCGTGATGCTCGTCGTCTACTTCGTCGTCTTCGTCGCGCTCGTCATCGCGGCTCTGCTCGCGAGCAAGCGGGGGAGCGACTCGCGAGGGGGTGGCTGGGGCGGCGGCCGCGGAGGCCGGCACGGCGGGCTCCCCGTGCCGAACCTGTGGTTCTGGTACTGGATCTGGGGGCCACGCTGGCGGATCGGCCGGCCGTACTACGGTCGGCGCTGGGAGCGGACGCTTCCCAAGGACGACAAGGTGCCCTTCTACAAGAAGGTCTTCGCCTTCGTCTTCGGACCCGACCGCCCGGAGCCGACGCAGACGCAGCTCGACCGCGGCAAGCTGCGCCTGATCCGGGCCCGCAACGGGGTCATCACCACCGCGGAGCTGGTCGAGCACACGGGCACGACCTTCGAGGAGGGCGAGGAGGAGATGGCGCGCCTGCTCGGGGCGTACGACGGCGAGGCCCGGGTGTCTCCTGACGGACACCTCGTCTATGCCTTTCCCGACGTGATGACGACCGCGCACGACGGAGGCCGGAGGCGAGCCCCCAACCCCTCCTGGCTGCGCCTCGAGTACCCTCGAGAGCTGACGGGCAACACCCCCGGAGCGAACGCGGCCGTGATCGGGATGAACGCCTTCACGCTCACGGCGGCCGCCACGGCCCCGTGGTTCATCTTTCCCCGGCTGGGCCTGGGTGGGACCGCGGCCTTCGTCGGGCTCGTGCTCGTGCCGGTCGTGTTCAGCGCGCTCTTCTTCGCCGGGCCGCTCCTGCGCATGGCAGGGGTGGCCCTCGAGAACCGGCAAAGGACGAAGCGGAACGTCCGGCGCGTGCTGCTCGGACTCGTCTACCGACGCTCCCTGGAAAAGGGAGCCCCGATCGGGGCGGAGGAAGCGCACGCGTTCGTGCGGTCGCGCCTGAAGGACCAGGCGGTGAGCCGCCCCGCGGTCGAGTCCACGCTGCATCGTTTGGCCGCCGAGCTCGACGCGGACGTGACGACCTCCGAGGACGGCGCGCTCCTCTTCGCCTTCCCCCAGATTCGAGACCAGTTCGCCGCCAGCGAGACCGTGCGCGACAGGCTCAGGCTCGAGAAGCGAAGCCTGGGTGAGATCGTCTTCGCGACGTCCGACTCGGCCGAGGAAGCGACGGAACGGGACCTGGCGCTCTTCGACCGCGCGCTCGCCGGTGACGAGCCCGCTCTGGACCGGTATCTCCCGGCGATCGACCGCATCGACTTCGAAGACGACTACGAGCTCGTCGCCTTCGACGAGGAGCTGGAGCGGAGCCGGCGGGAACGGGGCTGAGCGGCCTCCTGACCGGCCCGGGCCGCGCCCTCACCGGCCCGGGCGGCCGCCTCACCGCCCCGAGCGATCCAGCGTGGGACCGAGCCGCTCCACGAGCGGGATCCCGGCGCCGACCACGCGCAGAGACTCGCCGAACTTCGCCCTGACCTTCCGGGCCAGCTCGTCGATGGCCGGGATCAGGTCCTCCTCGGCATCCACCGTCTGCCGATACCGTGACACGGGCGACGGTGAGGGCGGGATGACGATGCTCACCGTCAGCCGATACCCCGTGCCGACGCGGGCGACGTCGCCCTCCACGACGGCCGGAATCCCCTCCGCGCCGGCGAGCTCGCGCGCGACGGTGGCCGTGACCCTCGTGTCGGGGCTCCGACCCATCCGGTCGAGGGCGTCCGCCACCTCCTCCCCGCCAAGCACGCTCACGAGCGTGGACTCGCCGAGCGCGACGCGGAGCGCCTCGGTGACGTCCTCGCCCAGCCCGATCCTGTCCGTCCGGTTCTCGACGTGGGCCACGAGGACGGAGTCCGAGGCGCGCACGACACCCTGCGCGACAAGCGACCCCACCGGCCCGATCCCCAGCACCCACATCGTCAGGTAGGCCACGACCGACGTGACGAGCAAAGCCAACCCCCCCACGCCGAGGAGCACGGCGTTCTTCCAGGTGAGCAGATCCTGACCGTGGAGCGGATGCGCATGCGGGATGACGTGCACCTGCTCCGGCGTCAGGCCCTCCAGCTCGTTCGGATCGACGACGTCCTCGATGCGCAGCCATGGGATTCCACCCTGGACGACCGCGGTCGCGATCGTGACCGGAAGGCCGAGCACGAGGAGGACGAGCGCCATCGTCGGGGTCCACCCGGGAAGCCCGATCCGATGGGTGGCGAGCTGGACCGTCTCGAAGCTCACCGCCCCGAAGAGCAGGTAGGCGGCCAGCACCTGCCACACCGAGCGGCGGTGGATCTCGCGGGCGAGCTTGCGAAGCGCATGCATCGGGGGGTCGTCTCGAAGGGGCGGGCTCTCGTGTCCTCCGACCCGGGCCGCCGGGGCCTCGGGCTCCGGGGAGAGTGGGCTCCGTCAGGGGAATCTTCAAGCTCCGAGCGTCGCGACCGTCGCGGGAGGTCCGGTGTCGCGGTATCATTGAGGGGTGATCAGGCCACTACGAACGTCGAAGGCGCGAGCAACGGCTCGGGGAGCGCTGCTCCTGGGCGTGCTCGCGCTCGTCTCCGCCTGTGCGGGGGGGCAGGCCCGAAACCCCTTCGACCCCTCGGCCCCGTCCGGCATCGAGAACCGTATCCGCNNGGCGGCGGGGGCGAAGGCACGCAGGCTCCGCTGACCATCGACGTCCAGAACCTGAACTTCAACGACGCCACGGTCTACGCCATGCGTCAGACCCAGCGGATCCGTCTCGGGCGGGTGACCGGAAAGACCGACCAGACCTTTCGCATCGACTGGAACGTGGCGCAGCCGATCGCCTTTCAGATCGAAGTGGTCAGCGGGAGGTCGTGCCGCACCGAGCAGGTGAGCGTCGACCAGAACTCGCGCGTGTGGGTGACGATTCCCTCCGACACGGGGTTCGGGGCTTGCAGGGCGGGCCGCAGGTGAAGCTTTCGGCGGCACGTCTGCTTCTCGCGAGTGCGGCGATGCTGACGGTCGCGGCGGGCTGCATGCACCAGGGACGGCAGCTCGGGGGCGGGGGTGACGACCCCTTCGGGGGACCGGCGGGCTCCCGGCCGAGCCAGCTCCGGATCGAGGTCAACAACATGAACTTCGCCGACGCCCGCCTCTACGTGATCCGCAACGCGGGGACGCGCGTGAGCCTCGGCAACGTCGGCGGCAACCAGCAGGAGTCCTTCACCATCGAATGGCTCATGGTCCAGGACCTGCGGATCGAGATCAACCTCCTCGCCGGCCCGACGTGCACGACCGAGCGCATCGTCGCCGAGCCCGGCGACATCATCGAGCTCCAGATCCAGTCGGTGTTCAGCCGATCGTCCTTCTGCCGGTACTAGTTTCCTGTAACAGTTGAACGATTGGCATGGATCGAGCTTCGCTCGATCTGTCGCGGCGGGGCCGGCGGCTCGGTGCGCTGGTGGGCCGCTGTTTCAAGGCGTCCCATCGCCTGGCCCAAGCCCCTCAGTCGTACAGAAGGAAGGGCTCCACCGACGCGCGGAAGTCCGCGAGCTCCGCCGATGAGTCCCCGAGGATGTCATCCACCGCGGCGCCGGAGTCGATGCCCTCACGCAGGCCGTCGTGTCCCCAGAGGATGTCGATCGGCATGAGATCCTCCTCGTACTCGTAGGGGGGGCGACGCCACGCGAAGTCGTCCGGCGCGATCGAACGGACGGCCGAGAGCAACGCGACGGCCGTGCGCACCGGCTCGAAGCGGTCCCGGTCCTCGACGTGGAGCTGCGCTCCACCGCAGACGACGCCCCCATGCTTCTGAAACGTCGGCTGGAAGTGACACGGTCGCAGGCGCACGCGTCCCCTCAAGCGGGGCCCGGCCTCCCTCGCAAGATCGACCGGGTCGAGGTACGGCGCCCCGAAGAGCTCGAAGGGACGGGTCGTGCCGCGACCTTCCGAGAGGTTGGTGCCTTCGAGCAGAACCATCCCGGGGTACACGTCGCACGAATCGGTCGTGGGCAGATTGGGGCTGGGCATGACCCAGGGCAGGCCCACGTCCGCCCAGGTCATCCACCTGCGCCAGCCCTCGCACGGGATCACCTCCAGCTCGCACGCGATGCCGCGCGTCTCCTTGAGCCAGAGCGCCAGCTCCCCGCACGTCAGCCCGTGGCGGAGCGGCACGGGGTGCAGGCCGACGAAGGACTCGAAGCCCGGCCGCAGCACCGGGCCCTCGAGCCGGACGCCGCCGATCGGGTTCGGTCGATCGAGCACGACGAAGCGGACGCCCTCCTCGGCGCACGCCTCCATGGCCAGCGCCATCGTCCAGACGAAGGTGTAGACGCGAACGCCCACGTCCTGGAGGTCGAAGAGGAGCGCGTCGAGATCCCGGAGCATGGCCGCGGTCGGCTTGCGGACGTCACTGTAGAGGGAGTGGACCGGAAGGCCGGTCACCGGATCGCTGTAGTGCTCCGACTCGACCATGTTGTCCTGCTTCTCGCCGCGCGCCCCGTGCTGGGGACCGAAGAGGGCGCGAAGCGGGAATCCGGCGCCGAGGAGGGCATCGACGGACGACTCCAGGTGCCGGGTGACCGACGCGGGGTGCGCGACCAGCCCCAGCCGCTCGGACCGCAGGTGGTCGGCCGCTCCCCCCAGCACGCGCTCGACACCGAGCCTGACCCGGACGTGACTCATGGCCTAAACATAGATCGCCGGCTCCGGGCCCGCCCACGGCGCCACGTGGTCGAGACGCCGGGCGGGCCGCCCGGCGCTACCGGCTCGTCAGGATGCTCACGAGCTCGTCGAGGATGCCGAGCGGCGTCTCGGTGAAGGCCCCCGGGTCCGAGCTGTTCACCTGGAGCGCGACCCCGAGGCCGTGCCGGGGGAAGTAATAGGCCTCGGTGCGATATCCGGGCATGAACCCGCTGTGGCCCCAGGCGGCGCCTGCGCCGAGCTCCATCATGATCACGCCGAGGCCGTATCGGGCCTCCGGTCCGAGGGGCGCCGGGACGCCCGCCCGCACCTCGCCGAGCAGCCTCGGGTCGAAGGCACGGCCCTCGTGCACGTGCCGGACCCACAGCGCCAGGTCCAGAGCCGTCGCGGCGTAGCCACCCCCGCCCCACTCGAACTGCGGGTTGAAGGACAGCCGCCCTTCGTCGACGGTCGCGTCGAAGGAGCCGAACGGGTGCCGCGGACCCGCGTACCCGTTGATCAGCCCCTCCACCCGCGGCCCGTCGGAAGGCACCGTGCCGTGCAGCTGCAGCGGCTCCAGCAGACGCCGGCGGATCTCCTCGTGCGCCGATCCCCCGGCCACCCGCTCGACGATCATCGCGACGAGGATGTAGTTCGTGTCCGAGTACTCCCACCCGCCACCCGGCTCGAAGGCCGGCTGCCGGTCGAGGAGGTACGAAAGCCGCTCCTCGGGCGTGAACGTACGCAGGGGCCGGGCCCGCAGCTCCTCGAGGAAGGCCGGGTCGAGCTCGTAGCGGGCGATCCCGCTCGTGTGGGCCATCAGCTGGCGGACCGTCACCTCGCGCCCGTTCGGCACTCGAGCCAGCCACGTCTCGTCCGCGAGGTAGTCGGCGACGGGCGCGTCGAGGTCCAGGCGGCCCTCGGCGACGAGCTGCAGCGCGGCGGCGGCGAAGTACGTCTTGCCGACGCTGCCCGCCAGCATGCGATCGGACGCCTCGATCGGACGTCGCGCGACCGTGTCCGCCCACCCGGAGCTGAAGCGCGCGGAGCTGCCGTCCGCGAAAGCCGCGGCGAACACCGCCCCGGGAATCGCCGAGCCCTCCACCCATGCGTCCAGCCGGCGCCTCGCCTCGTCCAGCGCCGTGCGCGGCGGACGGCCGCCCTGCCGGCGGATCGACGACACGACCACGGGCTCGACGAGCCTCTGGCCCTCCGTCTCTCCCCCATGGATCCGCCGCACCACGTCCATCCCCGAGGTCACGCGGCCGAACACGGCGAAGCCCTGCCCGTCCGGATTCCGCGCGCCCCCTTCGTCGAGGGACGGCTGATCCCCGATGGAGACGAAGAAGGACGCCCGCCCCGTGTCGGGCCCGCCACGGGCCATCGACAGCGCTCCCTCGACGTGGGACAGGCCCGTCACGCTGGTCGCCTCGAGCGGGATCGGGGGTCCGAGGCGGTCGCGCGCCGAGGGGGCCGGAGCCGCCTGGATCACGTCGATGCGCACCGAGTCGTCCGGCTGGTTGTCGGGCCGCACGCTCCGGTAGAAGGCGGCTCCGTCGAAGACGCCGCCGTCCACGTAGTGGAGGAAGTTGGCCGCGGTGATCGGCGCCCGGCTCGGGTAGACGAGGGCTCCGATCTCGCCGAGGGCGGTCGTGATCGTGATCGCGACCTCGTCTTCGGGCGCCTGCGCCGCCACGGGCACCGTGACGGAGAAGCCGAGCCACAACCCGGCTCGGCACCCGCGACGCCATCGGCGCGCGGCCGTGCGCGACCGTCGAGGCCACGCCCGCGCAGCCGCAGCCGCGGTTGCGGCCGCGCGACGGGCCGGGTCGGGTCGGGACGCGCCTGACGCGCCGGCGCCAACCCCCCGCACGGCTCAGTTGCGCTCGACCGTGACCGGCGCCAGGTGACGCTCGCCGTCGACCGTGAGGACGGCCGTGTACGTCCCGGGCTCGACGTAGTCGCGGCGGCGGCGGGGGCCGCTCTCGCCCGAGCCGGCCGGCCCACGCTCCAGCGTCCATTCGGCGGCGTGGAGCCCCGCCGACCCGCCCGCCTCGAGCTCGGCCACCAGCGCTCCCGAGCCGTCCTCGATGCGCAGCGTCACCGTCGCGTCCTCGCCGAGCCAGTAGTGGACGTAGGCGCTCCGCCCGCCGACGGCCGCGCCGCCGCGCCCTCCTCCCGCCGGCACCCGCCCTCCCTCGGCCCCGAAGACGTGCGCCTCCTGGGCGATGATCTGGCTCGTCAGCTGCTGGAGCCGCCGGACATCGAACGCGAACATGCCCCGGCCGTGCGTCGCAGCCACCATGATGTCGTCTCTGGGATGGACGACCAGGTCGTGCACGAAGGTGCTCGGAAGGGCGCCCGCGAGCGCATGCCACTCCGCACCCCGGTCGAGGGAGACGTAGACCCCGACGTCCGTGCCCACGTAGAGGACGTTCTCGTTCTTCGGGTCCTCGCGGAGGATGTTGACCGGCCCGAAGGGGATGTTGCGCACGATGCTCTCCCAGGAACGCCCGTAGTCGCTGGACCGCCAGACGTAGGCCGCGAAGTCGTCGCTCCTGCGTCCGTTCTGCGTCACGTACACCGTCCCCTCGTCGTACGCCGAGGCAACGATCTCCGAGGTGAACCGGTCCGGGTGCAGCCCGGCCGAAATGTCGACCCACTCCCCGCCGGGGCGCCGCACGTGCACGCGCCCGTCGTCGGTCCCGGCGTAGAGGAGGCCCGGCGCCATGGGCGACTCGGCCAGAGCGGTGATCGTCTGGAACGGGATGTCGCCCGAGCGCGCGGGATCGTCGTGGGAAAGATCCGGGCTGATGCGCTCCCAATCGTCTCCGCGGTTCGTCGAGCGGAAGACGTGGTTCATTCCGTGGTAGATCGTATTCGGGTCGTGCGGCGAGAGGATGAAGTGCGCGAGCCACTGACCGCGCAGCGGCGGCTCTCCGGGCTCGGGCAGCGGAACGATCGAGCTGGTCTCTCCCGTGCCGAGATCGGTGCGGGAGATCGATCCGTAGAAGCCCGCCGAGTAGACGAGGTCGGGGTCCCGCGGATCGATCGCGTGGTGGCTTCCCTCTCCGCCCGGGGCGCCCTGCCAGCTCGTGGCCGGGATCGCCTGCCGCCCCGCCGACAGGTCGACGACGCCGGAGTACGAGCCGTGGTCCTGGACGGATCCGTACACACGGAACGGATCGCCCATGTCGTGGCTCACGTTGAAGAAGGTCACCACCGGGAGCTCCACGAAGAAGCGCCAGTTCTCACCCCCGTCGTACGAGACGTAGGCGCCCCCGTCGTTGTTCGCGACGAGGTAGTCGGAGTTGTTCGGGTCGATGTAGAGCCCGTGGTGGTCGACGTGCATCCCGGTCAGTCGGCGGAAGGTGCGCCCCCCGTCCTCCGACACGTGCATCTGGACGCCGAGGACGTAGATCTTGTCGGCATCGTTCGGGTCGACGCGGATCTGTCCGAAGACCCAGCCGTAGGTGCCTCCCAGGCTCTCCATGTACTCGCCGTGCTCGCTCGTCTGGCGCCACGACAGGCCGCCGTCGTCGGACCGGAAGACCGTCGCGCCGCGGATCACGCCGCCGCGCGGCCGCCCGTAGGCGTCCGTGGACCCTTCGGGCGCCTCCCGCGCGATCTCGTAGTTGTCGACGAAGGCGTAGACCGTCTCCGGCTGCGAGCGCGCGATGTCGATCCCGATCCTGCCCCCCCGGTAGCGCGCCGCCGGCAGCCCCTCGTTGACCGGCGTCCAGCTCTCGCCCCCGTCGGTGCTCTTCCACACGCCGGACCCGGTGAAGTACTCGTCCGATCCGGTGAAGGCCGGCTCGTTGCGCGGATCGTTGAACTTCGCGCGTCGGCGCTGCCAGGTGGCGGCGTAGAGCGTGGCGGGATCGTCGGGGTGGATCACCAGGTCGATCGCGCCGGTCATCTCGTCGACGTAGAGCACCTTCCGCCAGGTGAGGCCCCCGTCGACCGTCTTGTAGACGCCCCGCTCGGGATTGTCACGATACTCGTGGCCGCTGGCGGCGACCCACACGACGTCCGGGTCGGTCGGGTGGACCACGATGCGTCCGATCGTCTGAGTCTCCGCGAGACCCGCGTGCGTCCACGTCTCTCCGGCATCGGTCGACTTGTAGACCCCCGCACCGGCATGAGAGCTGCGGAAGATGTTCGCCTCGCCCGTCCCCACCCAAACCCGATCGTGATCCGAGGGCGAGATCGCTATGTCACCGACCGACGCCGTCAACTCGCCCTCGAAGACGGGCGTCCACGTCACGCCTTCGTTGACGGTCTTCCATACGCCTCCGCCCGCCGCCCCGACGTACATCGTGTAGGTCTCGCCACGCGGCTCCGCGACCGCGACGTCCGTCACGCGGCCGGAGATGCCCGTGGGGCCGAGGTGCTGCCACGGCAGCGTCCGGAACGGGGACCGCTCGAGCATGGAACGGTGCGCGTCGAAGGCGGCGAGACGCGCCGTCGACGACATCCGGTCCTGGGCCCCGAGCCGCGGCGCCACGGTCGCGAGCGTGGCGCACGCGACGGAGAGGGAGAGGGTGAGTCGGAGGGTTCGACGGGCGTTCATGGACGGGCCGTGTTCGAGGGGTGGGATGCAGCCGGCCGGCGCCGCAGCGGGGACCGGCAAGCTAGCGTGGTGCTGCGGAGGTTCGCGAGCCACGGAGGGCGGCGGGGCGGCGCCGGGCGCGGCGGAAGCCGGGCCGGGCCGCCTTCAATCGTCCCGCTGACGCCCCATCTCGACCGCCTGCAGGGCGGCTCCGTCGCCGAGGTCGATGCGAACCTCGTGCACCTCCGAAGAGCGGTCCTCCAGCTCTGCGACCAGAGACAGCGTACGATCCTCGGGAACCCCGCAGAACAGGTAGAAGCCCCGCGCGTCGGTCGTCGTCGAGAAGCCGTCCCCGGCGAAGCCGGTCCCGCCCCGGGTCTCGGCCGGCATCGTCACCACCCCGCCCACCACGCGGTACTCGGCCCACCGGACCTGGACCGCGGCGCCGACGACGAGGCGGCCGCGGGCGTCGCGGACGATTCCGGCCAGGACCGCCGAGCCCTCCGGCCGCTGAACCTCACGACACGCGTCGAAGAGCACGTCCCCGACCGACGGCATGTGATAGTCGAGCGCGGTCGCCTCGCCGCGGACGACGTCGCGCGTGACGGTGGGAGGCACGAAGCCGGCCTCCTCCAGGGTCGGATCGACGAAGCGCACCTGATAGCGCCCCGGGTTCAACCCGGTGATCGAGTATGCGCCGTCCGGCGTGGTGTACACCTCCTGGCTCGAGCCGACGACTCCCACGCGCGCGCCCCGGACCGGAACCCCCACGCTGTCGACGACCGTACCCTCGAACCCACCGGTCTCGACCCGCTGCCCGAGGCGGCGCCCCCCCGCCTCCCGAACCTCGAGAACGAGGCCGCCCGTGAGCTGGTACCCGTCGATGAACCGCGTGCGACGCCCCTGCGAGTCGATCCGCTCGGCCACGGCGGGCATGCGGATCCACCACTCCGGCACGATCCACGTCCCGGCCGGCATCCGCCGGAAGTCCACACGCCCGCCGATCCGGTCGGAGGTGATGTCGGGGTCGAGGAACCGGTAGCTGAAGTCGAGCCACCGCAGCTCCGCCGTCTCCTCATCGAGCCAGAGCGTGCCCGCGATGTCGGCGACGCGCTTGTTCTCCCCGGTCGGCTCGAAGCCCAGGCCCACGAGGCCGGCCGTGTCGTCCGAGCCGCGGGCGAGCCGGAAGCAGTGCGTGTCCAGGAAGGCGTCGGACAGGAGGACGTCGGCGTCGGGCGCGTAGTACACCTGGTCACCATCCTCGCGCTGCACGAAGCCGTTCTCCACGAGATCCTCGGCGGGCCTGCTCTCGAACGGCGAGAGCATGTACCCCTCCCGCCGCGACTCCTCCTCGCTCAGGATCGTGAAGTCCCGGTCCATGCGCCGGTTGTACGTCATCGTCTCGTAGCGGTACGACCCCCTCTGGTCCGTGAAGGAGGCGACCGCCAGCGCCTTGCGCGCCTCGTCCCACACGTTCGCGATCGCCAGACCCTCGCCGCCGGGCCGGACACGGCAGCGGCCTCCCTCGGCCTCGACCTCGATTCCCTCGAGCTGGATCGCGGTCGACGAAAGCCGGAGGTCCTGGGAGACCGACATGCCCTCGGCCACGTCGAAGAGGCCGGTCTCGCCCGTGGCCATCCCGATCATCTCCGCGCGCACGTGATAGCTGCCGGCGGGGATGCCGACGAAGAGCGCCCGGCCCCGCTCGTCGGTGAGCCCGCTGCGGACGGTCTCACCCGCCGGATCGACGAGATACGTCAGCGCGCCGAACACCGGCGTGGACGTATCGGCCGAAAGGACGCGCACGAGCACCGTCTGGGCGCTGACGGCGGCCGGGACCAGCCAGAGCACGGCGGCCAGGGCGAGGGGTCGGAGGCTTCGGTTCACGGATCGGTCGGGCGTGCGAGGATCGGACCGGGGGCCATCCCGGGCGATGAGGCGCGTGCTCCCATGGTACGGACACCGCCCGCGCCGGTTCCGCTGGCATGCCTCGGGCCCGGCACCGGATCGGGAGTCGCGCCGGCTGCGGGGCGGTCGGGGCCCGGACCGGCCGACGTTCGGGCTGGCCGAACCGGAGCCCGCGCTGGTACCCTGGTGCCGGCTCGGGTCCGACCCCGGCGCGTGCCGGGGTGGGGCGGCCCGACGTCGCACGTGTGACGCCCCCGTCGCGCGCCGCCCCGAGGCGGCCGCCGCGCAGAGAGGAGAGAGCGATGTCCGACCGGCGTCGGCCGGCGAGCTGGGCCCCGTACATGACCTGGGCCAAGCACCACCCGAAGGCCCGCCTGGATCTCACGGGGTCCAACCTCCTTCCCTGCTCCCTCGACGAGCTCCCCGGCGCGCGCGAGGCGCTGCGCCTCTACGCGCGCAACGACGACGGCTGGCCGCCGCTCGTCGAAGCGATCGCTCGCCGCTACGGGGTGGGCGTGGAGCGCGTCTGCACTGCGTCGGGCGCGTCCGGCGCGACCTTTCTCGCGCTCTCGGCGCTCATACGCCCCGGCGACACCGTCCTGTGCGAGTGGCCGGGGTACGACCCGCACATCGGGGCCGCGCGCCTTCTGGGAGCGGAGGTTCGCACCTTTCCGCGGGGATGGTCCCGACGCTTCGCGCTCGATCCGGCGGCTGTGGAGGCTGCGCTCACCCCCGACACCCGGGTGGTCGTCCTGACCAACCCGCACAATCCGTCGGGCGTGTGCGCCGATCCCGAAGCGCTCGCGGCCGTGGCCGACCTGGCGCGCACGGCGGGCGCGAAGGTCCTCGTCGACGAGGTCTACCTCGACGTGCTCGAAGGCGTCGATACGGCCCCGGCGGCGCGGCGCGACGACGTCTTCGTCTCGGTCAACAGCCTCACCAAGTCCTACGGGCTCTCGGGTCTGCGCGTGGGCTGGCTGCTCGCGGACGCGGGCACGGTGGAGCGCGCCCTGCGCGTCCGCGACGTGGTCGACGCCGTGGGCCCGATGCCCTCCGACACCCTGGGAGCGGCGGCGTTTCAGGGGCTCGACGCCCTCCTCGAGCGGGCCCGGAGCATCCTGCGGCCCGGGGCCCGCCTCCTCTCCGACTTCGTGGGCAGCCGGCCCGAGCTGGAGTGGGTCCCGCCGGACGGCGGCTCCGTCGGCTTTCCCAGGCTGATCGGCGTGGCCGACTCCCAGCCCTTCACCGAACGGGCGGCACGCGACTTCGACGTGGGCGTCACGCCGGGCGGGCTCTTCGGCGAGCCCGGGCACGTCCGCGTCGCGGTCGGCGGCGAGCGGAGCGCTCTGGAGGCCGGGCTGGAAGCGCTGGGGCGGGCGCTCGACGCCGGCCTCTGACCGCGTCGGCGCACGCGCGTTCAGCCCCGGAGGTCGGCGCTTGCGGGGCGCGCCACAGCGTCCCAGCATGGCGTGCATCCTTCGGCCGCGGCCTTCGAGCTCGCACCGGTTGCCCCTTCGAGGAGCAAGCCCCATGCGCCACCCACGTCCCTTCGCGCTCGTCATCGCGGCTGTCCTCGCGGCCTGCGGCGGCGGCGAGCCCGCCGACCTGGTGCTCACCGGCGGCAAGGTCGCGATCGCCGACGAGGCCTTCTCGATCCACGAGACGATCGTCGTGCGGGACGGCCGAGTGCTCGCGGTCGGAGGAGCGGAGCTGGCGGACCGGTACGACGCGACGCGGACCGTCGACCTCGGGGGCCGGCTCGTCGTCCCGGGCTTCAACGACTCGCACACGCACATCCGGGGCAACGCGAGGCGTCACATCGACCTGGCCGGCACGGAGTCGATCGCGGAGATCCAGGCGCTGATCCGCGCGAAGATCGCGGAGCTGGGCGAGGGCGAGTGGATCACGGGCTACGGGTGGAGCGAGGACGAGCTCGCGGAGGGACGCCGGCCGCTGCGGCCGGACCTCGACGAGGCGGCGCCGGGCAACCCGGTCCTCCTCACCCGGGCCGGCGGGCACAGCGCGGTGGCCAACTCGCTCGCGCTCGAGCTCGCGGGGGTCGACCGGAGCACGCCGCAGCCGGAGGGTGGCGTGATCGAGTACGACGAGAGCGGGGAGCTCAACGGCGTCATTCGCGAGCGCCAGGGCATCGTCGGCCGGCTGGTGCCCGACGCGACGCCGGAGGAGCTGCGGGAGACCCACGTCCAGGCGCTGCGCGACCAGCTCGCGCTCGGGATCACGAGCGTCGTGCAGGCCGGCGAGACCCCGGAGGGATTCGCCCGCTGGGAGAGCATCTACGAGGAGTTCGGAGGCGAGCTGCCCAGGGCGGCGGTGCAGATCCGCTGGGTGGGCGCCGACGAGCTGGCCGCCTTCGGACGCAGGAGCGGCGACGGCGACCACCGGCTCCGCGTCGGGGGCATCAAGGTGCTCGTCGACGGAGGCTTCACCGGGCCCGCGGCGTACACGATCGAGCCGTACCGGGGTCGGGGCGACTACCGGGGCCTGCTCAACGTGCCCGAGGACGAGCTGCGCCAGCTCGTCCACGAGGCGCACGCGCTCGGTTGGCAGCTCGGCTTCCACGCCATCGGGGACGCGGCGATCGAGCTCACCGTGGATGCCTTCGTCGACGCGCTGCAGCGCAACCCGCGCGACGACCACCGGCACTACCTCAACCACTTCACGGTCACGCCGCCGGAGCGGACCCTCGAGCTGATGGCCGAGCACGGCATCGCGATCAGCCAGCAGCCGAACTTCACGTACACGCTGGAGGGACGGTACGTGGAGAACCTCGACGGGGAACGGCTGGCCCACAACAACCCGGTGAAGATCCCGATGGACCACGGGATCTTCATGGCGCTGAGCAGCGACATCCTCCCCATCGATCCCCTGGTCGGGCTCTACGCGGCGGTCACGCGCAAGGGCATGTCGGGCGAGGTCTACGCGCCGGAGGAGGCGATCTCGATCGAGGAGGCGATCCGCGGCTATACCGCCAACGCCGCTTGGCTCACCTTCGAGGAGGACGTGAAGGGGACGCTGGAGCCGGGCATGCTGGCCGACATGGTCGTCCTGTCCGAGGACCTCCTGACCATCGACCCCGATCGCATCATGGACGTCGAGATCGACATGACGATCGTCGACGGGGAGGTTCTGTACGAGCGGCGCTGAGGGTGCGCCGCTCCAGGGCGCGAGCGGGGCTCCGGACGGTATGCCCTCACGACCTCGGCCGGAACGGGTGAGGCTTCGCTCGGCCACGACGTGCGCGCTCGTCGCCACCGTGGCGGGGGCGGGATGCCTCGACGGCCGGGCGCCCGAGCCGGTCGCCTTCGCGCCGTGGCAGCCCGAGCTCTTCCAGGACGGCGGGGCGCTGACCGACGCCTGGGCGGACATCGACGGCGACGGTGATCCCGACCGCTTCGTCGGCTTCGACCGCACCCGCAGCCGGCTCTACCGCAACGATCGCATCGACGGGTTCGTCGACGTGGCCGCCGAGCTCGGGCTCGAGGTGGAGCGCTCGGTGCGGACCGCCGCCTGGGGCGACTTCGACGCCGATGGCGATCCCGACCTCCTCCTGGGGTACGCGGGCGAGGCGCCCGTTACGGCGCTTCACCGCAACGACGGCGCGGCCGGCTTCGTCGAGGTCGCCGCCCAGGTCGGCCTGCAGCTCCGGGAGGGCACGACCCGGCAGGCGTCCTGGGTCGACTACGACGAGGACGGCGATCTCGATCTCTTTCTCGCGATGCGCGACCGGGCCAACCTCCTCTTCGAGAACGGGGGCCCGGACGGCTTCCACGAGGTGGGCGCGGCGCTCGGGGTCGGGGACACGCGGCGCAGCGTCGGCGCCGTCTGGTTCGACGTGGGCGATGGCCGCCTGGACCTGCTCGTGGCGAACATGAACGGCGACGCCAACGGGCTCCTGACCCAGACAGGCACGGGGTTCGAGCCGTGGGCAGGGGAGGCCATCCTGCGCGATGGAGGCCGGGCGCTGGGGGACGAGGCGCAGGGGTCCGTCCGCCCGTGCGTGGCCGACTACGACAACGACGGAGACCTCGACGTCTTCTTCGCGAACTACGGGCCCAACGCCCTCTTCGAGCGGGGCGACGACGTCGAGGCTCCCTTCCGCAACGTCGCCTCGGAGCTCGGCCTCGCCATCGATTCGCGCTTCGACACCTGCGCGTGGGGCGACTTCGACAACGACGGCATGCCGGACCTCTTCGTGAACGGCACGGTCGGCGGCGGCCAGCACTTTCGCGACTGGCTCGTGAGGCGCGAGGGGTCGGACGAGTTCGTCGACGTCACGCCGGCGGCTCTCCTCGCGCTGAACGCGAGCCACGGGGCGAGCTGGGTCGACTTCGACCTCGACGGGGACCTCGACCTCGCCCTCGCCGGAGTCGCCGCCGACGGGACGCACCAGCTGCTGCAGAACCTCCTGCGCCCGGAGTACTCCGGGCACTCGCTGCAGATCAGGGTGCTCGACGGCGACGGGCGCGCGACCCGGCCGGGAGCGGAGGTGCGCGTGTACGCCGCGGGCTCGCAGCGCCTGCTCGGCACACGGATCGTCGACACGGGCTCGGGCTACGACGCCCAGTCGGACCTGCCCGTGCACTTCGGCCTCCCCGGCGCTCACCCCGTGGACGTCGAGGTCACGATCTTCGAGGGCTCCCGGAGGGTGCGCGCCACCCTGCCGGGGGTCGATCCCCGCGACCACCGGGGGGCGATCCTCACCCTCCGGGTCGATGACGGCGGCCGCATCGCCGTCGCCACCACCCCCGAGGAACCGGCGGCGCGCGATCAGTAGACGTCGAGATCGCGACCCGAGACGAGCAGACCCGGTCGAGCGCGGTTGGCGATGTCGGCGAGCTGCACCGTGGAGGTGTGAAAGGCGGTGTGGTACGCCCGCCACTCGGCCGGACGCGTCGCGAGGCGCTCCGCGCTGAAGACCTCGTGCAGCAGGATGTCGCACCCATCGCACGCATCGACGATCGCCGAGCTCGGCGTCGCATCGCCACTGATGACGATCGTCCGGTCGGGCCCCTCGATCCGATAGCCGAACGCGTGCTCGATGGAGCCGTGCGACACGGCCAGCGCGGTCACGCGGACCAGGTCGTCCTCGTACGCGAGACCCGGACCGATCTCGCGGGTCACGGCCCGGTACGCGTCCGCGTTTTGGCCGCGGGGCTCGAGCCCGTCGAGCCGGATGCCGATGTCGGCGGACCAGGCCGCGAGGATCCCGTCCATCATCCGTCCGGTCCCTCGCGGCCCGAGCACGCTCAGCGGCTCCCTCCTGCCCAGGACCCAAGGCCCCAGCAGCAGGTCGGGCAGGCCCACCGTGTGATCCGAATGCAAGTGCGTACGAAAGACGAGCTCGAGGTTGGGCGGTAGGAGAGCGGGGATCTGCCGGTCACGAGCCGCCTGCGCCGCGCGCCGGACGACACCGCTGCCCGCGTCGAAGAGATAGGCGCGCCCGTCGACGACGACGGCCGTCGCGGGCCCCGAGCGCTCCGGATCCGCGTTGGGGGTACCGGTACCCAGGAGCACCAGCCGGGTACGCGGCGGCTCCTGTGCCGACGCCGAGCCGGCGGGTGACGTGATCCACCCAAGCCCGATCCATACCGCGGCGAGCACGGGGGTGAGGCGCGGGGACGCGCGGAGGGGGATCGGCGTCCGGGAATCGATCCTCACCACAGCTCGATACGGCCCTGGGCCGTGTAGAAGAGCACACGCTCCTTGACGTGCTCGCCCGTGAGATCCGACCACGCCCGCGCGTACAACTCGACCTGGCGACGGTAGCTCGTGGCGCGCGCAGCGAAGTCGGGATCGGTGCCCACGTCGGTCTTGTAGTCGGCGATGACCCATCCGTCCGGCTCGCGGAAGGCCAGGTCGATCACGCCCTCCAGGACACGGGCGGCATCGCCCGGGCCGACCTGCTCGGGCTGCTCCTCGCCTCGGGCGGCCGACCCGGCGGGGGGCTCGGCGAAGAGGTCGAGCTGCCTCCGCTCCTTCCCGTGAGCCTCGGCCCGAGACGGCTCGGTCGGCGCGGGAAGCTCCTCGAAGCCGGCGACGTCCGGCGCGGCGAACGGGACTTCGACCAGGCGGCGCTCCGCGGCGTCGGCCCGAGCCCACAGCTCGGACGCGCGCACGGCTCGCACGAGCTCGAGCAGCTCCACCAGCTCCACCGGCTCCCCATGGTCGTCGAGCGGCCGGCCCTGCTCCACCAGGAGGTCACGGCAGGTGGCCCGCAGGCCCTCCTCAGACGTTCCCGCCCGCGCGGCGGCGGCCAGCGCGCCATGCACCGCGCTACCCCACGTGAGGCCCCGCAGCTCGACGCCGGTCCCCCCTCCACGCGGCGCCGCGTCCCCGCTCCCGCCCTCGTCCCGGTCCTTGGCGAGCGCCGTGACCGACGTATGCTCGAAGCGCGGCGCCGCCATGGCGGAGAGCGTCCGGGCCGCCTGCTCGGCGGCGCCGGCCGCCGCCGCCGACCCGAGGTCGAGCCGCTCACGCCCCTCCGGCGCGCGCGCCTCGAGCTCGAGTCGGGTAGCCCGCTTCTCGAGCCACGGCTCCAGCGGGGCCCAGGGAGAGTCCTTCGTGCCCCCTGGCCACCGGGCCACGACGAGCTCCTCACGCGCCCGCGTCACGGCCACGTAGAGGAGGCGGACCTCTTCGGCCCGCTCGAACCGAAGCTCCTCCTCCTCCTTGGCCTCCCAGCCCTCCGGCACGGCCAGCAGGCGGTCGCCGCCGAATCCGCCCCGGGGCTCCGCGACCTTGATCCAGCCGGCCGCCCTGCCGTCGGCGCGCCGCTCGGTGTGCACCTCCGGCGGCCGGTCCTTGGAGTGCGACGGGTCGGCGAGAATGACCACGTCGGCTTCCAGGCCCTTGGCCTGGTGCAGGTTCATGAGCCGGACGACGTCCGGTCGGCCCGGCTCCAGGGGAGCCTCGGCCTCCGTGAGCTCCAGGGCGGCGCGCAGCGCCGACAGCGCCCCGGGAAGGGACGCGTCACCCCCGAGCGCGGCGGCCCGCACGGCGTCCAGCCCGTAGACGAGGGCCCCGGCCCGGAGGACGCCGAGGTCGCCCGCAGCCGCGTACGGCAGCAAGCCGAGCTCGTCGACCAGACGGGAGACGAAGACGTCCGCCGGGTCGGAGATCGACCACTTCCACCAGCCGTGAAGGGCACGCAGCGCCTCGAGCACGCGCTCGTCGCCCTGGTCTCCGGGGCGCACCACGTCCAGCCGGCCTCCCGAGAGCCGGTGTGCCACCAGCTGCTCGTAGTCCACCCCGAAGAAGAGGCCGACCAGCACGGCCAGCACGCGCACCGGGTTGCCGGGGTCGATCATGCACTCCAGGAGGATCTCGAGCTCGAGGATCTCGTCCTCCGCACCCACGCCCGCGCCCGTCACCTGCACCGGGACGCTGCGCTCCTCGAGCGCCCGGGCATAGGCGGCGATCTGTCCCCGTCGCCGCGTCAGGATCAGGAAGTCCCCGGGCTTGCGCTCACCGGCGTCGACGCGGCCGCGGATCCAGGTGCCGATGCGCGCCGCGTCGTCCGCCGCGGCGGCGGCCCGGTTGGCGGCCTCGGGCTCGATGTCGTAGACGAAGACACCCTCCTCGACCACCGGATCGACCGGAGGGCGCGTGTTCAGCGCCTCGAAGGGGGCCTGCTCGGCCGTGGCCTGCTCCGGGAAGAACCCCGGTCCGTCGAAGACCTCGTTCACGAGGTCACCGATGGGGGGGCGCGACCGGAAGTTGGCGGTGAGCTCCACCACATCCCCGAACGCCGCGAACCTCTCCTTGACGAACCCGTAGAGCTGGATGTCGGCGCGCCGGAACCGATAGATGCTCTGCTTGGGGTCCCCCACCACGAACAGCGCCCCCGGCCGAGGCACCGCCTCCCGCCAATCGGCCTCGCCCGCGGGTCGCTGTCCAGCGACGACCTCCGCCGCGGGGTCACCCCCCTCCCCGCCCTCTGAGGCCGTCGAGGGCTCGGAGGAGAGGAGGAGGACGATCTCCGCCTGGAGCGGGTCTGTGTCCTGGAACTCGTCGACCAGGAGCCAGCGGTAGCGCTCCCCGAGCTGACGGCGCGCCAAGGGGTCCGTGCGGAGCAGGCGGGCGGCCAGAGCGAGCAGGTCCTGGAAGTCCAGACGGCCCGTCCTGAGCCGATGCGAGGCGAAATCGGCCGCGGCGTGGCGGGCGAGGCGGATCGC
>JABAOE010007547.1_pt1 | contig 24726 bp, 21 predicted proteins | sample 7062141 | NCBI WGS metagenome assembly JABAOE01 (sample SAMN14538627, study PRJNA623070) | marine sediment metagenome | biome: marine biome [ENVO:00000428]; feature: marine pelagic biome [ENVO:01000023]; material: deep marine sediment [ENVO:00002113] | place: India: Gulf of Khambhat ... | reverse complement strand
ATCGCCGCCGAAGAAGACGCCTTCGCGCGTCGACTCGAACGTAATCGGATCGACAACTGGCACTTCCCACTTGTCGAATTCGATGCCGAGGTCTCGCTCGATCCACGGAAAAGCGTTGTCCTGGCCGATCGCGAGAACGACATCATCGCAGGGAATCATCGTCTCGCCGACCACGCGTGTTTCGACGATTCGACCGTTCTCGTCGACGTCGTACTCCATGAGCTCGAACTCCATGCCCACGAGCTTGCCTTCCTCGATAACGAAGGCTTTCGGCGAGTGATTGACGACAATCTCGACGGCCTCTTCCTCGGCATCTTCGAGCTCCCAGTCCGAAGCCTTGAAGAACTCCCGAGGCTTGCGCGCCATGACTTTGACGTTCTTGGCGCCGAGGCGAAGCGACGTTCGGCAGCAATCCATGGCCGTGTTACCGACGCCGATGATCAACACATTCTCGCCAATGCTGTCGATGTGCTCGAAGGCGACGGACTCGAGCCACGAGATTCCGATGTGAATATTCTCGCTGTCGTGACGGCCGGGAATGTCGAGATCCTTGCCCTTCGGCGCGCCGGTACCGACGAAGATCGCATCGTAGCCCTCATCGAGGAGCTCGCGCATGCTCTCGACAGGCGTACTCAGTCGTAGGTCTACGCCCATGTCGACGATGTAGCCAATCTCCTCGTCGAGCACCTCCGGCGGCAACCTGAACGCCGGAATGTTGTAGCGCATGAGACCGCCGGCGACGTCCAGTGCCTCATAGATGACGACTTCGTAGCCGAGCGGCATCAGATCGTTCGCAACGGCAAGTGACGCGCAGCCTGCGCCCACGAGTGCAACGCGCTTACCGTTTTTCTGCTCAGGTGCAACCGGTAACTGATCGGTGATGTCGTCGCGGTTATCAGCGGCGACGCGCTTGAGGCGGCAAATTGCGACTGGCTTGTCCTCGACTCGACCGCGACGGCAGGCCGGTTCGCACGGACGGTCACAAACGCGCCCGAGAATTCCCGGAAACACGTTCGAGCTGCGGTTGAGCATGTAGGCCTCGGTGAACTGGCCTTGCGCGATCAGACGTATGTACTGCGGGACGTCCGTGTGCGCCGGACACGCCCACTGGCAGTCGACGACGCGATGGAAGTACTCGGAGCCGGAAGTTTCAGTCGGGTTCATTAACGAGACGCTCGAACGGGATTCAAGATAGTCGAATAGCGGCTGGATGGAGGTGTGGCGGTAGGCTCGCGCGATCGCAGGCGCAAGAATACACCTGAGCGCATCGCTTTGAAATATCTAGGCTTCGCCACTGCCGACCCGACACGTTGCTCTTCCCTGTCGACGTTATGTCAAAAGTAGGCTCAGCGGGAGAAGGCGAAGTACTCCGCGCCCTCCAGCAGCTTTTCGAAGCCCTGCTCGGTGACCTGCACGAGCGAGCGGGACGTCCCGGCTTCGAAGTAAATCATCTCGTTCTGCTCCCGGAGGCTCGAATCGACGATCGTCGGGACCCGGTACCAGGGCCCGATCGGCGGAACGGAACCGATCTCGCAATCGCAGAACAGCTCGTCGAGGTCCTCGTCTTCGGCGGGAATGAGGTCCCGATGCAGCTCGCGCCGCAGCAGACCGATGTCGAGCTCCCGACCAACAGCCGTAACCGTCAAAACGAAGCCGTGTTCGTCCTTGAGCAGCCTGGCCTTCGCACAACCCTCGGCCGCGCCAGCCGGCAACTTGCGCAAAACGCGAAAATCGACACCCTCAAACTCCAGGGCATCCTCTACCGTGGTGGCAACGCTCATAATTCGTGTCTATCCGAGTACTCGCGCGTCATTATAGACCCGCGCCTCGCGCCGACAAGACCTCCTGAGGAACCCTGCGGCGCCGGTGTAGTCTACTACTGGAGCGCTGCTGGCGGCGGCAGCGCTGTTGTCTCAATTTGGATAGAATGACTTGCGATGGCTCGATTACGGCCAGTTTCGGCTCCGCTAGAGCGGCCGCTGTGCGGGCGTCTCACGCTGCTGCTCGCCCCGAGCCTCCTGTGGCTCAGCGCTGCTGCTCAGGAAGCCGAGACACCGGAGACACCGATGACGCCGACGGCGGATGCCGAGGCGGGTGTTTCCGCCGAGGAGCCACTTATTCTCGAGGGCGCTGAGGCAGAAATCCCCTCAGAGGCGCAACTTACGCGGCTCGAGACCCAGATCGCCTTTCTCGACCTAGTGGAGGAGCGGCGCTTCGAGGAAGCGCTTCCATACGCCGAAACGATGGTCGAGCTGACCGAGGCGGAGTTCGGCTCCCCGAGCGCCGAGCTCGCAACCGCGCTCACGAACCTCGCCTACATTCGGCGAAGTCTCCAAAACTTCGATGAGTCCAACGAGACCTTCGTCAGCGCGATCGACATGTTTCGCGAGCTCGAGGGGCCATTCACGCCCTCTGTGATTAGCCCGCTCGTATCAATGGGCGCCAATTTTCATGCGAATGGCGAGTACTTTCAGGCCCTGAATCTCTTCGAGGAGGCCCGCACCGTCAATCGACGCGCTTACGGCCTGTTGAACCCGGATCAGATCGAGATCGTCTACAACATTTCTGCAACGCTCACGAGCATGCGCCGTTACGAAGAAGCGCATCAACAGCAACAAGATGCGTTGCGGCTCATGGAACGGCTGCACGGCAGCGATACACTGGAGTTTCTTCCCTATATTTACAGCTACGCGCAGTGGCTCGTCAGCGCTTTCCAGTTTGAGGCGGCACGCGACCAGTACCTCAGAGCTACGGACATTATCCGCGAGCTCGAGGGCTCGGAGAGCGGCCTGCTCGTGCACCCGCTGCGGGAGATGGGCAACACCTTCCGTGTACAAAAAGTCGCGGAGGGCCGCGGGATCGGCGCCTTGAGGCGCGCACTCGAAATCGCCGAGGCGCAAACCGAGCCGGACACGCTCGAGCTCGCGCGCGTCCTTCGCGACATCGGTGACTGGTATACGGCCTTTAGCCGGGTCGGACCATCGGGCGAAGAGTACCTGCGCGCATGGGAGCTGCTCGGTAGCGTCGAGGACGGCGAGACGCTGCGAGCCGAGTGGTTCGACGACGGTGACGGCGACTACGTGCTCCGAGAGTATCCAAGCAGTCGAGGCGTCGTCGACTCGAACGAGCCGGGCGCTGTTGCAGGCTTCGTGCGCATCGTGTTCGACATCGACGTCGACGGCAAGCCGCTCAACGTCAATGTACTCGAGTCAGACCCGCCCGGCTTCAAGGACGCGACGATGCTACGCGCGATCGGCCGCTCGCGATTCAGGCCACGTATCGTCGACGGTGAGCTTGCTTACGCGCAAGGCCGGGTCAGGAACTTCAGTTTTCACTATATCCCCGAAGAGGAATGAATCTTCGGCACGCGGCGTTTCTCGCCGTCTCGACGACGGCGACCAGCTTGCTTCTTGCCGTATCCGCTGCCGGGGCTCAGGATGAGCGCAATGACGCCAATGCGCTTGCGGCGCTCGACGAACGCCAACCACCCGCCGCCGAAGAATTATCCGCCGAGGAGCTGATCGCGCGCGGCGTGACCGAGGCGGAACTCGATCAGATCGATGCGGCGGAGGCGAGCTTCTTGGAGGGCATCGAGCGCATCATCGCTTTCGACGGGGAGTTCGCCAGTCCGCTGGTCGACGCTTATCGGGGTCTCGCAGGCGTCTTTGCACGACGCGGCGAATACGCCGAAGCAATTGCCGTGCTCGAGCAGGCCCGCCACGTCAGTCATCGCAACTTTGGTTTGTTCAATCTCGGCCAAGCCGAGATTCTCGATGAGCTCAGTCGTATTCTCGAGGATGCCGGAGATACGCGCCAGGCGCATGAAACGCAGCGCGAGATCCTCGCTGTCGCTCTAAGACACTTCGGCGGCACGGATAAGGGCGTAATTCCTTATCACTACCGGCTCGCCGAGTACTACGAAGCCGCGCGCATGCGTGGTCTGGCCCGCGAGCAATACGAGATTGCACTCGGCCTATTGGAGGACGATCCCGCAGCGGGCGCCGCGCAGCTCCTCAAACCCCTGTACGAGATCTTGCGTATCGACACCATTCTTGGGGAGTCGCTGCGCTCGCAGCGGCGTCTGGAGGAGGCGCTCGACGCTGCGCCGACGGCGGAGCCGCTGCTGCGTGCCGAGAGCCTTGCGGCCCTAGGCGACACCGCACTCGTGGACGGCGAAACGGACTTGGCAATGGCACGCTACAAGGAGGCCTATGCCGCGCTGGCCCAGAGTGACGCCGCAGCCGCGGATGATTTCTTCGCGCAACCGCGCATGATCAGCTTCGTGCCCCCACCCGGACCCGTCGATTGGGGCCGGCGCTCGGAGCGAGCCTACGATTGGGGTTCGATTACGCTGCGGTTCTCCCTATCCGCGCAAGGTCGCGCCGAGCGCATTCGAGTCGTCGTTGCCAACCCGCCTGGTCTCATGGATGCCCGCTATGTCCAGCGGCTGCGTGAAGCTATCTTTCGCCCACGCCTGGCGGCCGGCGAGCCCGTGACGACACCCCAGCTGCGATACTTTCATGAGTTTCGCTACTTCGTTGCGGACACCGATTAAGGTACTACGGGCTTAGCGAATTCAATGCGCGCGATGGTGCTGCACGGTCCGGGCCAACCACTGACGCTAGAGCACATCGATCGTCCGTCCACGGGCCCCGGACAGGTGCTCATCGAGGTCGAGGCGTGTGCAGTCTGCCGAACGGACCTGCACCTACTCGACGGGGAGCTGCCGAGCATTCCCTATCCCGTAATTCCCGGGCACCAGATCGTCGGTCACGTCGTATCGGACGGCGAGGAAGGCCCACGCGCGGGCACGCGCGTGGGCGTGCCTTGGCTCGGTTACACCTGCGGCGCCTGTTCGTACTGCGACGCCGGGAGCGAAAACCTATGCGACGCCGCAGCGTTTACTGGCTACACGCTGCCGGGTGGCTACGCCGACTTTGTAAGCGCCGATTCGCGTTATTGCTTCGAGCTCGAGCCCGGCCTATCCGCACAATCGCTCGCCCCGCTGCTCTGCGCGGGGCTGATCGGCTATCGGGCGCTACGAATGTGCGGCGAGGTCGAGCATATCGGACTCTACGGCTTCGGCGCCGCAGCTCACGTACTCGCGCAGGTGCTGCGCTTCCAGAGCCGGTCGTTCTATGCGTTTACTCGCGCCGGGGACGACGCGGCTCAACACTCGGCCCGGTCGCTCGGTGCAGCCTGGGCCGGCCCTTCCAACGAGTTGCCGCCACGAAGCCTCGACGCAGCGATCATTTTTGCGCCGGTGGGTCCGCTCGTGCCCGCCGCATTGGCCGCCGTGCGTAAAGGCGGTACGGTCGTGTGCGGCGGCATACACATGTCACCGATTCCAGAATTCAATTACGACCTGCTCTGGGGCGAGCGAAAGCTCGTATCAGTCGCCAATCTCACGCGTGACGACGGCCGCGAGTTCCTCGCCCTCGCTGCAAAGATTCCGATCGAGACGCAGACGGCAGTCTTCGCGCTCGAGGATGCCAATGCCGCGCTCGAGGCGCTACGCAACGGAGCGATCACGGGAAGCGCAGTGCTGGAGATCGGCGACCGCACGGTCAACTAGCCTGGCCTGTTCAGCGCGCGCGCTTTGGGCCTGTCGGGTGGGTTCCCGCTCACTACGCTCCGCCCGAATGGCACAACGCAATTAGTCAGGATGCGGGACCTGGTCTCGCCACAGGCTCTACGACGACGCTCGTACCTTCGAAAGCGCTTGCCGAATAGGGTCGCTCTCCTCCTTCGGCCCCGCGGTGCGGACGTCACTGCGCTCGGCGCGAACCGCACCCGCTGCCGACCGCCATGGACGGCGGAAGTGCCGGAACTGCAGGAGCAAGTTCCGGCCCAGCGCGATCAGCGGTGTCGTCTTCGTTTCACGCGGATTCACCGCAACCTGACGGCTGTCGTGAACCGTGAAGCGTGGGCACGTGCGCAATACCTCGATCGAGCGTAAATCTTCCCGCGAGGGAGAGGTGTTGCACACGGGTCCTCGCCATACGCCGCCGCCAACAGTCCTGCGCGGGACCTCGCCCTGCGCCTAGCGCAAGAACAACGGGCGCCTTGTTCAGTCGATGACCTTGCCGACCATGCGCACGAGCTCGGCCAGCGAGCGAGCGCCCATTTTCTGCATGACACGCGCCCGATGAATCTCGACCGTGCGTTGGCTGACCCCGAGGTCCAGCGCAATGACCTTGTTGGCCTGTCCCTGGACTACTCGATGCATGACTTCGGTCTCTCTGGCTGTCAGCCGCGCGATGCGATTGCGCGTCTCGGACAACTCGCGATTGTCCTCGCGAGCCTCCTCGTCACTTTCGAGCGCCTGGTGAATTCGATCGAGCAGATCTTGGTCTCGGAACGGCTTTTGAATGAAATCCAGCGCGCCCGACTTCATCGCATCCACGGCCATCGGTACGTCACCGTGACCGGTGATGAACAGGATCGGAATCGTCGAGGACCGGCGGTTCAGCTCCTCCTGCAGGTCGAGCCCGCTCATGCCCGGCATGCGGATATCGGCAACGAGGCAGCTATGTTGATCCGGGTTATGCTCGTCGAGGAAATCCGTCGCCGAGGCAAACGTTTGGCAGGACAAATCCACTGATTCGAGCAACAGCTTGAGCGAATCGCGCACGGCCTCGTCATCGTCGACGACGTAGACAACTGCTGATTCTTTATCCAAACGCTTTACCCCTCGTTGGCTACCGGCAAGCTGAACCCGAAGATCGCGCCACCGATCGGGTTTCGGCGGCAGAACAGCTCTCCGTTGTGTGCGCGAACGATTGTACGACTTATGGCCAGTCCGACGCCAAGACCGTCACGCTTGGTGGTCACGAACGGGTGAAAGATGCTTTCTGCGAGCTGCGGTGGTACGCCGTGGCCGTGGTCGAGAACGCTGACCTGAACCTCGCCCGGCGTCGGCTGACTCGTTCGAATGATGACACCCTCGTCCTTGTTCGGGCTGTCCTCCATCGCATCGACAGCGTTGCGCGTCAAGTTCATTAGCACCTGTTGTAGCTGAATCAGATCACCGTTTGTTACGGGCAGGTCATCGGCCAACTCAGTTCGAATATGAATACCCTCAGCTCTTGCGTCAGCCTCGATGAGCTTCAGCGTCGAGGTAACGACGTCGTTGATACTCAGCTCGCTCTTACTAACCTCGTCTTTACGCAGAAAATCGCGCAGCTTGTCGATGATATGACCGGCCCGCAGCGCTTGATCGGTGATTTTTGCGTAGCAGTCGCTGATCGATTCTATGTTCGGCTCGTCACGCCCTGAGAGTCGTTTACCGGCCTGCGAGTAGTTGACGATCGCGCTCAGCGGTTGATTGAGCTCGTGGGCCAGACCGGCAGCCATCTCACCCATGAGGCTGAACCGACCTACGTGCGCTAGTCGGTTTTGCAGCCTGTGCGCTTCTTCCTCCGCAGCCTTCTGGGCCGACAGATCGCGAATCAGGCCGATAAAACGCCTCCCTTTCCCGCCTTCGATCTCGCCGACGCTCAGCGCAATCGGAAACAAGCTGCCGTCGGCCCGCTGCGCGCTGACCTCACGGCCGATGCCGATGATTCGCGCTTCACCGGTCTTAAGATATCGTTTGATATAGGACTCGTGGTTCGAGCGGTGCGGTTCGGCCATGAGCACGGTCACCGAGCTACCAACAACGTCGGCGGCCTCGCGACCGAATAACCGTTCCGCCGCCTTGTTGAATTCAGCGATCACGCCTTGCTCATCGATCACGATAATGCCATCGACAGCTGCGTCGAATAGCGCCTTGAGCTCGGCAGCCATCTGCGCTAGTGAACCGGGTTCGGTCGACTCCGGCGGGTAGGTGTTTCCCGAGATCGATTTAGGCATTTGACCCGATTATGGCTCGACTGCGGCCGCGAGTATAAATTCTCAACCTACCTGAGCATCCCACCGTGCGATGGGACCAGACGAGGCAATGAGCGACAACAAGAGCATTCTCGTCGTCATCGATCCGACTGCAGATGAGCAGCCCGCGCTGGAACGCGCCGCCTGGCTTGCGGCGCGGCTGGGTGCATCGCTCGAGTTGCTGATCTGCGACTACGACCAGCATTTGTCCGGGGGGCGTTTCTTTTCGTCGGATGCGCTGCAAGGCGCACAGCGCGAACTGCTCAAGATGCATGAACGGCGCCTCGAGACCCTGGCAGCGCCGTTACGTGAACAGGGACTCACCGTCAGCGTGGATGCACGATGGGAACATCCGCTGGACCGCGGCGTACTGCGAAAAGCGGCTGAGCTACAGCCGATCATGATTGCAAAAGACACGCACTACCACAGCGCCATCAAGCGAGCGCTTTTTTCCAATACGGACTGGAACCTTATCCACAGTTGCGCGGCGCCGCTGCTGCTCGTCAAACGTCGTAGGTTCGAGTCCGCGCCGAGGATCCTCGCGGCAGTCGATCCGGTGCACGCCCATGCTAAACCCGCCGAGCTGGATCACTCGATACTCGCGCTGGCGACCGAATTGGCGACAGCGCTGCACGGCAAGGTCGAGGTCTTTCATGCATTCGATCCGGCAGCCGTGATCGCCGGCGCGACGAGCAGTGTCGCTTCACCGATCGCAGTGCCCGTGCGCGAACTGACCGATGCGCTGGAGCAGAGGCACAGAAAAGCGCTTGAGCAATTGCTCGAAGACTTTCCTGTCGAAGCGTCCGCCATTCACCTACATCAAGGCGTAGCCGCGGAGGCCTTGCTCACCGTCAGTCGAAATCTACCGGCTGACATCGTGATCATGGGTGCGATCTCACGAAGTGGCTTGAAGAAGATCTTCATCGGCAATACGGCCGAGCGCGTGCTCGACCGTCTACCGTGCGACTTACTGATCGTTAAACCAGCCGGATTCGCCGTTGCCGCGCCCTAGCGCGGGCGGGACAGCCGGCACTCCACCCCGTGTGTGACCGGGCCCGGCGGGAACACCGGGCCCGGCTGCGATTGCGTTCGCGTTTTAGAGGTTGTAACCGCGCTCTTCGTGCAGCACGAGATCGAGACCTTCCGTCTCTTCATCGCCGGACACCCGCAACGGCACAACAACGGCAATAAGCTTGAGCAACACCAAGCTCGCGGCTGCACACCATACGGCCGTCGCGACGATGCCCAGCACCTGCACGGTCAGCTGACCACCGATCGACACGCCCTCGTCGAGGCCCAGCCCGCCTAGGCTCGCGGCCGAGAACACGGCAGTCAGCAACAAGCCGATCATGCCTCCGACCCCGTGAACCGAGAAGACGTCGAGCGAATCGTCGATCTTCAGCGTGCGCTTCATGAACTGGGTAGCAAGGAAGCACCCGAGGCCACCGGCGACGCCGATAACCAGGCCCCCCATCGGCCCCACGAAACCCGATGCGGGCGTTATCGTTGCAAGTCCTGCGACCATGCCGGTGACGATCCCGAGCACGCTCGGCTTGCCGAATTTCACCCACTCGGCCGTCATCCACGTCAGCGATCCGACCGCTGCGCTGATGTGCGTGACGAGCATCGCCATTCCCGCAGCGCCGTCTGCTGCCAGCGCGCTGCCGGCGTTGAAGCCGAACCAGCCGACCCAGAGCATGCAGGCGCCCGTGACGGTCATTGGCAGGTTGTGCGGCGGCATCGGCGTCTCGGGAAATCCGCGCCGATTGCCGATTACGATCGCCGCCAGAACCGCCGCAACACCTGCTGTCACGTGCACGACTGCGCCGCCAGCGAAATCCCGAAAGCCCATCGCGCCGAGCCAACCGCCACCCCAGACCCAGTGCGCGACCGGGAAGTAAACGACCACGACCCAGGAACCTGTAAACAGCAGCATGGCGGAGAAGCGCATTCGCTCAGCGAACGCACCAACGATAAGCGCCGGCGTAATGATGGCGAACGTCATCTGGAACATGACGAACACAGTTTCGGGATAGCTGCCCGACAAGGCCTCGAGGCCGACTCCGCTGAGCCAGGCCTTCGATAGGTCGCCGACGAGTCCGTTGAGCGCACTGCCGCCGAACGCCATGCTGTACCCGAAGACCACCCAGATGACACTGATCATGCACGCGATCGAAAAACACTGCATGACGACCGATAAGACGTTGCGGTTGCGCACGAGTCCCGCGTAGAACAGCGCGAGTCCCGGCAGCGTCATGAACAGCACGAGGGCCGTTGACGTCAACATCCAGGCGGTGTCACCGCTATCCAGCCCCTGCGCATTGGCGATTGCCGGGCACATGCATGCAAGAGCCGTTGCGGCAGTCGCTATTATCATTCTTTTCATCGTAGCTCCCCGCTTAGATGGCTTGATCGCCGGTTTCCCCGGTACGAATTCGGTAGACCTGGCTCAAGTCGGTCACGAAGATCTTGCCGTCACCCACTTTGCCGGTCTTGGCCGACTCGATGATGGCTTCGATTGCCCGATCGACGAGCTCGTCGGTGAGCGCAAGCTCGAGCTTCACCTTCGGCAGAAAATCGACGACGTATTCGGCGCCCCGGTAGAGCTCCGTGTGGCCTCTTTGCCGACCGAAGCCCTTGACCTCGGTAACGGTCATGCCCTGGACGCCGACTTCCGCAAGGGCGTTGCGGACGTCATCGAGCCGAAAGGGCTTGATCACAGCGGTAATTAGCTTCATGAGAGTCCCCCGAGAAGAGTTTGGAAATGAGAAGGCCCTTTTGGGCTTTTTTGTTCTTACCGGTCGGATTGTAGCCGACTCCGCACCGCGATGGCCGAGAGGCACCAATTTGGTGCACTCGAGGTCGAAATAGCTGCGGTACAAGGGCCAGGCTGGCTATTTTTCGTGCGTGGCTGCAATATTCCCTGTGTTCGTGGGGTCTAACTCATAGCCCTGATTAACCGAGCAAAACAATGCTGATCAAACGACCGAACACGATAAAGTCCTCGCAGATTACGCCTGAGAGCGTCTTCCATCAGCGGCGAGAGCTACTCAAAACAGGACTAGCGCTGGGATTGATCCCTGGTGCGATGGCATATTCACGAACCGCCGCGGGTGCAGCACTGCCCGCCGACGGGCAGTTCGCGGACCTCGCTCCGTGGCCGGACGATGCCACGGACGAACCGACGCCGTTGGAATACGTGACGAGCTACAACAACTACTATGAGTTCGGCACAGGCAAAGGCGACCCCGCGCGTTATGCGCACACGCTCGAAACGGATCCGTGGTCAGTAACCGTCGAGGGCGAGGCCGAGAACACCGGCACGTTTACGCTCGAGGACATCCTGAAGCCGCACGCGCTCGAGGAGCGCATCTACCGTTTCCGCTGCGTCGAGGCGTGGTCGATGGTCGTGCCCTGGATCGGCTTCCCACTCGGGGATCTGCTCTCGCGCTTCGCGCCGACGTCGCGTGCCAACTACGTGCAGTTCTTCACGCTCAACGATCCGGACACGATGCCGGGCGTGCGTTCGCGCGTTTTGCAATGGCCTTATCGTGAAGGCTTGACGATCGCCGAGGCCATGCACCCGCTAACGCTGCTTACCGTCGGAGTCTACGGGCAGGTTCTACCGAATCAAAACGGCGCGCCGCTGCGCCTGGTCGTGCCGTGGAAGTACGGCTTCAAGAGCATCAAGTCGATCGTGCGCATTCGTTTCATGGAGGACCAGCCGCGAACGAGCTGGAACATGGCCAACGCGCGCGAGTACGGGTTCTACTCGAACGTCAATCCGGACGTGCCGCATCCGCGCTGGAGCCAGGCGTCACATAGGCCTCTAGGCGCGGGACTGTTTGCGGCGCGCGAGCCGACTTTGCTGTTCAACGGTTACGCCGAAGAGGTCGCCGACCTCTACACGGGTCTGGATCTCGCCCGCAACTACTAGCGTCGCGTCCCTCGATTCATCGTAGTGTAGTGCGATGACCCGCAGACACCTTGCGTGGCTCAAAGTCGGCGTGCACGCGCTGGCGCTCGTGCCGCTCATACTTCTCGTGGCACGAGCCTTCGGCGTCGGCGATCTCAATCTAGGCGCTAACCCCGTTCAGGAACTCCTGCACACGCTGGGCAAGACGGCGCTGAATCTTCTGCTTATTACGCTTGCGATCACGCCGCTGCGTAGGCTCACAGGGCTGAACTGGCTCGTCGGCTTTCGTCGCGCGCTCGGACTGCACGCCTTCGCCTACGCGTTGCTGCACGCTGTGACCTATGCCGTGCTCGATTGGCGGCTCGACATGGACACGCTGTTGACTGATATCACGGAACGCCCGTTTATCACGGTCGGCTTCTTAGCCGTCGTCATGCTGATTCCGCTCGCCGTGACGTCGACGCGGGCGATGCAGCGGCGGCTAGGTCGCAACTGGCTCAAGCTGCATCGAGCCGTGTATCCAATCGCGGCCCTTGGCGTGCTGCACTTTTTCTGGCAGGTCAAGCTCGATACGTCGCTGCCGCTGCTCTACGCCGGCATGCTTGCGGTGTTGCTTGGGTTTCGTGTCGTCGATTGGGCAAGAAGACGCGCCTTACGTCCCGTGCATCAGTAGATTCTGAAGCCGCCGTGCCGTCGCCGACTCGTGTAGTCGACCCATGCGAGACCGCCGGCGAATCCTGCAACAAGTGTGACGACCAATGCACCGAGTACCCACGCGATCGGAATGCTGCCGCGATACCTCTCGAGGCGCTCCTCGAAGTCCGCGTTCTCCGTCTTTAGCCGACTTAGCGTCGCTTCGACGGCGCCGGACGACGAAGTCGCTGCATCGACCTGTCGGTTGACTTGATCGAGCTGTTGCTCGGCTGCGCGTTGAGCGATCCTGGCAAGATCGAGCTCCGCACTAAGCGCCGCGAGCTCGCTCTCCGTCTCTGCGATCTTCAGTTGCGCAGGCTTATCGACCACGAGATAGGCAGATTTCACCCAGCCTTCTTGACCATCAGCTGCCCGAACGTGGGCGTAATTCGCCGTCCGCGCGAGGATCTCAAGCTCGGTCCCACTGACGAGCGTGCGAAACGGTCGGTCGCTCGTATCCTCTGCCCGGTGCAGACCAAGCCGCAGGATGTCCGTGACGTAGGCCGTCTCGGCCATGAGCAATGTCGGCCACGCAAGCGTGACGAGGACGATGAAACCTTTTCGATCGAGCATGGCAACCTCCGACCGCCGCAACTGCGGTGAGCACGAATGTGCCGCAATTATAGAAATATTTAGCTGGTAATACCGAGAACTACGACCATCTTATACGGACGATTCTCAGGGCAGCTCGTAGACCCAACGAACCAGGGCCTCTTGAAGCTCCGTACCGGGCCCGCGGTGGGCGTCTGGAGAATTGACCATGACGACGGTCGCATAGTCGACGCCCGAGCGCGCATGCACGAGGCCCGCCAGCGCCGAGACGTGGTCGAGGCGCCCGGTCTTGACGTGTAGTCGCCCGGAAACTTCGTGGCCATTGAAGCGACCCCGCGTCGTGCCGTCCAGACCACCGAGCGACAGCGAGGCCAAAAATTCCGCTGCCAGGGGACTGCGCGCAGCCGTTACGAGCACGCCTGCGAGCGCTTCAGCGGATATCCGCGTCTCCCGTGACAAGCCCGCGCCGTTGTCTATGACGAGACCGGCCCTATCGATCCCATGAGCGTCGAAATATTCGTGAATAACGGCGACGCCCGATGCTGCAGTGCCCGGCGGACCGTCGCGTTCGACGCCGAGCGTATGCAACAGTTGGCGCGTCATGACGTTGTTGCTGAACTTGTTGACGCTTCGAATGATCTCGGCCAATGGTCGCGAGCGCCAAGTCAATGCGGGCTCGACCTCTTGCGGAACGACATCTAGACGAATGCCGCCGCGATGACGACCGCCGAGCTCCGCCCAAAGCGTCCGATAAACGCCGTACATAAAGCTATCGTGCTCGAGCACCGTACGACTCAGAGAATAGGGTGCGCAGGCTGCTGGAAATTCTCCTGAGAAGACGGCTCTGCGACCGGTCGGATAGTCGGAAAGATCAAACGCGATGCCGGCTTGATAGCCCCGGCACGGGCCGTCGACGAGCCGCAGACGGTTGTCGATGTCGAGATTCGCGGGTGCTGGATCGGCGCTTATGCGCACCCTCGCGTTCGCATGATCGGGGAGAAACTGAAATCGCACTGCCTTGAAGTTGACGAGCAGCGCGCTTGGCGGGACGTTGTAGGTTCGAAACGGCTGACCGTCGAAAGCGCCTGGATCCTCCTCAACGCGCGCGAAATGCGTGTCATCGATGACGAGATCGCCCTGCACATCCTCGAGGCCGGTCCGTCGCAGCGCACGTAGCAGCTTCCAGACTTCCTCCGTCACGAGATACGGATCGCCGTAGCCCTTCAGTGCCAGATCGCCGTCGAGCGCCCCGTCTACGAACTCGCCCAAGAAATAGACTTCGGTCGGCCAGTAATAGGTCGGCCCAAGCGTGTCCAATGCGATCCAAGTCGTCACGGTCTTGATCGTGGAGGCAGGATTTCGTGGCACGTTCGGTAAGTGGCTCAGAACTGGCTCGCCGCCGGGCACTGCTTGCACGAGGACGCTGACGTTCCCGGGAGGAATCGAGTGGCCGTCGAGAATGCGCTGCACCGGTGGCGGCAGCTGGGCGAGCGCCGCGCCCGCCCAGCTCGAGAGAATGCAGATGAGGATGGCCGCCCGCATAGCGCCTATTCTGCCCAAGCGTCACGCAACTGCCCAGCCCGTCCTCGGCGAGACCTCGCCTTGCGACTACGCAAACAATCGTTCGCGAAATCTCCGTCGGTCGGGGCTAAGGCTAGCGGGCCTGTGCCGCGCTGGCTGCGGGCGCGACGCTGTGGTAGACGGCTGATGGGATCGCGACGGGCTGGGAGAAATAGAACCCTTGACCGTAGCCCACGCCGAGCTCACGAAGTTTGTCGGCGATTTCCTCAGTTTCGACATGCTCGGCGATCGTATCGATCTTGAGTGTCGCTGCCGCCTGAGTGATGCCGGAGACCATCGACTCGGCAAGTCGATCGGTCGCAACGCGGCGAACCAGGTCGCCGTCGATCTTCAGGTACTGGACTGGCAGCGTGCGCAAATAGGCAAGCGAGCTCAGCCCCCGGCCGAAATCGTCGAGGGCAACCTTGGCGCCGAGCTCGTGCAGGTTCTGAATCAACGCCTCGGCTTCGCGCATATTGTGAGCGGCCGAAGATTCCCTGAGCTCGATGCACATCGATTCAAGCGACACGCCCGACGAACTCAACTGCTCGACGAGAAACTCTCTGAAGCTTTCGTTCTGAAACGACTGACTGGACACGTTGAGGCTTACCCAGCCTTCGTCCAGCAGGCCGGCTGCAGCCGCCTTGAGGGCGCGTAACGCCGCGCCGAGCACCCAACGATCTAGTGCGGGCATGAGGTGATAGCGTTTGGCGGCAGCGAGAAATTTATCGGGGCCGACGAAACCGTCGCCTTCGCGCATCCGCATGAGCACTTCGTGCCCGAGGATAGTCGGCTCGTCTCCGAGACTGTGGATCGACTGAACCTCGAGCCCGAAACGGTTGGCCTTGAGCGCGTTCTGCAGGCTAGCGAAAGCAAGCGCGTCCGTACGATGGGCGACGGAGAAGGCGTTGTCATCGTGGGAGACCTCCACGCGATTGCGGCCAAGCTCCTTCGCACGCTTGCAGGCATACTCCGCAGCCGCAATGAGATGTGAGATGCTCTCGCCCGCGCCTCCACTGCGACCGATGCCGATGCTGACCGAGACTGGCATTGCTCGCTCACCGTGCAAGTAGGTGAGCTGGCTCATTTCCGCGCGCAGGCTCTCAGCGAGCTTCTCGGGCCTCTCCGGCGATCCGGGCGGCAACATGACTACGAAGCGATCGCCACCGAGACGGCCGACGATGTCCTCGTCACCGACAGCCTGCTTGGTCACGACCGCCAGCCGCTGAATGACCTCGTCACCGGCGTGAAACCCGAATGCGCCGTTGACAACGTTCAGCCCATCGATATCGAGATAGAGCAGTGCGGGCTCTGCCTGGCCATCGCCACTGCTGCTCTGCAACATCTCCCGAGCGTCATGCTCGAAGGCGTAGCGATTCAGAAGACCTGTGAGACTATCGTAGCGATTGTTGAGCAGATTGACGGCCTTGCGACTCATGAGCTCCAGGATACTGACGTCCGTTGGCTCGAAGTCGGCACTTTCAGCCGCGCGGAACAGCCCAAACAAACCGATGACACGTCCGTTAACGTCGTGCACGGGACAGGAAAGAATCTTGTACGGCGGGACGCGCTTGTCGGCCGCGTCGGGCATGACCCTGTTGACGACCATCGGTCTATTGTTGAGCTGAATCCAGGCGAGTAGGTGCTTGTGAGTCTGCGACAGAGCCTGTTCGCCTTCAGCGGTTGCCAATCCCTCTCCGACGCTTGAGATTGTGAGATCTCTGTCGGGTATCAGCAGCGCGCCGAGCACGCAACCGAGATGTTTGACACATTGCTTGACTAGGTACTCGAGCCTGTCTGCACGTGGTCCGTTGGCACTGTCGGCGCCTATCAGCAGTTGCAGCTGGAGCGTCTGGGTTGCATCGACGCTCGGCATTTCCGTAGAGGCTCGGGTGGACTCGACGTCGACGCGGTTCTCCAAGCAATCGAGCACCGGCCGCAGTAGGCTTGCAACCATCGACCCGCTCGTTTGACGTTGGCCGTCGCCGATCTCAACGACGAGCGTTCCGAGATGCTCGCCGGCTTGGCCGCGCAGAACGTATACGAACGCTGAGCCATCATCGCCGAGACTGCGTATTACACCACCGCCGGACATCTGCTCGGAATCGTCGGTCGGTAAATCGTCGAGTACGACCTTTAGATCGGGTCGTTCGTAACCGTCCGAGCACCACAACAATTCCTTCTCCGGGCCATAAAAGGCGATGCCCGCGCAGCGCGGTAGCAGCATCTTGATGAGCTGGCCGTAGGGCGCGTAGATCCCCGCTGCATCCGGGGCTTCAGCAGCCTCGCTCGCCTCGTTGTCGCAAGGGTCCGTCATTGTGGTCGCTAGTACTAGATATGGCCATCAGCGACTATGCCCGAGCAGTGGACATAAAACCTTGACGAGCGTCGCAAAGCCCCGAGCTTAAATAGCTCAGAGCCTCAGATCTTGGGGTGCTCAGCCGCTCTTGGACAGGTACTTGGGCGGCTTCTTCCGGCCGGATGGAACGACCCGAAGTGGCTCGGCGCGGTGACCGTGGCGCACGAGTTCTGCATAGAGCATGACGATCGTGCTCGCGTGGGCGCGGGCTTCGCAGCTAGACATCTTACGAACCGTCGCGCGCACGCACGGTTCGCGGCCGATTGGGTGCTCCGCATGCAGCGCAAGCTCCAAATCCGCGAAAGTTTGCCGCAGCGCTGCTGGGAACTCGGTTTCTTCTAGATCGTCGAGATTCTCGACGTAGGCGGAAGCGAGGCGGTCTTTGATGGCGCCGTCGCCGACGAGAACGGTGACTGCGGCCTGGAACCGCTCTGCGAGGTAGGACATAGGTCGCGTGGCCTTTCTTCTTGTTGTATGGCAAATGCGATCGTTTTGTCTTATGGCAAACCCGATCGTTCGAGCCAGACGCGAGCGCCTCGTTTCCGCCGAGCCATCGCGTTTAGCTACGTAACATATACCAAATTATCGGAAGGTGCCGCAAGTGTACGATTCGACGCCCGATTTGTTCGCTCCAGAACATGCGCGCGACTCCATGACCGATCGGTCGATGCCAGTCGCCGGGATTAGGCTGCGCGACCGGAACTGCGTCGCGGCTTGCTGAGCTTGAACTTTTTCATGCGGTCCGTGAATGTCGTGGGCTTCAGGCCAACGAGCTTGGCAGCGCCATTTGGTCCGGATACCCGCCAATCGGCAAGCTCCAGCGCAGCAAGCAAATTCTTTCTTTGCAGCGCCAATAGCTCCTTCTCGGTCATGACGTTTGGCCCGGATTCGTTGGGCTCGCGAGATGTAGCGCCGCTTGTGCTCGCAATGCCTGACATAGCGAGATCGAGACGCAGCACTTTTCCGCTCGAGAGAATGACAGCCCGTTCAATGACGTTTTTTAGCTCGCGAATATTCCCTGGCCAGGCATAGCTTGTCAGTAGCTCGACTTGCTGCTTCGACAACCGCAGGGGTGGGCGGTTGAAGTCCGCGCAGACGCGCTCGACGAAGTGACTCGCGAGCTGAACGACGTCATCACCGCGCTCGCGCAGCGGCGGCACCTGGATCGGGAACACGTTGAGCCGGTAGTAGAGATCCTCGCGAAAATCGCCCTGTTTGACGAGCGCCTCGAGATCTCTGTTCGTGGCCGCGACGAGCCGGACATCCGTGCTGCGCGTTTGATCGTCGCCAACGCGCTCGTACTCGCCTTCCTGCAATACACGCAGTAGCTTGCCCTGCAGTTCGAGCGGTATCTCACCAATCTCGTCGAGGAATAGCGTCCCTCCGTCGGCGAGCTCGAAGCGCCCGACACGATCTCGATGCGCGCCGGTGAACGCACCCCGAACGTGGCCGAAGAACTCACTCTCGAACAGCTCTCGCGGGATCGACGCGCAGTTGACCTTGACGAGTGGTCCGTCGGCACGGGAACTGCGGCTATGCAGCGCGTGCGCCACGAGCTCCTTACCGACGCCCGACTCCCCGTGAATAAGCACGTTCGAAGATGTCTGGGCGACGGCCTCGAGCTGCGCGAGCATCTTTTTCAGCGCTGCGCTCTCGCCGACGATTCGCCCGAAGTTCATCGACACCTGAACTTCCTCGCGCAGGTAGTCGCGTTCTCGCTCGAGCTCCTCGCGCAGGCGCGCGTTCTCCTCGAACGCCGCCCTGAGCTGTCGCTCGGCGCGATTGCGCTCGGTGACGTCCTTGATCGCGACGTACATGAACGTGACCTGCCCGTCCTTGTCGCGATCCGCACGCGCGGAGACCAGTGTTTCGAGCGTTTCTCCGCTCTTCGTCTGATAGCTCCGCGGCTCGTTGTCGAGCTCACCTTGCGCAATGATGTCGCTGACAGCTTGCTGATCCGATGCCAACTCATCCGCGGCCATGAAGTCCGTGACTAGGCGGCCAACAACCTCCTCGCGCCGATAACCCATCTTCAGAAGCCAGCGCTCGTTGACATGCACGATACGCCCGTCGCGATCGACCGTATGCAGCATCGCGGGCGTATCCCGATACAGGCCCGTGAAATTCTTCTCGAGATCCGCCTCCTCACCGAGCTCGGTGTAGCCGACGAGCGTGCCGAGAAACTCACCGTCCTCGCTCCGCTCGACAACGGCGCTCGCAAGACATCCGACGTGCTCTCCCGTCTTCGTCATCAGATCGACCGGTACCTGGTTAAGGCGCCCGGCTCGTCGTAGCAGCGGCAAGTAATCCTCGACGATGCGCCGCAGCGACGCTTCGCTGGCTAGATCTTGCGGGCGAAGGCCGGCGAGCTCGTCGCGGTCGTAGCCGAAACGCTCGAGCCAGGCGTCGGTGGAATCGATGAAATAGCCGTCCGGATCCAGCGCTGCGAGTAGCGCCGGACTACGGCGAAAGAACGTTCGATATCGGTTTTCTCTGGTCATGCGACAATTTTACGGTTTTCCGTAATTTTCGGCAACGGTTTTCCGTGATCATAACGGATTATCGTGAAATATTTGTGCGGTAAGCGCTTGAAACTCGGTGATTTTCGAGTTGGCACGGCACGTGCATAGGTAGAAGCATAGCGATTCCGACATGTGATGGTCACGGTACCGGAATCCCGTCGAATGTAAAGGATGACAAGCATGAATACGACAGGCATTAGCAAGAACTGGGGCGTGTTGGCAGCGGCCACGCTGATCCTGGGCGTGAGCGCTGCGGCGCGAGCTGAGACGCTGGAGGAAATCACCGTTCACGGCACGTCGGCGGCGGCAAGCGTGCAGCAGGCTAACTTCGAGGCCGCGATGGCTGCGTACGTGCGCAGTGTCGAGGCGGACATCGAGGACGCGCGGCGACAGCACCTACGCAAGGCGCAGCCGCCCAAGATTCGACTCGCGCTCGAGGGCGAGTCGCATCGGGGTTAATGGTCAACCGAGAGGGCTTACCGAAAGGTTTCTGCGAAAACGGCGATCACTGATCCCCCCCCTCAGCGATCGCCTGGTTGGCCGGAAGGCCATTGGGGCCGGGAATTGACTTCCGGCGCGAGCCGAGACGCTCGCATCATCGAAAGGGATGTCGACTCGGCCCCTGTTTTTAATCTTTGAGTGCTGCTTCGAACAAAGTAATCGTTCTGTTCCAGGCATCGTCGGCGGCAATCGGGCTATACGTAGGGCTGCCCGGAAAGAAAAAGCCGTGATCGACACCAGAGTAGATCCGCACTTCGGCCTCCTTACCTAGCTGACCGAGCACGTTGCGAAAGTCCTGCACGTTGCGCAATGGAATCGACGCATCCTGCTCGCCGAACAGTGCGAGCATCGGCATGTCCAGCGTATCCAGAACCGCCTCGTCTGTCTCCACGGCGCCGTAGAACATGACGAGGGCGTCAAGCTCGTCCGGCATCATGATTCCGGTCTGCAAGGACCAGCGGCCACCCATGTCCCACCCTATGCTACCGATTCGCGGGGCGAGCGCGTAGAGACGCAGATACTCGGCGGCCTGGCGGATGTTGTCGCGCACGCCATCCGGATCTGCAACGAGTTCGCGCATCAACGCCTGCGCATCGGCAACTGACTCAGCGGTGCGCCCACCGTAGAAGTCTGCGGCTAGAACCACGTAGCCCTCCCGCGCTATACGCCGCGCGGCTTCCTTGACAGCTTCGTTGAGACCCCACCATTCGTGTAACACGATGATGCCGGGCAAAGGTTCTGCGGCATCCTCGGGCACGGCGAGAAAACCCATGAGGTTGCCGTCCGCACCTTCGCCGTAGGGTATATCCTGCTCTAGAAGACCGATGAGCGGGTTTTCTTGCTCATCCGAGCTACCTCCCGGTTCAACGTCGGCGACCGCAGGCGCTGCCTCTTCAGTGACGCTTTGGCTCGAAGGAGTTTCCGGTATGCCTGGCGTTTCTGGCGGTGCGTCAGATCCGCATCCCACCAACAAGCAGACTGCGAAGAAACTTTGCAGAACCCTCACGATCTCCCTCCTCGTGCGTGCCACGTAGCGGCAAGTCCAGCACAGCCCCCAGCAGCAATTCAAGCCCCGCTATCGTAGTTGTGGGCGCGCTAGGTAGAAAATTCCAATGGCCGACCCTCCGGCTCGGCGAGCACCTCGCCGTTGCGCACGGCTACCGTACCGTTCACGAGCGTCATGACGAGACTCGCGCCGAGCTCCTCACCTTCAAGCGGCGACCAGCCACATTTGTAACGCACGTTTTCGCTCGTCACGCGCTCCGGTTGCTCTAGGTTGACGACGGCAATGTCAGCGTAACAGCCTTCGCGCAGAAAGCCCCTATCCTTCACATTGAATAGTCGCGCTGGATTGTGGGCGGCCTTGCGCACGATCTGCTCGAGCGTCAGAAAGCCCCGGTGGTGATACTCCAGGAGCATTTGCAGCGAATGCTGCACGAGCGGTAGACCGGCCGGTGCGGCGAAATACGTCTGCTGTTTCTCCTCGAGCGTGTGCGGCGCGTGATCGGTCGCGATCACGTCGAGCCGATCGTCGCGTACTGCGGCAAGCAATGCCTCGCGGTCCTCCCGACGCTTTATCGCCGGATTGCACTTGATGCGTGCTCCCAACGCGGCGTAGCTCGACTCATCAAACCACAGATGGTGCACACAGACCTCTGCCGTGATGTGCTTGCCTTCGATCGGACCCGATTCGAACAGCGCCATCTCCCGCTCGGTTGTCAGGTGCAGAACGTGCAGTCGCGTGCCGAAGCGTCTGGCGAGCTCGACAGCGAGCGAGGAAGACTTGTAGCAAGCTTCAGCCGAACGTATGAGCGGATGAAACTCCATCGGAACGTCGTCACCGTAACGCTCCTTATACTGCGCTTCGTTCTGCCAGATCGTCGGTGAGTCCTCGCAATGGGTCGCAACAGGCAACGTAGCTTCAGCGAAAATTCGTTCGAGCGTGGAGGGATCATCGACGAGCATATTCCCCGTCGATGCACCCATGAAGACTTTGATACCGCACGCCTCACCGACTGCGACACGCTTGATCTGTTCAATATTCTCGTTCGTGGCGCCGAGGTAAAACGCGAAATTCGCGTGGCTGCGGCCTTGCGCGCGCGCACGCTTTTCGCTCAGTGATTCCACCGTCGTCGTCGGCGGCGAGGTATTCGGCATCTCCATGTAGCTCGTCACGCCGCCGCACACAGCTGCCAGGGACTCGCTCGCGATGTCGGCTTTATGCATCAACCCGGGCTCGCGAAAATGGACTTGGTCATCGATAAGCCCCGGCAGAACGTGGCAGCCGCTAACGTCGATAACAGTCTCAGCGCTCGAGGCCGGCAAACCCGACTCGATCTTCGCGATGCGATCGCCGTCGATGAGTATATCGGCATCGAAAATGCGGCCCTCGTTCACGAGCGTTCCGTTGACGAGCAGTGTCTTAGACACGCGGCGATCCTCGATTGTCGGCTCTTAGAAATTCGCTGGTCGCCGTAACGAGCTCGTGCGTGATGCCCGGCTCATAGGCTGTATGCCCGGCGTCGGCAACGATCCTGAAATCCGCCTCGGGCCAACGCTGCGCAAGTTCCCAGGCTGTCACGAGTGGACACACGACATCGTATCGTCCTTGGACTATCACGGCTGGGATATGGCGAATTCGCTCGACGTTGTCGAGTAATTGTTCCTCGTGATCTAGGAAACCACGGTTGACAAAGTAGTGCACTTCGATGCGCGCGAGCGCAAGCGCGAAATCCGGCGCACTGAAATGATCCACGAGATCAGCGTTGGCGAGCAACGAGCTCGTCGTTCCCTCCCAAATCGACCAGGCGCGCGCAGCCTCTAAGCGTGCTGGCTCGTCGTCCCCTGTCAGACGGCGATGGTACGCGCCGAGCAGATCGTCCCGTTCATCGGCCGGGATCGGTGCGAGAAACTCTTGCCATTGCTCCGGGAACAGATTGCTCGCGCCATCCTGATAGAACCAACGCAACTCGCGCCGGCGCAACAGGAAGATTCCACGCAGCACGAGCTCACTAACCGCCACCGGATGACATTGAGCGTAGGCGAGTGCGAGCGTGCTACCCCAAGAACCACCGAACACGAGCCAGCTGTCGATGCCGAGATGCTCGCGCAGCGCCTCGATGTCGCCGACTAGATCCCAAGTCGTATTATCGGCGAGGCTGGCCATCGGCCGGCTGCGGCCGGCGCCGCGCTGATCGAAGTTGACGATTCGATAGCCGGCCGGATCGAAGAAGCGCCGGGCATTCTGATCGCCGCCGCCCCCGGGACCACCGTGGACGAACAGAGCAGGCTTTCCGTCGGGATTACCGCATTGCTCGTAGTAGATCTCATGCTGGCCGCGACTCAGAAAGCCGTGATCGTAGGGCTCCAGTCGCGGATAGAGCTCGCGCCGACTCACGACGAGCCCGCCCCGATTGCCAGACCCGCCCCGTGTACGTGCTCTATACTGGCGGCTGCCAAAAGGAGCCACTCGGTGCGGCATTCAGCGATATTGATCATGGGCCCCCTATCTCGTTTGCTCGTCGCGCGCGGACCGCACGGTGCGACCGACCGCGTTCCTGGCGCATTCTATACGAACATGCATGACGTCAATTCGTGCGTCGGCGCGTCTCGCGACATTTTCGCACCGAGCGGAACTCCTAATGAGCTTCTACTGTCTTGCAGAGAATGAGCAACACAACGATCACATCCACTATGAATAAATCGATCCCCGTACTTTGCGCGTCGGTACTCACTCTCACATCTTTCGGGACTCGAGCGCAGCTCGACATTCCCTACGAGGAATTTACGCTCGACAACGGCCTGCGTGTCATCGTTCATGAGGACCGCAAGGCACCAATCGTTTCCACGACACTCTGGTACCACGTCGGCTCGAAGAACGAAGTCCCAGGTAGGACGGGCTTTGCCCATCTGTTCGAGCATTTGATGTTCAACGGGAGTGAGAATCACGACGAGGAGTACTTCACACCGTTGCAGGAGGTTGGCGCATCATCGATCAACGGCACGACAAACAACGATCGTACGAACTATTTTCAAACAGTCCCAACGAGTGCGCTCGATCTAGCGCTCTGGCTCGAGTCCGACCGGATGGGACACCTGCTCGGGGCCATTGATCAAGAGAAGCTCGACGAGCAACGTGGCGTCGTACAAAACGAGAAACGCCAACGTGATAACCAGCCGTACGGCAAGGTGTTCGACCAAATCTCCAGTAACCTGTTTCCCGAAGGACACCCGTATTCCTGGCCGATCATTGGATCGATGGAGGATCTCGACGCCGCGACACTCGACGACGTTTACGAGTGGTTTCGAACCTACTACGGACCGAATAACGCAACACTCGTCCTAGCCGGCGACATCGACGTCGCAACAGCCCGCGAGAAGGTGCAGCGGTATTTCGGTGATATCCCCGCCGGTCCACCGCTCGCTCGATTAGAAACCTGGATTCCGACGCTCGAGCACGACAGGCGCGTCATGCTCGAGGACAGAGTGCCACAAGCACGCATATATAAGGTCTGGCCGATTCCGGAATGGGGCAACGTCGAGGCTGAGCAGCTCGCCCTCGCGGATGTCGCCCTGACTCAAGGCAAGACCTCACGGCTTTACCAGCGGCTCGTTTATGAGGATCAGGTCGCGACAGACGTCGGTGGCTTCACCTTCGTCGGTGAGATCGCCGGCGCTTACGCGATTTGGGCTACGGCGCTACCTGGCGGAGATCTTGCCGAGGTCGAGCGCCTGCTCGACGAGGAGCTCGA
>JABAOE010007571.1_pt2 | contig 24847 bp, 30 predicted proteins | sample 7062141 | NCBI WGS metagenome assembly JABAOE01 (sample SAMN14538627, study PRJNA623070) | marine sediment metagenome | biome: marine biome [ENVO:00000428]; feature: marine pelagic biome [ENVO:01000023]; material: deep marine sediment [ENVO:00002113] | place: India: Gulf of Khambhat ... | reverse complement strand
TCGACGACATCGACCTGTTCGAGGTCAACGAGGCGTTCGCCTCGGTGGTCGCCGCCTGGCTGCGGGAGACCGGCGCCGACTACGAGAAAGTCAACGTCAACGGTGGCGCCATGGCCTTGGGCCACCCGCTCGGTGCCTCGGGCGCCAGGCTCATGACGACGCTCGTCCACGAGCTCGAGCGCACCGGGGGCCGCTACGGTCTCCAGACGATGTGTGAGGGCGGCGGTATGGCGAACGCCACGATCATCGAGCGTCTGGACTGAGCCCGTGGCCGGCCTCCTGATCGCGATCGCGGTCGGGATCGCCTTCTTCGCTGTTGCGGTCTACGTGGTGCGCCTGCTGGCGACCCCGCAGCCGCCGGAGCCGGATCCCGCCGACGTCCACGAGGTCGTCGCCAGCTACCGGTGCACGGTCTGTGGCCTGCGGCTGACGGTGACCCATGCCCAGGACGACGAACACGCCGCCCCGAAACACTGCCGGGAGGAGATGGTCGAGGCGTAGCCGCCGCCGGGTGTCGCCGGGGTGGGTCGAATCACAGCCGTGTCATTTTCCCCAGGGTTCTCCACAGGTGTTGAGAACTACATGCGTGTGATTCCGGGGCGCGGGTTGACTTCCGGCTTCTCTGCGGGGCCGACCGGCCCCGTCGTGCTCATCAGGCGAATTGATCGAGGGCGACGTCGCCGAGGGGGGGCGGCGGATCCGGCAGCGGAGCCCGGATGGCAGCACCGTCCACGCCTGCGTAGACGAGCTCGGCCGTCGGCGGCTGCGGAGGCTCCTCGAACTGGCGCCCGAACCCGACGAGCCAGAGGTCGGCACGGCCCTGGCATCCGTCCGGGAAGGTGAGGATCGCCAGCATGTCGCCGGGCACCCAGCCGACGGGCACGGAATCGAGGTCCCGCACCTCGGCCGGCAACTCGAGGAAGTCGACGAGCCGGGTCCGGAACCCGTCCCCGGAGCCGCAACCACCCTCGCCGATAGCCCAACCGAAGTCCCAGGCGGAGACGGCGACGTCGCCGAGCGGAATGGAGGAGCTGAAGATGCTCGGGTAGTCGCCCGCCAGCTCGATCGGCGGAGTGTCGAGCTCGCCGACGAGAAAGACGTCGTAGAGGTGGTACTCGTCTCCGGCGTCGGCGACGAAGAACAGGTCGAGTCCTTCATGACTGAACACGATCCCCGACAGGGTGGGCGGGGGTGTCGCCGACGCAGGAACCTCGACCAGGAGCTGCGGGTCGTCACCCTCGTTCGTGGACCACCAGATGCCGTACCGTCCGTCGCTGCTCTCGCCGATCGTGGCGAGGTTGGTGCCCGCCGGGTGATAGGCCACCTCGTCGTGTCTGGCGAGGAACGTGATGTCACGTGGTGCCGTCGCGTCGAGTCGGGCTTTCGTCAACCGCCCGTCCTCGACCCATATCAAGGAGCTCCCCGTGGGTCTGCTCCAGTGGGCGGCGGCGGCGACGCCACCTGAGAACGTCTCGGCGCCGACGATGCGATCGCCGTCGAGGAGGAGCCGGTCGCCGGCCGGACCCCACTCGATGGAGCCGGGATCGCCGGCGGCGCCGACACAGCGCACCGCGGTTCCGGTCGGATCCGTTGCATAGACGCGCCCGTCGACGACGAACGTGATCTCCGCCGTCGCCGCAGCCGGCGTTGCGCCGATCCCGTCGCACGGGCCGGCGGGGAGCGAGGCCACGAGCCCCGCCGGCAGCGGAGCCTCCGTCGTGGTGGTCGTCGTCGCCCGAGTCGTGGAAGGGGCGGTCGTCGCCGGCGGAGCCGTCGTCGTGGTCGCCACGCTCCCGGCCGTCGTGGTGGGAGCGGTGGTGGAGCTGGTGGGAGCGGTGTCCGTGCCGGTGCAGGATCCGATGAAGAGGGCACAGGCAGCCACCGCAAGAGGTGTGCGTTGCATTCGCTTTTCTCCCGATGGGCGTTGAACGCTGCTGGTCCGGCCTTGACTCCAAACCTACGCCGTCTGGCGCCGCCGGTGGTGACGGCGGGGCTCTATGGCCTGAGGCCGGGGGCGGCCACGACAGCCGGCGGGTCCTGGACGAGCCGCTCGACGGCGGTCCCGGCCGGGATGCCGGCATCGGGGACACCATCGACAGCGACGAGCACGCTCTCGAGGAGGTGGCCGCGGGCGTCGAAGGTCAGCGATGCGCTCGTGCGACCCAGCGCCTCGTCGGTGGAGCTGAGGGTCACGATGACGGTGTCGCCCTCTCCAGCGACCTCGACGGGGAGCGATGCGACGACCTCGAGGAGCGCAGCCCGTAGGGCGGGGGGCGCCCGCAGGTCGGGGGCGAGCAGTGCCTCGACCAGTTCGAAGAGCATCGGCTCGACCGGGGCGCCGGCGGCCGTCGGCACGGCGAGCTCGCGCTCGAGCTGGAGCCGGAGCGTCTCCGGGTCGGTCGACCAGTCCGCCGGGTCGAGCCGGTTCGTCACGCCGGTGACGACGTCGGTCGTCGTCGTCCCGACGCCGTCCTCCGCATCGAGGCCTGCCGTGTAGTACGCGGCCTCGAGGGCGGGGTCGAAGAAGACGGGTGTCCCGACCGATGTCGTGATGCTGGCCGTGTCGCCCTGCCACCACGCCTCGGTCGTGACCGGCAGCAGGTAGGTGATCACGGGGCCATCGGGGGAGACCGCCCCGCCGGTGAGCTGCACCGACTCGGTGAGCGAGTACGCGTAGCTGCCGGCCGGTAGGTCCTCCGGCGCCAGGGCCCTCGTCGCCCTTGCCAGCTCCCCGAGCGCGGCCTCCGCCGGGGTGGGCCCTCCGGGTCGGATGATGACGCCGACGGCGACGAGGACCGCGATGACGGCTGCCGCGAGCGCGGCGACGAGGCGCCGGCGTGGCCTGCGGACCGGGCGGGCGGCGGCGTCGATCTCGGCGGCGAGCCTCGCCCACGCCGCGTCGCGGTCGGCCGGGCTCGGCTCCGGGTTCCCGGTGAGCAGGCGGAGAACGCCCCGATCGATGCCGTCAGGTGGGTTCATCGTGATCCTCGGGGAGGCGGATCGCCTCCACATGTACTTGCCCGATGTGCTCCATGTGGTTGCGGATGACTCTGCGCATTCGGAACATGCGGGACCTCACCGTGCCGGGCGGGATCCCGAGCGCCTCGGCGATCTCGGGGTAGGAGAGGTCGGAGAGCGCGTAGAGCAGCAGGATCTCTCGATCCTGGGAGCGAAGTCCGGAGATCGCCTCGGTGAGGGCCCCTCGCAGCCGCTCCGCGTCGAGCCGCGGCTCGGCGTCCTCGTCCCACGCGACGACGTCGGCTCCACTCAAGCGACGAACCGCCCGGCGGCCGCGGCGGGCGCTGCGGGCATGGCGGCGCGCCAGATTGGCGGCGATCCCCATGAGCCACGGAGCGGCACTCTTCGCCTCGGAGCGGAACGTGGCCCGCTTCCGGAATGCGACGACGAACGCCTCGGAGGCGAGATCGGCACCTGCATCCGGCCCGACACGGCGCGCCAGATACGCATAGACGGCGCGGTAGTGGCGCTCGAAGACCGGGGCGAACTGCTCCGGATCCTCGAGCGACGCCCGGATCAGATCGGCGTCGCTGCGCGACTCACCCATTCAGGCAGGATGCCACCTCACCGCAGGGCGACGCCACGCAGAGCTCAGGAGTAGCTGACCGATTCCGCCTTGTTGTTGATCCACCAGGGGACGTTGTGCACCGATCCGGCGCCGTATGTGCTCCCGGACATGCCGCCCCGGTTGGGCTTGTTGTAGTGGCGCAGCCGGTAGCAGCCGTTCCACGACGACGAGATCCGGTTGTCGAACCACGACGGCGTGTTCCACCAGCCTCCGGAGCAGCTGGATCCGACGACGGTGATCGACGAACCCGTCCCGTTGTACCCGTCGTAGTGGATTCCCAGGGTGAACGTGGACGCGGCCGCCATCACGGCCTCGTTGCTGAACATCACCTCACCGGAGGTGTCAGGTGCCAGCGTCAGCGTCCCGGAGGACGCGAAGCTCATCGACTCGGCGAACGTCCCAAAGCAGGACGGATCCGCCGTCACGAGCCGACCGTTGGACCGCTCGCCCACCACCTGGACCACGCAGTGTTGCTCCGTGCCGGCTGGCTGCGCCGGCTCGGGGTCGGTCTTGGCTCCGGCGCCCGTCGCCGGGATCGCAGCCATGACCATGGCCGCCACCGCTGTGACGGTGAGCCGCACTCTCGTTCGAGACATCTGTGCCACCTCTCCGCTCGACACATGTCTTCTTCTCGAGCTCTCGCCGACCCCATTCCGAAGCCGCGCCCTGCCAGCTGAGGGAACCAGAGCCTGCGGATCGGGCAAGAACGTATGGAAAGGGGGGTCGGGTGGGCAGGCCCGACCGTCGCCACCTCTCCACGGAGACGTCGGGCCGCCCGCTCGGTTTCTTGAGTGTTTCCGGGGCTGTGGCGGAGAAATCCGTCGCACCCGGGAACCGCGGACGCGCCTTCGGGCAATAACTAGTGAGCGTCGAACCAGAGCACGACGCTCAGCGGGAGCGGCCCCGCGCCGCTCCCGCCCCACGGACCGGCGTCATCGCAATCCAGAGACGGCCTCGCTTCTCAGTCTGTTTCCAGGACGGCGGTGGCGCCGGCTCCGTACCGGGCGCGAGATCGCGGCGGCCGACGGGCCGTCAGCGGAAGTTCAGCGTCATCCCGAAGCCGGCGGCGATCGCAGCGAGCCCGCCGAGGAGCCACTTGCTGTCGGTGCCGCCCGGCAGAAGGCCGATGTAGTTCACGACGATGACGAGCACGCCGGCTCCCATGAGGGTGAACATCGACGCCACGTACCACGCCGGCGATGGGCCCTTCGCCTTGACCGGATCGGGTTTCGGTGGCGGAGGGGGCCGGCGTTTCGCCTTCTTGCGGCCCTTCGACTTCGGCATGGCGGGTCAGGGTAGCCGCCGGGTCGTGACGTGCAGAGCCCCGGCCGCGTGACATCGGCCCATTCTGCGGTACGCTCGTCCACCAGGGCCGGGAAATCGAGGTGAACCGGTGAGCGAGACGGTGACGGCACCGCCCGCCGCCGACGGGGTGGCGGCTCCCCGGATCGGCAGCGTGCTGCGGATCGTCAGAGGGACCGGGTGGACGCTGATCTGGCTGGGTGCGCTCACGCTCGGCTTCGTCGTACACCAACTGTGGATCACGACCTGGCTCGCCCAGCTCAACCAGTCGGATCTCGACGCCGAGCGGGAAGAGTACTTCGCCGGCGCCGTCATCACCGAGGTGGAGTACGTCCCTCCGGCGGATCCATCCGTCCCGCCATCGTCCCTTCCGCCGGGCACGACGGTGGCTCCTCCCGACAACGGCGACCCGGTGCCGGTCCGCCCCTCCGGCGCCCCTCTCGTACTGAAGGTCGAGGCACCGCCCGAAGAGCACACGACGTTTGCCCTCCTCCGGATCCCTGCGCTGGAGCGGCTTCGCGAGGGTTGGAACATCGTCGAGGGGGTGACACGGGCCGACCTTAAGAACGGTGCGGGTCACATGCCGTGGACACCGCTCCCGGGCCAGCCCGGCAACGCGGTCATCAGCGGGCACCGCACCACCTACGGCGCCCCGTTCCACGAGCTCGACGAGCTGGTACCCGGTGATCGGATCGAGGTCGTCACCGCACTCGGCACCCACGTGTACGAGGTGCGCGAGAGCATCATCGTCGAGCCGACAGAGCTCTGGGTGACCGAGCCGCGACAGGGCGCCTGGCTGACGCTGACGACGTGCAATCCGAAGTTCAGCGCCCGGGAGCGGCTCATCGTCTTTGCCGAGCTCGTCGCCGGGCCCAACGCCGACGTGGTCAGGAGGGCGTTGTGATCCGCCGTGGATTCCAGGCGCTCCCCGGCCCGACGCCGGTCCGCATCGTCACCTCGATCGTCATCGTCGCCGCCGCCCTCGTCGCCCTGCATTTCTTCTACGACTGGGTCGGCAACACGTTCCTCGACACCGGCGGGACGCTGGGCTGACCTCGCTGCGGCGGCCTCGGGTCAGGGCCCTCCGGCGACCCGGTACCGGTCTCCGTCTGGCTCGACGATGCCCTCGGCCGTGAGGTGGTCGAGCGCATCGGAGACGCGGGCGGGAGCGAACCCCGTCTCCGCACTCAACTCAGCCAGGGTCGCCTCCCGGCGCACGAGCGCGCGCACGAGCGCACCCCTGACCTGGCGGATCGAACCTTCGAACCGCGGCTGGGCGCGAGGTGGGACGTAGACGCCGGGCCCGGCGCACCAGGTCTCCACCGGGCAGACCTGACACGATGGGTTGCGGGGGCGGCAGACCCCGGCGCCGAGGTCCATGACGGCCTGGTTCCATGCGGACGCATCCTCGGCGACGTCCGCCGCCGCGGCGGCCTCGAGGGCGGGTCCGTGCAGCGGCTCGCCGTGCCACCGGGAGAGCACCCGCCGCACGTTGGTGTCGACGGCGGCGACCCGCTCCCCGAACGCGATCGCCGCGACCGCGCGCGCGGTGTAGGGACCGACACCGGGGAGGGCGCGCAGCGACTCGGCGTCGGTCGGCCACCCCGACTCGGCGATGATCCGCGCTGCTCTGTGGAGCCGTTCCGCCCTCGTGTTGTACCCGAGCCCGCTCCACGCCGCCATCACCTGTCTGAGCGACGCGGCCGCGAGGGCTTCGATCGTGGGGAACGTCGCCACGAAGGCCTCGTGGGCCGTGGCCACCCGCTCGGCCTGGGTCTGCTGCGACATGACCTCGGCCACGAGGATCGAGTACGGGTCCGGCGACCGACGCCAGGGGAGGTCGCGTCCGTGCTCCCGGTACCAGTCGAGCAGCGCCCTGTTGCGCTCTGCCTCGAGGGGAGCCGTCATCGCCTTCGGCTGCTCACTCGTCGGGCGGCAGTGTGGTCGTCGTGGTTGTGGTAGTCGTGGTCGTCGTCGGTGGCGGCAGCACACCGAGCTCGACCCGGATCGTGCTGCCGTCCGGCACGAGGGAGCCGGGTGGCTGGTCCTGGGTGGCGATGAAGCCGGCGAGCCCGCTCTCCTCGCTCACCTCGGTCTGACCGACGACCTGGAGGAACAGCCCGAGCGCCTCGAGCTGAACATCGGCCTCCGCTTCGCTGAGCCCGAGCAGCGGCGGGACCGCGACCTGGCGAAGCTCCCCGAGCTGGACGTTGATCTCGTCGCTGGGCAGAACCTCCTCGCCGGCCGTTGGGCTCTGGGCGGCGATCCGTCCGGCGAGCCCGGAGACGGCCGTCACCTCGACCGTGTCGTCGTCCACGACGATGATGAGGCCGAGGGCGTTGGCGGTGTCCCTGGCCTCCCGCACCGTACGGCCGACGAGATCGGGCACCGGGAACGGCTCCGGGCCCTTCGACACGAAGAGCGTGATCGGTGCCTGCCTCGGCACGAGCTGCCCCGCCGCCGGCTGGGTGCTGATGACAAAGCCCGTGAGGACCGTGTCGGAGAACGTCTCCTCGAACGACACGTTGGTGAAGCCCTCTCGGTTGAGCTGGCGCTCAGCGGTGTCCTGGGCGACGTTCGAGACATCCGGCATGGTGAGGGCGAACGGTCCCGACGACACCTCGAGGTTGACCTCCGTCGCTTCCGCCGCCGGGGTACCCGGGCGAGGAGACTGGTCGATCACCGTTCCCTCGGGGACGGAGTCGTCGAAGCGGTACTCGACGAGCCCGACGATGAAGTCGTCGGCCTCGATCAGCTCGCGGGCGCGTTCTTCGGGCAGGTCGAGGACGTTCGGGATCGCGAACTGCTGAGGGCCGGTGGAGAGAACGACCGTCACGAACTCGTTCGGCTCGAGCTGGGTCCCCGCCGCCGGCTCGGTGGAGATCACGAACCCGGACGCCACGGCGTCGGAGACCTGCTCCTTCTGGCGAACGTTGAGACCGAGCGATTGCAGCTCTTCGAACGCATCGGACCCGGCGCGGTTGGTGAGGTCCGGGACCGCGACGCGCACGATCTCCGGCTCGGGGCTCTGCAGGATCTGGGTGAGGAGGAAGACGCCGACGGCGAGCACGGCGAGCAAACCGACGATCGTCACGATGTACGAGGCCTGGCTGCGGGTGTCGTCCCTTGCCGCGGCCACGACGCGGGCCGTTTCCGCGGGTGGCACGGTCGCCGGCGGCGTCGCCAGGACCTGGGTCGCCAGCGGCGTCTGCTGCGGTGGTGGCGCCGGCGCGGCCTGGGCCGCGGCGGCGACGGGTTGTTCCCCGGCGAGGTAGCGGAGGAGATCGACCCGCATCTCCTCCGCGGACTGGTACCGCTCGGCGGGGTCCTTGGCCATGGCGCGCTCGACGATGGCCTCGAGCTCCGAGGGCACATCGGGATTGATCTGGCGCGGCGGCGGCGCGTACTCCGAGACGTGCTNNGTCGGGGCCTCGTTCTGCGGGGCGGCCAGCGGAACCTGCCCGGCGAGGAGTCGATCGATGTCCTCGACCATCGCCGCAGCCGACTGGTAGCGATCGTCGGGGTCCTTGGCCATCGCCTTGGCGATGATCGCCTCGAGTCCGGGCGGGACGTTCGGGTTGAGCGCGGACAGTGGTTCGGCCTGGGCCTGGACGTGCTGGTAGGCGACGGCGACCGGGCTCTCGCCGGTGAACGGCGGTTGCCCGCTGACGAGTTCGTAGAGCACGACGCCGAGGGAGTACACGTCGGAGCGCTCGTCCGCCGGCAGACCCTGGGCCTGCTCGGGGCTGAAGTACGTCGCGGTCCCGATCACGGCGCCCGTTCTCGTCAACTCCTCGGAGTCATCGAGGGCTCTGGCGATCCCGAAGTCGGTGACCTTCACGCTTCCGTCGCCCGTGAGCATGATGTTGCCCGGCTTGATATCCCGATGGAACACGCCGGCCTGGTGGGCCACGCTCAGCGCCGCCGCGGCCTCGGCTGCGATCTCGGCGGCTCTCCTGGGGAGCAGCGCTCCCTCGGTACGGCGAATGTCGCGCAGCGTCCGGCCGGGGATGAGCTCCATGACCATGTAATACGTGTCGCCGTCTTCACCGAAGTCGTAGATGTTGACGATGTTGGGATGGGTGAGGTTGGCCGCGGCCTGGGCTTCCCGCTTGAACCGGGTCACGAACGCCTCGTCGGCGGCGAACTGGGGATGCAGGATCTTGATCGCGACCGTCCGGCCCAGGGAGAGGTCCTCGGCCTGGAACACATCGGCCATGCCCCCTCTGGCGAGATGGCCGGTGATGCGATAGCGCCCGGACAGGACGCGAATCCCGGTCACGGCGCGGAATGCTACCGGTGCGCGTCACTTCTGCCTCGATCACCGAGTGAGGTAGGCCGCCAGGATCTCTCCTGCGATGGGCGCCGCCACCGTGCCCCCGGTGGCGTCCTCACCTGCGGCGCCACCCGACTCGACGAGCACGGCGACGGCGAGCTGCCGCTCGGCGGGGGCAGGGTCGACGGGGCCGAAGCCGATGAACCAGACGTGCGGCGGCCGGTCCGGGACCTCGGCGGTGCCCGTCTTGCCGGCGACCCGGATGCCGGGCACCGCGGCTCTGCGGCCCGTGCCTGCCGTGACGACGGCTTCCATCATGTCGGTGAGCGTCGTCGCCGTCGACGGGTTCATGGCCCGGCGCCATACCTGGGGTGTGGTCTGCTCCACGACCTCGGCGTCGGCGCTGAACACTTCCGCAACGAGATGGGGGACCATGATCTCGCCGCCGTTGGCGACGGCGGCGGCAATGAGGGCCATCTGGAGCGGTGCCGCCTGCACATCGCGTTGACCGAGCGCCGTCTGGGCGACGCCCGGTAGGTCGTGGCGGAAGGTGGACGCGTCGGGAATGACGGAGGCGAGTGTGTCGAGCTCGAGCGGGATCTCGAGCCCGAAGCCGGCGTCTCGGGCGGCGGTGACGAGCGCGTCGACGCCGATGTCGAGACCGATCTGTCCGAAGATCGTGTTGCAGGAATTGATGAACGCCTCGGCGAGGCTGGCCTCCGTGCCGTCGACGCAGACCCCACCGGCGAAGTTGCGGATGACCGCAGTCGACCCGGGCAGCGGCAGCTGCGGCGGGTCGGGATACGCCGTCGCTGCACTGGCGGTGCCGGATTCGAGTGCCGCAGCGGCAGTGATCACCTTGAACGTCGACCCAGGGGCGTAGGTCTGGCGCAGAGCCCTGTCGAGCAAGGGTCTGGCCGGATCGTCCTCGAGGGCGACGCCGATCGGACCGGCGGCGCGGCCGGCGAGCGTGTTGGGGTCGAAGCTGGGAGAGGACACGAGGGCGAGGAGCTCACCGGTGCGGGGGTCGAGAGCGACCACGGCGCCGCGCTGGTCCCCGAGGGCGGCGGCGGCGGCGGACTGGAGGTCGTGGTCGAGGGTGAGGCGGAGGCCGTTCGGCCGTAGATCACCGCCGAAGAGCGCGTTGATGACGCCCGAGATCGTGGCGTCGCGGTCGGACACCAGGTCTTGGGAGCGGCTCGCCTCGAGGCCCGTCGCACCGAACAGGACGGTGGCGTACCCGACGACATGGGTGTACAGCTCACCCTCCGGGTACGAGCGCCGGAACACCTGCGGGTCGTCCGGGTCCGGGAACGACTCGGCCACCACCGTCCCGTCGCGGGTGATGATCGTGCCTCGTTCCCGGGCGGCCCGCGCCGTGACGAGGCGGGCGTTGCGGGGGTCGTCCCGGTACTCGGGCCCGATGATTGCCTGGGTGTAGGTGACGCCGCCGATGAGGACGGCGAAGGCGACGAAGAGCGCGGTCGCGAGGTTGCGGATCGGGCCGTTCACGCTCGCTCCCCGTGCGAGATCCGGGCGAGCAGGGCGAGGATGACCATGTTGGCGAGCAGCGACGAGCCGCCGTACGACATGAACGGCAGCGTGATGCCGGTGACGGGGAGCAGCCGGATGACGCCGGCGATGATGAGGATGGCCTGAACGCCGACGACGAGCGTGAGGCCGGCGGCGAGGAACTTGCGGAACAGATCGCGAGATCGCAGGGCGATGCCCATCCCCGCGGCCACGAGCAGGGCGAAGGCGGCGATGACGGCGATCGATCCGGCGAGGCCCATCTCCTCGCCGACGGCGGCGAAAATGAAGTCGGTCGATGCCGCCGGGATGAGATCGGGGCGTCCCAGGGCGACGCCGGAGCCGGTGAGCGACCCGGACCCGAGTGCGAAGAGGCCCTGGGCGATCTGGAACCCGGCGCCGGTGAAGTCGTCGAACGGATGGAGCCACGACGTGACCCGACNNAGACCTGGAATGCGATGATGCCCCCGACGGCGGCCAGGCCGCCTCCGGCGACGAGGTACGCGGCCTTTCCGGTTGCCATGTACACGAGTCCGACGAACAGCGCGAAGAGCAGCAGCGAGGCGCCGAGGTCCCGCTGGTACACGAGGACGCCGAAGGCGGCCCCTGCGGCGATGACGATCGGGCCGAAGTGTCGCGGCTCGGGGACCTGGAGACGGCCGATCCGACGCCGTGCGGCGGACATCGCCGTGTGCCGGTCGGCGAGGTAGGACGCGAGGAAGATCGTCAGGAGGACCTTGGCGATCTCGCCCGGCTGGAAGCTCAGCGAGCGATCACCGAACGGCAGCTCGAGCCGCACCCAGAGACGCGATCCGTTGACCTCGGCCCCGTGCAGCGGCCACGTCTCGGGGAGGAGGGGGAGCAGCAGCAGCGCCACCGCGGCGGCGAGGAAGAGGTAGCGGTAACGGCGCAGCACGGTGACGCCCTCGTCGCGCAGCAAGAAGACGACGAGCGCGGCGGCGAGGCCACCCGCCAGCAGCCACCATCGCTGGAGTGCGGCGAGCGGGTCGGCATCGAGCCGGTACACCTCGGTGAGCCCGACGGCGACGAGGAGCGCCCCAAGGGGGAACAGGTAGGGGTTCGCCGTCGGCGCCCATCTCCGCAGCGAGAGATGGACGGCTCCGAAGGCGGCGACGAAGACGATGAAGGTGAGCGCCACCTGGGCGTCGACGCCGACCCCCCGGGGAAAGTTGGCGAGGGCGGTGCCCATCGCGGCGAGGACGGCGGCGAGCAGGAGCAGCGCCGCCTCGGCGTTGCGGCTCATGGCACGACGTCGACGATGGCCACCGTCGTGTTGTCGAGACCCCCGGCGCTGTTGGCGGCCTCGACCAGCGACCACGCCGCCTCGGAGGGGTCGGCGGCGTCGACGAGCAGCAACCCGATGGCGTGGTCACTGACCATCCCGGTGAGGCCGTCCGAGCACAACATGACCCGGTCGCCTTCCCGGAGCTCGATCTCGTGGAGGTCAGCTTCGACCTCGGGCATGCCGATGACCCGGGTGAGCATGTGGCGCCGCGGGTGCGTTTGGGCCTGAAGTGGCGTCAGCCTCCCCTGAGAGACCATCTCGGCGACGAGGGTGTGGTCCTCCGTGAGCTGTTCGAGCTCACCATCGCGCAGGAGGTAGGCGCGGCTGTCGCCGACGTGGCCGAGCTCGAGGGTGCCGTCGGGCTGGAAGATGCCGATGGTCAGCGTCGTGCCCATGCCCCTGCGCGCCGGATCCTCGTCGACGGCGTCGAGCACGGCGCGATTGCTCCTGGCGATGCGTGCCCGGGCTCCGGCGGCGTCCTCGCCGTCCGTCGCAGCCTCGATGGCGACCCGGCTGGCGACGTCGCCGGCGGCGGCGCCGCCCATACCGTCGGCAACCGCGATGATGCGCGGCCCGGGTCCACTCCCGTCGGTCCGGGGGAACACGGAGTCCTCGTTCATCTCGCGGACGTGACCGACCGCGGTCGCGGTTGCCCACCTGTAGTTCATCTCACCTCCAGGATCGTCTTGCCGATCTGGAGCGCGTCGCCCTTCGCCAGTGCCGTCGGCACCGTGACCCGGCGCCCGTTGACGTACGTTCCGTTCGTGCTGCCGAGATCGTGGGCGACGAGGTCGCCTTCGTGCAACCCGACCCTGACATGGAAGTCCGATGCATACGGATCGTCGATGACGACGTCGGCGTCCTCGCTGCGCCCCAGCACGGTTGCACTCGTGACCGGGATCCGCTTGCCGCTGAGCGACTCGGACCGGACGACGACGAGTTCGGCCGGTGACCTGCGGCCCCGGCCGCGCGGCACCGGCCCGATGTGGGCGCCGATGGCCCTGGCCACCTGCCAGAGGAAGAGGTAGATGAGGCCGATGAAGATGAGTTTGAGGAGGTTGAGGAACAGCGCTGGCATGTCGCTCCTACGACATCCGGAACGAAAACGTAGCCGGTCCGAGGGACACGTCGTCGCCCGGCCGCAGCAGCACGGCGTTCGCCGGCACCGGACGCCCGTTGACCTTCGTCCCGTTGGCCGAGCCGGCATCCTGGATCCACGCCCGTCCCGCGGAACGGAACAGCACGGCGTGTCGTCTGGAGACCTCGGGATGGTCGATCCTGACGTCGGCTGCTTCTGCCCTGCCGATGACGACCCGGTTGTCGGCGATGTCATAGGCCCTACCGCCGGCGACGTCGAGCAGGATGCTCCATGGCGGCGTCTCGCCGGGCTCCACCGATCCGGTGCAGCGGACCGACCCCGGCTTCGTCCCGGCGTCGACCCTGACGGCCACGGTGATCGGACCCCCCGTCCTCCAGCCCCGCTCGGCTGCCGTCGCCTCGAGGACGTGGGTCAGCTCCGCCGCCAGGTCCCCCTCGTCGACGGTCGTGGCGTCCGTCGCAGAGATGCCGAGCGTCCACCGGTTGGGGATCTCGGGCCCGGCGGGGCCTTCCGTGTGCTGGAGATCGACCTCACGGAGGAGACGGTCGGCGATGTCGACAGGGTGGATCCGGCCGCGGAAGATCGCGGCGGAGAGCCCGTCCACGAGGCGTTCCAGCCTCTTCTCGAGTTCGCGCGCGAGTCGCATCGCCGCGGATTGTATGGAGGGCCGGCGGTTAGCGCACGGCTGCCGGTTCCGCGATCGGCCGCCTGTTGGTACCATTTCGCGCTCCGAGGGCGAGTGGCGGAATTGGCAGACGCGCAGGATTCAGGTTCCTGTGAGGTAACACTCGTGAGGGTTCAAGTCCCTCCTCGCCCACGAAGATGACGTATCCGCTAGCGGTTGACCGCCGGGCCCGCCGCCGGCGAAACCTTCTTCTCCTCGTGATCCTCGCCATCGCCGTCGCGCTCATCGCGCTCGCGGTGCGGTACCGCACTGAGGAACGCCAGACCTCCGACTTCCTCGCCCTCGCCGAGGAGCTCGCGGATGGCGAGGTGGAAATGTCGGCGTCGCTCACCGGACTGCTCACCGACATCGGCGACCTGGAGCGCCCCGACATCATCACCCGTCTCGAGACGCTGGCGGAGCGGTCCGACGCGGTGCGGGAGCGACTGGACGACGAGGCGGTGGTGCCGCGGCCCGCGGCAGAGGTGAGCGGGCTGTTCTCGGTCGCCGTCGACTCGTGGGACGCCGCCATCGGGAGGCTCGCACCGGCGTTCACCGCCGTCCTCGACGGCGACGACGGCGACGAGACCGGCGCACGCATGCTCGCCAGGGCCTTCGAGGACCTTCGGGTCGGCGATGCCGCCTATCGGGCGTTCCTCGAGGCGGTCGACGAGATCGACCCCGAGCTCGTGACGAGGGATTTCCCCACGGTGGCGTTCGCCAGCGGTGATGCCGAGCCCCTCTTCGACGCCACCGTCATCGCCACGCGGCTGCGGGCGATTCGCAAGCTCGTCGAGACCCACGATGTCGCCGTCACCGCGAACACCGAGCCGGAGGCGGTCACCGACGGCAACGGTATCCACGTCCTGCCCGTGGCCGAGTCCTACACGGTGCTCGCCGTCGTGACGAACGAGGGCAACGTGGGAGAGGAGTCGATCGAGGTCTCGTTGCGTCTGCTCGCACCCGCCGCGGGCACCGCGCCGATCGAGGCGACCGAGCTCATCCCGTTCCTCGACGCCGGCGAGGCGACGACGGTCCCGTTCGAGGCCCTCTCGCTCGCCCCAGGGCTTCTGTACGAGCTGCGGATCGTGGCGTCGATCTCCGACGACGCCGATGCTNNGATGCTGAGGACAACACGTTCGAGTTGCCGTTCTTCACGAACGAGGCTGCATGAGCGTTCTCGCCGTCGCCCTCGCCGCAGTTGCGCTGGCGGCTTCGCTCGTGCTCGTCTCGCACGTCGTGGCATTGCGGAAGCGCCTGGCCGGGGTTCCCACCGATGGGGACGTGGTCACTCTGCTCCGCACCCTCGACCGGGACCTCGACCGGCTCGAGCGGGTCGTGTCCGACGCGGTGCCCCGTCTCGGCGCGCTCGAACGCCAGCTCCCGCAGACGATCAGCCGCACCGGGGTGGTCGTCTACGACGCCTTCGGCGACATCGCCGGGAACAGGTCGCGATCGATCGCGCTGCTCGACGCCAACGGAAATGGGCTCGTCATCAGCCTGCTCGTCGGGAGGGGCGAGACTCTCTTCTACACGAAACAGGTTGAGGCGAGGCGGGGACTCGAGGAGCTCTCGCCGGAAGAAGAGGAAGCCGTCGACCGCGCCTTGCGGAGGTAGCATCCCGCTGCCATGCTCGATGTCGGCGTGCTGCGAAACGATCCGGACACCCTGCGCGCCTCGCTGGCGCGCCGCGGCCTCGACGTGGACGTCGCCGCGCTCGGCGAGCTCGACGCCCGGAGGCGCCGGGCCCGGACCGCAGCCGAAGAGCTCCGCGCCGACCAGAAGGAGCTCGGCAGGTCGATCGCATCCCTCGTCGGTCCCGCGAAGGACGAAGCCGTCGCCAGAGCCGGCTCGCTGGCGGACGAGTACAAGGCGGCGCTCGCCGAGGCGGACGCGCTCGACACCGAGTTCGACGCGACCTGGCTGACGCTGCCCAACCTCGTCGATCCGACCGCCGCCGATGGGCTCACGGAGGAGGACGCCGAGGAGTTGCGGCGATGGGGCGACGTCCTGGTCGGCGACGGCCTGCGCGATCACGTCGAGCTCGGTGAGCTGCACGGCATCATCGATGTCGAGCGCTCGGCGAAGGTCTCCGGCACCAGGTTCGGCTATCTGCTCGGTCCCCTCGCCAGGCTCGAGTTCGCTCTCGTCCAATGGGCGATGGACCGCCTCGAGCCGTACGGCTTCGTGCCGGTGGTCCCTCCCGTCCTGGTGCGCGAGGCCGCCCTCTTCGGCACCGGTTTCTTCCCCGGAGACCGCGACCAGGTCTACGCCGTCGGGGCCGACGAGCTCTACCTCGTCGGCACCTCGGAGGTGAGCCTCGCCGCGATGCACGGGGACGAGATCCTCGACGCCGACCGGCTGCCGCTGCGCTACGCCGGGTTCTCGACGTGTTTCCGGCGGGAGGCCGGTGCCCACGGCAAGGACACGCGGGGGATCTTCCGGGTTCATCAGTTCGACAAGTTGGAGATGTTCATCTTCTGCCATCCCGACGACTCGCAGGAACAGCACGAGTTCCTGCTCGCCCGGGAAGAGGAGTTGGTGCAGGCGCTCGAGATCCCCTACCGCGTCGTCAACGTCGCCGCCGGTGACCTCGGCGCGTCGGCGGCGAAGAAGTACGACATCGAGGCGTGGTTCCCGGGCCAGGGGCGGTATCGGGAGATCACGTCGACGTCGAACACCACCGACTTCCAGGCGCGACGGCTGAAGGTTCGCTACCGCTCGGAACAAGGCAACCGGTTCGTCCACACGCTCAACGGCACGGCCATCGCGGTCGGTCGGTGGCTGATCGCGATCGTCGAGAACCACCAGCAGCCGGACGGCTCGATCAGCGTCCCCGAGGCCCTGCTGCCCTATGTGCCGTTCGACCGGATCGGCGGCTGAGTACCGGCATGTCGAACGGCGCAGTCTTCTCCGACATCGCGGAGAAGTACGACCGCATCAACTCGATCCTGTCGCTGGGCCGCGACCAGGCATGGCGCCGGTCCGCCATCGACCGTCTTCCGCCCGGCCGCATCCTTGATCTCGGTGCCGGAACCGGCGCCGCCAACCCGGCCTTCGGCAGCCGCACCGTGGTCGCCCTCGACCCCGCGCCCGAGATGCTGGGTCGCAACTCGGCCGCGGGTCGTGTGGTCGCCGTCGGTGAGGTGCNNCGCGATCGCCATCGGCCGCACCCTGATCGCCATCGTCGAGAACCACCAGCAGCCCGACGGCAGCATCGAGGTGCCGGAGGCCCTGCGCCCGTACGTCGGTTTCAACTCGATCGGTTGACCGGCGGGATGGGCGAAACCGGGCCCGGAGCTGGAGACTGAGCTGATGCAGGACGTCGACGTGTTTGCCGACATCGCGGGCAAGTACGACCGCATCAACAGGATTCTCTCCCTCGGGCGAGACCAGGCCTGGCGGGAGGAGGTGATCGCCGCCCTGCCCGGTGGGCGCTTGCTCGACCTCGGCGGTGGCACCGGGGCCGCCAACCCCGTCTTCGGCGACCGGGATGTCGTCGCGCTCGACCCCTCACTCGTCATGTTGGGACGTAACCCGGCGGCGCAGAGGGTGGCGGCCGTCGGGGAGCGGCTCCCGTTCGCTGCCGCCACGTTCGACGCCGTCTTCTCCGCCTACGTCTTCCGCAATCTGGCTTCGGTGCCGGCAACCGTCGCCGAGGTGGCCCGCGTCCTGCGGCCGGGCGGCCGCGCCGGCATCGTCGATCTGGGGAGACCGCGTCACCCGGCAGCGCAACGGATCCACCGCGCCGGCACCTCGGTGGTGCTGGGGGCGGTCGGTCTCGCCTTCGGCGCTCCTGCCGAGTACCGCTATCTCCATCGCAGCCTCGACAAGCTCCCGCCGCCCGAGGAGATGTTCGCCGGCGTCGGCCTCCGGCTCGGCCGGGTGTGGCGCATGGGCCCCCTCGGGTTCGTGTACGGGGCGATCCTGGAGAGGGGCTGAGCGCTGATGGTGTACGCATCCCCGGGGAGGAGGCTGCTCGGGTTCATCATCGACCTCTTCGTCCTCGCCGCGGTGTCGGCGCTCGCGTTGCCCTTCTTCGACGTGACTCTGGAGCAGCTCAGGACGGGCGACCTCCCTCCGGGATGGCAGCTCCTGTACACGGTCCTCTTCGGCGTGTACCAGGTCGGGTTCGTCGCCTGGCGGGGCCAGACACCGGGCAAGATCGCGCTGCGCATCAAGGTCGTCGACGACACCCGCGGCCAGGTGCCGTCCCTCGGCTACGCCGCCATCCGCTGGGTGATCGTCGCCGCGGCGTCGTCACTTCCCGGGCTCGGCCTCATCGCCACTGCCGTCGTCTACGGGTGGCTGCTGGTGAACCCCCGCCGTCAGGGCGTCCACGACATCGCCGCCCGCACCGTCGTGATCGACCTGCTGCTGCCGACGGCGCCGCCTCCCGACCCGCCCCGGCGCGACGAGGATGGCGAGGAGGGGGAGGCGGCCAACGGTGGCGCCGGGTGACCCGTGCACCCCGCCGTCGAACGTCCGTCCCCCGGCGCGTTCCGGGACATCGACTCCCGCCAGGCACTCCTACGGCACCCGGGACCGGCTCGCTTAGGGCTGCTTCCTTCCGGACCTGACCCGGTTCACGACGTCCCGCCGCGTAGGACCCGGCGATCACCATCGATTGTTCCCGGTGCTGCCCGAGAGGCGTCCGGCCTCGGGCGGGGAGTTTCGCCCCGCATGAAGAGGGTTTCGGGTTCAGGGCACCCCTAGCGCCCCGCGTAGCACGGGACCGAATGGTACCCGAGCGGGATGCGGGGTGGAGAGGCGCCCGGGTACCGTGCCCGGTCTACTCGACAGGCCAGGAGGGAGCGCGTGACCGATCACGTCTCGTGGCGTCGCCGGCTCGGCGAGGCCGTCGCCGCCGCGTACGCCGTCGACCCAACCGTCGGCGCGTCGATGCTCGGTGGATCGGTGGCGAGGGGATGGGCCGACCGATTCTCCGACGTCGAGGTCTTCGTGTTCTGGCTGGAAGCGCCTTCGGTGCCGCGGCGCATCGCCGCCGTCGAGCGCAGCGGCGGCTCCATCGACGTCGACTGGGCCGGGCAGGGGGCGGGCTCCATGTGGCGGGCCGCACTCGGCGCGACGGGTGGGCGCGTCGGTGAGATCTGGCCGTACGAGGACGAAGAATGGTCGGAGCACTTCTACGTGGACGGCGTCAACGTCGGAGTGAGCGGTTTCCACGTCGACACGGTCGAACGGTGGGTCGCCGACCTCGTCGACGCGCACCGACCGACCGACGATGCCCAGTTCGTCGCAGCCGCGATCGTCGCCGGTGTCGATGTGACGGGTGGAGGCCCACTCGACGGGTGGCGGAGACGCCTCGCGGTGTTTCCTCCGGGCCTCGTCGAGGCGCTGCTGCGCGCCGAGCTCGAGATCGACGAGGACTGGTGGTCGATCGACATGCTGGCGGAGCGCGACGACCGGCCCGCGTTCGACGCGCTCCTCGGCGTGATGGCGCGGCGGATCATCCGTTGCCTGCTCGCGCTCAACCGGAGCTACCTGCCGGATCCTCGCCCGAAATGGGCCGAGCGGCTCCTCGCCGGGTTGGCTCGGGCACCGGAGGACGTCGCCGGTCGTCTCTCCGACGTGTGGCGGCTTCCCGCCCGGGAGGCGGCGGCCGCCGTCCAAGCGCTGTTCGACGAGACGCTCGACCTCGTCGAGGCAGACGTCGACGTCGCCGGGGCCAGACGGTGGTTCCGTCACCGCAGAGCGGTGTGGGAGGCACCGCCGGGAGGCTGGGGTGGGGGCACGCCGTGACGGTCGCCGCGGTCCGGCGACCATGACCGCAGCTCAGGGGCATCAGGGTGTTTCGGGGGCCATTCCCGATGGAGGTGCGCCCCCGGTGGCGAGACAATCACCGCATGGATTCGCTCATCGACCAGCTCTATGGCGGGGTCGCCGGCTCCGTGCCCGCTCTCGTCGCTGCCATCGTGGTGGCTGTGGGGTTCTTCGCGGTCGTCACCGGCGTCGCCGCCAGAGCAGCGCTCTTCCTCGAGGAGCTCCGGCACCCGCACCGCCATGAGCGCGTACGCGACGCGGAGCGGGCCGCATGACGGCGCTCGTGCTCTGGCTGCTGCTGTTCGTCTTGTCCTGGCCGCTGGCGATCCTCGCCCTCGTTCTCTATCCGGTCGTCTGGCTGCTGAGCATGCCGCTGCGGCTCCTCGGCGTCTCGGTGCGTGGGGCCATCGACCTCGTCGGAGCGGTGATCCAACTGCCGGCGCGGCTCATCGGCGGCGTCAGGGTGTGATCGGCGCCGGCCGGCTGTGCCCGTGTCCCGATCACACCACCTCGACCAGCGCATAGATCCCGACGATCACCGCGAGCACACCCCACAGTGCCAGGAAGGAGAGGGCGAGGCGGACCTCGCCTCGCCCGCCGAGGCCGACGCCGGCACCCCGGAAGCTGAGCATCTTGACGAACTCCCTGCCTCCGGCGCTGGCGCAGACTCCGGCGGCGACCAGGGCCACGAAGGGCCACCACGAGTGATCGATCAGCATCAGGAACCCTGCAGCCGGGAGTGTCCAGATCAGGAGCAAGTCCCAGCGAGCGGTGTGGGTCTCCAGCCGTCGGTAGAGGGCAGCGGTTTCATGCTCCGGTGTGTGCCGCGTGTTCGTAGCCGAGGCGAATTGTCCAACCAAGCCGGCCGTCCCCACCACGGCGGCCACGATCCCGAGCGCAACTCGCATCACAGCACCTCTGCCGTCGAGCCTACCGACGGCCGATGGGCGGGCTGGGCGGACCCGGCCTCCGACACGGGGCACGACGGGCTGTCCCCGCTCGAACGGCGTGTCGGCTTCTCCCGATGGGGGCTCATACCCGAGGGCTCATCGGCGGCGTCAGGGTGTGATTGCGCCGGCTGGGGGCGCCGCGGCTCAGCGCTCGAACCACGTGTCGAGGAGCGCCTCGAACTCCTCTTTGGCTTTGCGGTATTCGAGCGACGGCGGCTCGAGGCGCACCCGCGGGCCCGGGTAGGCGTAGAAGTCACCCGCGCCGTAGGCGGCGAGGCCGTCGCCGACTTCGATGTAGCAGAACCCGTCGCCCTTGTAGCCGCGCGGAGCCGATGCTCCCTCGATGTCTGCGGCGATGGCGGCGGCGACGACCTGGGCTTCGCCCTCGGCGAACACTCCCGCTTTGGGGAGGAGCATCGAGTTGAGGAGCCGGATCGAGGCGACGTCGCCGATGGCGTACACGCGGTCGTGGGCGACCTCGAGCGTGTCCGGGTCGGCGAGGATCTGCAGCGTCTGGGGATGGACCGGGACGTAGCCGGTCGCATCGGTGAGCCCGGCTTCGGTCAGCAGCGGCGGCGCCCGGTGCGGCGGCACCCCGGCGATGAGGTCGTAGGGCACCGCATCGTCGCCGAATCTGATGACCCTCGCGTCCGGGTCGATCCCGGTGACGGTGTGCAGGGGGTGGTAGGCGATGTCGCGCTCGGTGAGCATCTCGACGAGGGCCTCGCCGACCGCAGGCCCGGCGACGGCCATGGGCTGGCCCTCCGGTGTGTACATCGCGACGGTGGTGCGCTCCCTCACCCCGCGGGCTCGCAAGCCGGCCTCGATGAGCATCGCCGCCTCGTAGGGAGCGGCGGGACACCGGAACGGGGCGCCGGCGACGAGCAGCACGACGGTTCCCCCATCGAAGCCCCCCAGGGCATGACGGAGGTCGATCGCACCGTGGGCCTCGTAGAAGTTGTGCGCCGCCTCCTCGAAACCGGGCACGGTGTCGGGGGCGAGCTGGGCCCCGAGGGCGATGACGATGTAGTCACCCTCGAGCGTGCCGGCACTCGTCTCGACGGTGCCGGCGTCGGGGTCGATGGCGAGCGCCTCGGCGTGGACCCATTCGATGCCGGGCCGCTTCAGCGCCCCCATGTCGCGGCTGATCGTGCCGAGGCCGGATCTCTCGCCGGTCATGAGCCAGAGGTACGACACGCACAGCGTGAACGTCGCGTTGCGCTCGACGACGACGACCCGGTGCTCGGGTGCGAGGAGACTGCGGAGGTGGTGGGCCGCGGCGAGGCCTCCCCACCCTCCGCCGAGGATCAGAACCGTCGTGTCGGCCACGGCAACTCCCTCCTGGACGACCCGCGCAGTGTGATCCTGCGGGCGCGCCGAGGCTAGGGTCGAAAGCCCCGAGCCCAGGCGTCGCGAAGCCACCGCACCGCAGCTCCGCGATACTCGGTGCCGTCACCCGCTGTCACGACCGAGGTCCCCATGAAGGACATCCTGCTCATCCTCAACGACGCGCCCTACGGATCGGAGCGCAGCTACAACGGCCTCCGCCTCGCTCGCTCACTCACCGCCCGGGACGAATGCACCGTCCGGGTCTTCCTCATCGGCGACGCCGCGGCGTGTGCCATGGCCGGCCAGCAGGTGCCGCAGGGCTACTACAACGTCGAGTCGATGCTGCGCTCGATCGCCGCTCGCGGTGGCGAGATCGGGGTGTGCGGCACGTGCATGGACGCCCGCGGCATCGAAGACGCCCACCTCGTCGATGGCTCCCGGCGTAGCACCCTCGACGAGCTCACCGACTGGACCGTTGCCGCCGACGACGTCGTCACGTTCTGACCGCGAGCACTCGAAGAAAACCTTCGACAACACCGCGGACGGACCGGTAGGATCGTCCCGACGTCTGGTGCAGAGAGTGGGTACAGCAATGCGTCGTGTGTTCATCGCCGTCTTCGCCGTCACCGTCCTCGTGGCGACCGCCGCCCCCGGCATCGCCGGTCACGCCTGGAGCACCTACCACTGGGCGGACGGTTCGGCCGACCCCCATGACGGGTCGATCACGCTGTCGGTCGTGGACGATCTCACTGCGTACGAGACGCTGTACCCGGCCGTCATCGCCGACTGGGGCGCAGACGGTCCGCTCACGCTGAACTCGTCGTCCGGTGTCGCTCGTCCTGCTGCATGCGACAACGACGCCACCGACGCGGCCGGGGCCGCCATCGCCGGCACGATCCGGGTGTGCAACGGCTCCTACGGGCTGAACGGCTGGCTGGGTCTCGCGAGGATCTGGCTGTCGCCCGACGGCCACATCGACGCCGGCGTCGCGCTCATGAACGACTCGTACATGCTCGGGTCCAACCCCTCGTACAACAACGCCACGGCGCAGCGTCATGTCCTCTGCCAGGAGGTCGGCCACACGTTCGGGCTCGGCCACCAGGGCGGCAAGAAGAACCGCTCGTGCATGAACGACCGCTGGGGCCTGACCGACCCGGCGTACGACAGCCCGAACAAGCACGACTACGACATGCTCGACGAGATCTACGGCGCGGCCACCGGCGGTGGGGGCGGCGGCAAGACGAAGCCGTGCAACCCGAAGTCGCCGAAGTGCGGAGCCGATGCCGAGGTGGCGCCCCGGCCCGGCGGCGGGTGGATCGTCACTTACACCGTGCCTGTTGCACGCGCCCGGGGCTGACGGTTCTCGCAAACCGCGGCGCCGGCGACGGCACGAGCGACATGCGTAGGCTCCCGGCATGACGTTCAAGATCGAGATCGGGACGGCGGTGCTGTACGGGATCCGGGACGGCTCCGTCGACCGCGACCCGCTCGAGTTCCTCATCGGGTCGACCCCGGAGGCGCTGGCGGGCTATGAGCGCTTCCTCAATGCCGACGGGACCATGGTCAACAGCTTCTCGTGCTACCTCTTCGACACCGGATCGGCGCGGGTCATGGTCGACACCGGGTTCGGGCACAACGCCCCCGAAGGCGCCGACGCCGGGGACATGCCGTCCGCGCTCGACGCACTCGGTGTCGCCCCGGCCGACATCGACCACGTGGTGTTCACCCACCTGCACCCCGACCACATCCTCGGCTCGCTCGACGGAGGCGGCGCGCCCTTCTTCGCCGATGCCGCCCACTGGACGCTTCGCCGCGAGGTCGGGTTCTGGCGGAGCGGGACCGATGAGCGCTCACTCGGCATCTCCCGGGTCGCCGACGCCCTCGATGGGGCCGGTGTCCTCAACGCCGTCGACGAGCCGGGAACCGTGGTCCCCGGGGTCACGACGCTGGCGACCTACGGCCACACGCCCGGCCACACGGCCGTCCGGCTGTCGTCGGGTGAGGACGAGATCCTCATCGCCGGGGATATCACCTTCAACCCGATCCAGATCGACCACCCGGGCTGGAACTTCCCCCTCGATGTCGACAAGCCGGCGGCCGCAGCGACGCGGGAGGCGTTCTTCGACATGCTCGCCGAATCCGGTGTCCCCTATCTCGCCGGCCACTACTCCCAACCGGGCTACGGCAGGGTCGTCGTGACGTCGGCGGGCCGCAGCTACGAGGCGCTGCCGGTCCGATCACTCGGGTAGCCACACGCGGCAAGAGGTCGTGACGTTCCGAAGGGCGTGGTTTTTGAACCTTCTCCACGTGGCGCGAGTCGTGGTGGGAGCGCCGGGTGGGACGTGAGGCGGGTGCGGCGCGGCGGTGGGATGTGGTGAGTTGGCGGAGGGAGTGGGATTCGAACCCACGAGGCGGGGTTACCGCCTACACGCTTTCCAGGCGTGCGCACTAGGCCAGACTATGCGATCCCTCCTAGGGTCGGGAAGTGTAGAGAGACGGGGCAATGACCGAACCTCAGGACTGGTCCGGCGTCATGGGGGCGGCGCTGGAAGAAGCACGCCTCGCAAGTCACCACGACGACGTCCCCGTGGGGGCTGCGCTCGTCGGCCCCTCCGGCGACGTCGTCGCCCTCGACCACAACCGGCGGGAGCAACGAGGCGACGCCACCGCCCACGCCGAGATGCTCGTCATCGCTTCGGTGTCCCGGGAGCGGGGCAACTGGCGGCTCGACGGGCACACGCTGGTGGTGACGCTGGAGCCGTGCCCGATGTGCGCGATGGCTGCGGTCTGGTCACGCCTCGACCGCATCGTCTACGGGGCGGCGGATCCGAAGGCCGGTGCGGCCTGGAGCCTCTACAACATCCCCCAGGACGAGCGTCTCAACCACCGCTGTGAGCTCGTCGCCGGGGTGCGCGAGGACGAATGCCGGGCCCTCCTGGAGGACTTCTTCGAGCAGAGGCGCTGACGAGGCCGGGTACACTTCCGGGCCGCTGGAGGGATGGCCGAGCGGACGAAGGCGGC
>JABAOE010011598.1_pt2 | contig 24868 bp, 19 predicted proteins | sample 7062141 | NCBI WGS metagenome assembly JABAOE01 (sample SAMN14538627, study PRJNA623070) | marine sediment metagenome | biome: marine biome [ENVO:00000428]; feature: marine pelagic biome [ENVO:01000023]; material: deep marine sediment [ENVO:00002113] | place: India: Gulf of Khambhat ... | reverse complement strand
AACAGAGAAAATCCGCCCGGCAGCGCAGAGCTTCGTTTCCGAAAAGCAAACCGGTTACTGAATGCGGCTGATTTCACGCGCGTATTTCAGGCCCCGGAGCGCAGCCGCGACCAATGGTTCAGCGTATTGTGCCGACGGAATGGCAAAGCGGTCGCCCGCCTCGGGCTGGCGATTTCGAAAAAACACTGCCGGCAGGCCGTGAGCAGAAACCGGGTGCGGCGTATCGTCAGGGAGTCATTTCGTCGCCACCAGCGCGAACTCGCCGGTCTCGACCTCATCGTAATGGGGCAATCGCGGGTCGCGACAGGGAGCAACGAAGAGTTATTTGATAGCCTGTCGCAACACTGGCAAAGATGTTCGCGAATGGCGGGCAGACGGGATAGAAAAGAACCACAAGATGGATAGTCAACGGGTCTTAATCTGGGGCTTTTTTGCCATCATGCTTTGGTTAACTTACCAGGCCTGGGTGGAGACCTATGCCCCGCGACCGCAAGCGGGGGCTCCGGCTGCAGTCGAGGCGCCCGAGCCGGAGCGGGCGGACGATGACCTTCCGGTCATCGAGGATATCGAAGCCGCGGAAATGCCGTCAGCTGATGTTGCGCCGCTGATCAGCGACGCGAGCCCAGCCATGCCCTCGCCGGCGGGGCTAATCCGGGTGACGACGGATGTACTCGATATTCAGATCAGCAAGCTTGGCGGAACGCTGCAGCAAGCTACGCTGCTCGACTATCCGGTCACCAAGAAATCGGTGGAGCTCGTCGAGCTTCTGAGTCAGCGGCCGGAGCAGCTTGGCCTTATACAGTCAGGCCTGCGGGCTGCAGTAGGGGGCGCCGAGCCGAATCACCTGGCGCAGTTTTCGAGCGAGCGGGACAGTTTCGAGCTCGGTAATGCCGAGGAGCTGATCGTCAGGCTTAACTGGAGGGACGGTGGGGGCGTGGCGGTTGAAAAGCGACTCATTTTCCGCCGCGGCTCGTACGCGATCGAACTCGAACAGGTGTTGATAAATCGAAGCGCCGAGGACTGGCGTGGCGCGGCGTATGCGCAGCTTCGGCGGCACTCATTTCCGCTGGAAAGGTCGATGTTCGATGTCGACTCCTACTCTTTCGATGGCCCGATCGTCTATGACGGCGAGCGGGCAGACAAGCTCGACCGGGACGACCTGATCGACGATGGCCCGGTGGCATTCAGCACGGACAATGGCTGGCTTGCGGCTATCCAGCACCATTTTGTCAGCGCGATCGTGCCTGAGCCCGGCACGAGCCAGCGCTACAATGTTGCCGTTAGGGAAAACGTGTCGACAGCGAGCGTCATCGGCCCGGCGCAAACCGTGGCGGGCGGTGATGAAGCGACTTTCCGGACCACGCTTTTCGTTGGCCCGAAACTGCAGGGGCAACTCGAGCAGATTGCGGAGAGCCTCAAGCTAACCGTCGACTACGGCTTTCTCACTATTCTCTCGCAGCCGCTGTTCTGGCTGTTGAGCAAGGCTTACGGTCTTTTTGCCAATTGGGGCGTGGCCATAATCGCCGTTACGGTTCTCATCAAGCTCGTGTTCTACAAGCTGACCGAATCGAGCGGCCGGTCGATGGCCAAGATGCGCAATCTGCAGCCACGGATCAAGGTCCTTCAAGACCGGTATAAGGACGATCGCCAGCAACTCAGCCAGGCGATGATGGACCTCTACAAGCGAGAAAAGGTCAATCCGGCTGCAGGTTGTCTGCCGATCCTGATTCAGATGCCGTTTTTTCTCGCTTTCTACTGGGTACTGCTCGAAAGCGTCGAAATGCGCCAGGCGCCCTTTGCGCTCTGGATTACGGACCTGTCGTCGCGAGATCCGTACTTCATCCTGCCGCTGATCATGGGTGCGGCGATGTTCTTCCAGCAGCGCCTGAACCCGCAAGTCGGCGACCCCGTACAGGTCAAGGTAATGCAGATAATGCCGATAATCTTTACCGGCTTTTTTGCGTTTTTTCCATCCGGGCTCGTGCTGTACTGGGTCACGAACACGCTGCTCTCGATTGCGCAACAATGGAAGATCAACAAAGTCGTTGAGCGGGAAGCCAAGAGTCAGAAGGGTGGCAAGAAGCCCAAAGCCCCCTAGCCGGGCGCACGCGCCGCTTGATAAGGCGTGAAGCCGATGCATGATCAAATTCAGGCCGAGCGCCCGCCTTCCCCAAGCGCATGATGGCAAGCCAGGACACGATAGTGGCGATAGCGAGCGGCCATGGCGCCGGCGGCATCGGTGTTGTCCGGATCTCCGGACCCGAGGCCACGGCCATCGCGCGGAGCATGCTTGGCGATCTGCCGGCGCCGCGCGCGGCAAGTTACCGTCGGTTTCTCGATAACGACGGGGAGCGCGTGGATGCCGGGATCGCAATTTACTTCCCGGCACCGGGGTCGTTTACGGGCGAGGATGTTATTGAACTGCAGGGACACGGCGGACCGGTGGTCCTTTCGCTGCTCGTGGAATCAGCGATCGGTCTCGGCGCGCGGCAGGCCCTGCCCGGTGAATTCACACAACGCGCATTTTTAAACGGCAGGCTCGATCTGGCACAGGCCGAGGCGGTCGCGGACCTGATCGAGAGCGGCACGGGCCAGGCTGCCCGTGCGGCCATGCGCTCACTCGAAGGGGAGTTTTCGAAGCAGGTGGCCGCTGTTGGTGATCGGCTCGCACGGTTACGGGTTCACGTGGAGGCGGCGATCGACTTTGTCGAAGAAGAAATCGACTTTCTCGGCGATGCCGAATTGCTCGCCGCGATCGAGCAGTGCCGTGAGGACTTCGACGCATTGCTTGAGCGAACGCGAAGCGGCAGGGTGCTCCGCGACGGTTATCGGGTCGTTATCGTCGGCCAGCCCAACGCGGGCAAATCGAGCCTCCTGAATTATCTGAGCGGCGCCGAGACAGCGATTGTCACGGAGATCGCCGGCACCACGCGCGATATCCTGCGGGAACAGATCGATGTCGACGGGCTCGCCGTCGAGCTCGTTGATACGGCCGGGCTGAGGGACAACCCCGACACGGTCGAGGCCGAGGGCATACGGCGCGCGCGCGCAGCCATGGACAGCGCCGATGCTTTGCTCTGGATCGAAGACGCGACAAAAAGAAGAGCCGGACCGCCCGATGATTTTGCGTCAAGCGAAATTCCGGTGATACGAATCCGGAACAAGATCGATCTGACCACCGAGGCGGCCGGCGCCGCGGCTGACGACCCGAACCTGATACGTCTGTCTGCGAAGACCGGCGCCGGCATCGGCGCTCTGCGAGAAAGAATCCGCGATCTTGCCGGCTATCGGCACCACGGCGAAGGCGCCTATACGGCGAGGCGGCGGCATGTCCGGGCCGTGGAGCAAGCCGTGGAACACTTCGAAGCTGGCTGCGATGCGCTCACCGAGCTGCGCGCGGGTGAAATCCTTGCCGAAGAGCTCAGGCTTGCACGCGAGTCGCTCGGCGAGATTATAGGCACAGCGAGTTCGGACGAACTGCTGGGACAGATTTTCAGCGAGTTTTGTATCGGGAAGTGATGAGTGAGGTCGGGCTCAGCCGCCGGCCTCGACAACTGCTGGCGTGGCCGCCGGGTGGAACTGCTCGAGCGTGAGCGCCATCTCGGTTATCGGCCCGTACGCGGCGATTGCGTCGCGAATTTTCTCGCCATCACCAATGAACACCAGGTCGAGGTCGGCGACTGCAGGGTAGACCGAGCGGATGACTTCATGGATCGTTTCCGCATCGGCTCTTTTCACGCGTTCGATATAGCCCTCGTAATAATCAGTACCGAGCCCGAAAAATTCGAGGCGCGCCATCGCTGCAGCGAGGTGTCGCGGGGTTTCGAAACGAAGGGGAAACTGCCCGAGGATATAATTTCGCGCGTGGGCGACCCTGGTCTCGTCGAGACCCTGCTGACGAAGCTTGTCGAGTTGCTCGAGCGTGATATCGACTGCCTCTGACGTGGACTCCACGCCGGTAAACGAAGCGATCGCGAGCGCCCCACCATGCGCGAAGCCTTGCAAAGTCGACCGAACGCCGTAGGTCAAACCGGCGTCCTCGCGCAATGCAGTCATGAGCATTGACGTGTATGTTTCACCGAAAGCCGAGTTAGCGATTTCGAGTTCCGCGCGGGCGGGAAAATCGACCGCGACGCCGGTATTGGTGATCCAGAAATGCGTTTGCGCCGCAGCGGGTTTGTCGATCAACAACACGCGCCGGCCGCTTCTTACCTGCGGCGCGGGAACGGGATCCAATGCGACAGCCGCAGGGCCCCAGCCTGCGAAGCTTTCCCTGAGACGCTTTTCCATGTCCGAGATGTCAAAGTCGCCGGAGACGGCGATCACGAGGCGATCGGCGCCGATGTGTTCCCGGTAGTGACCGAGGACATCGCGATGGCCAATCGCGGCGAGCGTTGATTCGCTGCCGATCGTCGGCCGGCCATACGGATGCTCGGCAAACAGAAACGCGTCGCCGTAGTATCGAATCAGGGCGCCAATGTTCGAGTCCTTGGCGGCACGGATATAATTAATCTGCCGCTCGCGAAGGCGCTCGAATTCCACCGCGGCCAATGCCGGACGCTGCAACATGTCACTGATCAGCCCGATCATGAGCTCTGCATCCGCGCTCAGGAATTCCGCCGAGATTCGAACCGCCTCGCGATCGGCACCGGTCCACACGCGCCCACCGACCGAGGCCACCGCCTCTGCAAAGCTTGCTGCGTCCCGCTCCCCCGAACCCTTCTCGAGCAGCCCGGCAAGCAGTGAGGATAGGCCCGACATCGACGCGGGATCGCTGACGACACCGCCCCGAAGCAAAACCTCTGCGCCGATCAATGGGACATCGTGCTTCTCGCTCAGCAAAAAGACGGCGCCGTTGTCGAGCTCGATCCGTTCGATGGTGGGTAAGCCGATGTCTTGCGCGTGACCCGCAGAGAGGGCGAGGGCGCCGACCGCGGCGAGGAGGGCCCTTCGTATCAAGGCGCAGTATCCGAAGCTTGGGTCGGTTCGACCACGCCGAGGGTCATGCGCTGGCGGGTGAACACTTGCCCGGCTACCGCGGCCAGGTCGTCAGCCGTAATGTCGTCGATGCGCTCGGGCAGTTCGAACAGCTTCTCGTAACTGCCGTGAACAACATCGAAGTCACCCAGCAGGGATGCTTTGCCCGCAATCGTTGACAATTGTCGCCAATAGTCCGCGAGCACGAGACTCCGAGCACGCTGTAACTCTTCCTCTGTCACACTGCTCTCGACGAGTCGCTCGAGCTCGGCGAGCAGGCTCGATTCAAAAAGGCTCGGGTCATCACCGGCGGCGAGGGTTGCGTAAATATAAACCAGGCCCGGGTCAAAACCCGCGTCCTGCCAGCCGCCAACGGAAATGGCGACGCGTTGGCGTTCGACGAGCGAGCGCCACAGCCGGGAGGCTTCGCCATCGACAAGGATCCTGAGCAGGAGCTTGAGCGGCAGTGCAGAAGCATCCGGCGCCGGAACCGCATGGAAAGCCACATGCACTATGGGGGTCTGGGCGGGCAGGCTGATGCGCAAACGCCGCTCGCCGGTTTGCTCGGGCTCGACAGGGCCAACGGCGCCCGGCGCCCCGCCGGGCTCAAGCGAGGCGAGGTGACGCTCGACGAGTTCGAAAACCTCGGGCGGGGTGACATCACCGACGAACACCAGAGTGCAGTTGTCTGGCGAATAAAAGTCGCGATAGAAATGTTCGAGGTCGGCCTGCGACCAGGCCTCGATATCCGATGGCCAGCCGATGATCGGATGCTGATAAGGGTGGGCAAGAAAGGCGGTTGCATACATCTGTTCGAAGAGTCGCTGGTTATGACTGTCGTTTTCCATGACCTCGCGCTCCGAGCGGATGACACCACGCTCGCTCTCGATCGCGCCCGAATCGAAGGCTAGGTTAGCCAGGCGTTCGGCTTCGAGCCCTATGACAGTTTCCAGGGCCGTACGTGGAAACCAATTCTGATAAACGGTCAGATCCTTGGACGTGTATGCATTGTTGTTGCCCCCGGCGGCCTCCATGATGCGGCCAAACTCGCCAGGGGCCAGGTTTTCGGTGCCGTTGAACATCATGTGCTCGAAAAAATGGGCGATGCCGGTCTTGTTGGCGAGCAGGTTGCGGCCGCCGGCGCGCACGAAGTTGTACATCGCGACGTTTGGGATGTCGTGATCGGGCCAGACAATGACCTTGAGACCATTTGCAAGCGTGAGGCTGCGGATGTCGCCCGGCACCCGCGGGGAGACGGGCGCATCACCTGCCGGCACGCCCGGGACGAGAAACTCGAATTTCGGCATGAATCCCTCGCCGAGCAACGCGATTAGCCCGAGGACGAGCAGCACGGCGACAGCCGCATTGAGCTTCTGGCCGGTTTTATAGACGATGGACTGTGTCTGGTCGACATCGACGGCTTTCTTCAGGCCGGCGGGCGTAACTTCGTAGGTCCAGGCAAAAATCAACGCAACCGGGAAACCGATGGCGAGCAGCAGCAGCACGAACATTTCGGTCCAGAGCGGCAGCCCGAGCGGCTCGCGGGCATGCTCGAACAGCCACAGGATCAGCCAGCTCGCGACAACATAGAGCAGTGCGACCTTGAGGACGTTGCGCCGCCGGAGTTCGGCAAACAGGGCCATGGCTCAATCCTAACCCAGCAGCCCTTCGCGGCGATACAAGCGGGCACAAACCCAGGTCAGGATGACACCGATGACCAGCGTACTCGCCGCTGATACGAACACGTGTAGAGCACTGAGCGGCTCATTTTTGATCATGTCGACGAGCAGGAGGTGCTGGCTGAGGCTGGGCACGAACATGAATGCGAATTGCGGCCGCAGCGTGAGGATACTGACGATCAGTATCGGCAACGTCGGTGCAAGCAGCACGATGCTCAACCAGGTCTGTGCCTCCTTGTAACTCTTCGTAAATGAGGCCACGAGAGTCATTACGGCAGCGCCAATGAGAATCAGCGGCGCGAGAATCATGAAGGCAGCGACCAGGACGGGCGGGCCGAAGTTAGGCGTCATGCCGAGCTCCTCGAACGGCATGAACTTGATGGCGAAATAGAAACAAGCAAGGCTCAGTAAGAGCGACAGCGCCATAAACGCGCAGGTGGCTGCGATCTTACCCAGCATCAACGCATCGCGCGTGACGGGCAGGGCGAGCAGCGGCTCCAGCGAGCCGCGCTCGCGCTCTCCGGCCGTCGTATCAATCGCGAGATACATGCCGCCCATCAGCAGGGCGAAAATAAAAAAATAGCTCATCATGCCGAGCAGGATAGCCGAGCGTCCACTCGGCGTGGAGACATCGATATCGTCGACGTTGATGGCTTGCAGCACGCGTGGATTGATACCGCGGGCCAGGAGGCGCAGCGCACCGATCTCCTGCCCATAGGCTCGCAGCGCATCGCGCACGCGGCGCGCATCCCGGTCAGCCTCGGTATCTGCCTGGTCCGAAATGACTTCGACCCTGGCGGGCAGGCCTTCAGCGAGCCGCTCGGGGAATTCTTCCGGGATGACGACAACGAAAGGCAGGGAGCCGGATCTGACGCTGGCGGCCGCCGCGTCCCGATTGGTTACCGGACTCGCAGCCACCCTGAGCTTCCGACTTTCCAGGTAACGCACCAGGTTCGGTGCATGTTCGAGCCCAAGCACGGGCACATCGAGCGCTTCGTCGGCGTCGCTCAATGACCGCTCGATCGAGAGGTTGATGACGAAAGCAAACAACAGCGGCCCGAAGATCGGGCCCATTATGAGCGCCGAGGCGACGGTGCGGCGGTCCCGCAAATTGTCGAGCACCTCTTTGCGGAAAACACGAACCAGGGTACGCATCAGGTCGGCTCCACGAGGCTGATCGCCCGTACGAAAGCCTCTTCGAGATCGTCATGGCCGGTGCGCGCACAGATACGTTCCGTCGTGTCGTGGATCGCCACCTTGCCATTGGCGATGATGACGATGTCGTCGCAGAGGGCTGCCACCTCCTGCATGACGTGGCTCGAGAACAGGATGCATCGCCCCGCATCGCGCAGCTTGAGAATCAGGTCGCGCAGTGAGCGCGTGGCCATGACGTCGAGCCCGTTAGTTGGCTCGTCGAGAATGATGTGCTGCGGGTCATGGACCAGGGCGCGGGCGAGCGCCACTTTGGTCCGCTGACCTTGTGAGAAGCCCTTGGTTCGCCGGTCGGCAAAAGCGCCGATCTCCAAAAGGTCGATGATGTCTGCGGCGCGCTCGTCGACGAGCGCCTTGTCGAGTCCACTCAGGTAACCGTAGTAGGCGATATTTTCGCGCGCCGTCAGCTGCGGATAGAGACCGGCACCGTGCGGCAGTGCACCAATCTTCTGACGCGCACCCAGGCTGTCAGCAACAACGTCCGTGCCGTCGATCATCGCAGTACCCGAATCCGGACGAAGGACCGTATACAGGACCCGCAGGGTTGTTGATTTGCCCGCACCATTCGGGCCGAGAAGCCCCGTGATCTGGCCGTCAACCGCTTCGAAGCTGACACCGCGGACCGCATGCACGGGACCGAACGACTTGTGAATGTCGCGCACGACGATCACGGCAGTGGGCCCGTAAAATCGATGAAAAACGGCATCGCAAAAGCATCCTCGAGGCACTCGGAGCCGCTGTTGTCAAGGGACATCGTGTCGATGAAGTGATCGATAAGCCGCGGCATGCAGCCGATCACGGCGAGACCGTGGCCCTGGTTGCGACCGGTGAGCAGCCAGGCGCGTTCGAGGTTGACGCTGGCGAGCGCTGCAAATTCAGGCGAGGTGATCGGGTCAGCCTCGCCCGAGAGCAGCAGGGCCGGGATGTCACCCGAGAGCGGTTCGCGGAGATCTGCATCGAGGGCGCCGCGCGGCCAGACCGAGCAGATTGCGCGGATGGCATCCAGCTGCAGGGTTCCCAGGTAGCTTGATTCGAGCGCCGCATAATCGACCCGCTCCCAATCAATGAAAGGCACGTCCTCCGTGCACATCACGGCATTGTGCATGCCGATCGAGAGCGCAGCTGAAAGCGCAGTGGCGGCCATCTGGAACTGGGCGACCAGCGGGGCAAAGTTGCCCTCGGCAGCTTCTTCGATCAAAAGCGGCAAGAGTGCAACCGTGTGGGCGTTGTAGAGCAACAGGCGAATCGCGACGCCAAACTGTGCGGTGCCGAATTCCAATGTCTCGGGTTCTGCGGTCAGCGGATGCGGCAATTCGACCAGCACGCTTTCGCCCTCGAGCGAGCTTCGCAAGGCATCGAAATCGGCACGCAGCTCGGGGAAGCGCTCGGCGCAGGCCGGGTCTTCGGCACAGCGTGTGAAGACGCGGTCGAGGGCGCGCTGCGACTCGATCGCAATGTTCGGCCCGAGCGGAAGCTGCGGCGGGACAACGCCATCAATGATCAGGGTGCGCGTGGCCGCAGGAAAACGCCGAGCGAAGTGCTGAGCGACCCGCGAGCCATAGGAAACACCGTAGAGATTCAGCGGCCCGTAACCGAGTTCCTCGCGCAAGGCCGCGAGATCCTGTACCGCAATACTCGTCGTGAAAAAACGCGGATCGGCGGGTAGCTGCGCGAGGCACTCCTCGGTCACGCGCACCGTCTGTTCGGCGGAATACTTGCCCTCCAGAGTGCCTTCATCGATTTCGCAGGTCAGCGGCACCGAGTCCCCGGTGCCACGCTGATCGACGAGCAGGATATCGCGTTGCTGACGAACGCGCTCGAAGGCGCGGAACCAACCGGCATAGAACTTGAGCGTCGATTGACCTGGGCCACCGGCGACGGGTACTAGGGGGTCTGACAACGGCTCGAGGCTCAGTGCAGGAACCACCGCAACTTTGAGCTCGATCGTACCTGCCGTGTCGTCGTCGGGATTCAATGGCCGCACGAAAACACCACAGCGTGCCGCAAGCGCGGGCTGTCCCGGGCCAGCGCTTATGCGGCAATCGTCGAGCTCGAGGGCCTGCGCGTTGCGTGCAGCGCCCACGGTCGCCAACAACGCCAGGGCCGTAGCAACGAATCGGATCATGAAAATATTGATGGCCGTCTAGGCGCCGTATCTTGTCGATTGCGAGTCAAGGTGGCAAGCGCAGCGGTGGCGAGACCGCGGCACAGCGACTAAAATCCGGCGCCTGATGGTTCTGCTTATCTGATAATCACGTAATGTCTGCGGTTTTCGATGTCATTGTCGTTGGCGGTGGTCACGCCGGGACGGAGGCCTCACTGGCAGCCGCGCGCGCGGGCGCGCAAACGGTACTCGTGACGCAAAAACTTTCGGCGCTCGGCGAGATGAGCTGCAATCCGGCGATCGGCGGCATCGGCAAGGGGCACCTGACCCGGGAGATCGACGCCCTGGGCGGCGCCATGGCGCGCGCGATCGACCGGGCCGGCATCCAATTTCGAACCCTCAATGCGAGTAAAGGGGCGGCCGTTCGCGCGACGCGGGCACAGGCCGACCGGCTGCTTTACAAAGAGGCTATTCGCGCAATTCTCGCGGCGCAGCCGAGGCTGACGCTCATCGAGGCGTCGGTCGACGACCTGCTCATCGACGGCCTGAAAGTTGCCGGCGTCGTCACCGGCGACGGCCATGCGCTGCAGGGCCGGGCAGTGGTTCTGACGGTGGGCACTTTTCTCGGCGGGCGCATCCTCGTCGGCCGTGAGGAAAACGCCGGCGGACGGATCGGTGCCGCCCCAGCGAATCGCCTGGCTGCGCGGCTGCGGGAAATGCCGTTTACGGTAGGGCGCCTCAAGACCGGAACGCCGCCGCGCCTCGACGGCCGTACGCTCGATTACGCAGCGATGCGTGAACAGCCGGGGGACCGGCCGCGGCCGGTTTTTTCTTTTCTCGGCCGGCGCGAGGATCACCCCGAACAATTGTCGTGTTACATCACGGCCACGAGCGAGAAAACCCATGACATCATCCGCGCTTCGCTCGACGAGTCGCCGATGTATGCGGGCATCATCGAGGGCGTCGGTCCGCGCTACTGCCCGTCGGTCGAGGACAAAGTCGTGCGCTTTGCCGACCGGGCCTCGCACCAAATTTTTGTCGAGCCCGAGGGCCTGACGACGCCGATCGTTTATCCGAACGGTATCTCGACGAGCCTGCCGGCCGAGGTTCAGGAGGCGTTCGTCCGCACGGTCCCCGGCTTCGAGGAAGCGCGCATCACGCAGCCCGGTTATGCGATCGAGTACGATTACTTCGATCCCCGCGAGCTCAAGCCGACACTCGAGACCAAGCACATCGACGGGCTGTATTTTGCTGGCCAGATCAACGGCACGACCGGGTACGAAGAAGCCGGGGCCCAGGGGCTGCTTGCGGGAGCCAATGCGGCCTGCGCGGCGCGCGGGGAGGGAGGCTGGTCGCCGGGGCGTCATGAAGCCTATCTCGGCGTGCTTGTCGATGATCTTTTGACCCGGGGGGTCAGCGAGCCTTACCGGATGTTTACCAGCCGGGCAGAGTACCGACTGCTGCTTCGTGAAGACAACGCCGATAGTCGACTGACGCCGATTGGCCGCCGACTTGGGCTAGTCGATGACGAGCGCTGGCATGCGTTCGAGACCAAGCAGACCGTGCTGGCAAGCGAGCTTGTTCGCTTTCAAGAGATTCGCCTGCCCGGGTCAGAGGCGACCGCGGCGGGGCTGCTGAAACGCCCAGAGTACGGGTATCGCGGCATCACGGAACTCGAAGGCGTCGGGGTGTCCGCAGCGCTTGCCGGACTCGAGGAGGCCCAGCGCGAACAGGTCGAGGTGGCTGTCGAAGCCGAGGCTAAATATGCAGGTTATATCAACCGGCAGCAGCGAGAGATTGCCAAGCACGCGCGCCAGGAGGCGCTCGAACTGCCAGCGGACATCGACTACGCAGCCGTACGCGGTTTGTCCAACGAGGCACGCCAACGCCTGCAGGCCGTGCGGCCGAGCACGCTCGGGCAGGCGTCGAGGCTCGAGGGCATGACACCGTCGGCTGTCTCGCTGCTTTTGATTCACCTCAAGAAACGCCAGATCCGCGTCACGGCATAGCGCCCGGGGCATGCAGCCAATCCGAACACTCATGCGCGCCCAGCTGTTGCTCGTTGCGCTGGGGGCGCTCGCGGCTTGTGGTGGGCCCGATGCGCCAGGGCCCGAATACACGACGCTGAATAGGGGCTTGCCGGCAGATCCGGAGTCCCTCGATCCCCACAAGGCGCGTAGCCTGCAGTCCGCCGACGTGCTGCGGGACATCGGCGAAGGCCTGGTCGGCTATTCCCCGACCGGGCAGCTCGTTGCCGCGGCCGCCGAGAGCTGGACGGTCTCGGAAGACGGCCGGAGCTACACTTTCAAACTGCGACCGCAGGCTAGGTGGTCCAATGGCGATCAGCTCGAGGCCGAGCATTTCGTCTTCAGCCTGCGCCGACTCGTGGATCCTGAGACAGCTGCGTTTTATGCCCAGGCGGTCTCGGCAATTGCCAATGCAAAGGCGATTACAGCCGGGGAGCTAACCCCGAGCACGCTCGGCGTCAGCGCCTTGGACGATGCAACCCTGCTTGTCGAACTCGAACAGCACACGCCCTACCTGCTCGGCCTGTTGACCCACCCGAGCACCTTTCCGGTCCACCCGGGCGCGCTGGCCGAGCACGGTGCAGCATTTACCCGAGCCGGCACGCTGTTATCCAACGGGGCTTACACGCTCGAGGCGTGGGAGCCGGGCTCGGTATTGCGGTTGAAGCGCAATGCGCACTACTGGAATGACACCGCGACGGCAATCGACATCGTCAACTATCACGTGATCCCACAGGAAGTCGCCGAGCTGAACCGGTATCGGGCCGGCGAACTGCACATCACGGCCAACGTACCGCCCGACAGTTTTGCAACGATTCGTGCCGAGCGAGGCGATGAGCTTCGAGTTGCTCCCTACCTCGCGGTTTATTATTACGGCTATAACCTCGCGAAGCCGCCGTTTCAAAGCAACCCGGAGCTGCGACGGGCATTGTCGATGGCAATCGACCGAGAGGTTATCGTCGAGAAAGTTCTCGGCCGCGGGGAGACGCCGGCTTACAGTTGGGTGCCACCCGGCATCGACAATTACGAGCCGGTCCAGTTCGGATTCGCCCCCTTGTCACGCGACGAGCGGTTGATGCTGGCGCGACGGCTCTACACCGAGGCGGGCTTCAGCGCCGAAAACCCGGCCCGCATCGAGCTGCGCTACAACACGTCCGACACCCAGCAGCGGGTAGCGCTCGCCATCGAGTCGATGTGGCGGGAGGCGCTCGGCGTCGAGACAACGCTGGTCAATGAAGAGTTTCAGGTTTTGCTTGCCAACATGCGTGATGCTGAGGTAACGCAGGCTTTCCGTGCCAGCTGGATTGGCGATTACAACGACGCACACACGTTCCTGAACATCCTCGAAAGCGGCAATCCATCGAATATGCCGCGCTATGCGAGCGAGGAATTCGATTCGTTGATGCGACGCGCGGGCGAGCAACTCGACGCCGGCCGAAGACGCCTGTATCTCGAGGAGGCCGAGCGCGTGCTGCTCGCCGACAATCCGGTCATCCCGATCTATTTCTATGTCAGCAAACATCTCGTCAGTCCGTTGGTTCGGGGCTGGGGCGACAATGTCCTCGATTACCATTACAGTCAGCACCTGAGCCTCGTCACGGACTGACTGAAACCGAGCGGACAACACCTTGGTTCGTTACACCCTGCTTCGAGTCCTGGGTGCGATCCCGACATTGTTGCTGGTGATCGCGCTCGCTTTCCTGATGGTGCGCGCAGCGCCGGGCGGCCCCTTCGACGACGAACGGGTATTGCCGCCCGATATCGAGGCCAACATCGCCCGCGCGTATCATCTCGACGAACCGTTGCCCAAACAGTTTTATCGCTATCTGAGCGGAGTTCTGCGTGGCGACCTTGGGCCCTCTTATCGCTACCGGGATCATTCGGTATCGGCGTTGATCGCAAGTGCTGTACCGGTATCGTTTCAACTTGGCGTGCTCGCCATGCTGCTCGCAATTATCATCGGTATGAGCCTCGGCGTGATCGCGGCGCTCCGCCAGGACACGATGCTCGATCGGGCGCTCATGGCGGCCTCGATGACCGGCATTTCCGTACCGGTTTTCGTAATCGCGCCGCTGCTGGTGCTGGTTTTCGCCGTTCAGCTTGGCTGGCTGCCCGCCGGGTGGAGTGGCAACACCGGAGCGCGGCGCATGATTCTGCCGGTCGTTGCGCTCGCGCTGCCGCAGATAGCCTATATTGCCCGGTTGATGCGAGCCAGTATGATCGACGTGCTCGCAAGCCTTTTCATACGAACGGCGAGGGCTCAGGGCCTCGGCGCGAGCGCTATCGTTAGGCTACATGCACTGCGCCCGGCGATATTGCCCGTGCTGTCCTATCTGGGTCCGGCGATCGCCGCCATCCTGACCGGTTCGGTCGTCGTCGAGGAAATCTTCGGCATACCCGGACTCGGGCAGTTTTTCGTCCGCGGCGCGATGAACCGCGACTACACGCTCGTCCTCGGCATCGTGATCTTTTATGCAACACTGATCATTGCGCTCAACTTGCTCGTCGACATTCTTTATGCCGCCGTTGATCCGAGGATTCGTCACCGATGATCCCGTATCGCCTGCTCTGGTATCGCCTCCGTAGGAACCGACTCGCGATCCTGAGCGGCAGCGCGCTCGGCCTGATCACGTTGCTGGCGCTGCTGGGTCCGGTATTCAGCCCACACGATTATCTCAGGACGAATTTCGACAGCGTGCTCGCCGCGCCGGGCGTTGCCAACGCCCACTGGTTTGGCACGGACGACCTCGGTCGCGACCTGTTCGCGCGCACGATGCTCGGGATACGTATCACGATACTCGTGGCGCTCGTAGCTAGCGCAGTCAGCCTGGTAATCGGCGTGGTTTACGGAGCGATTGCCGGGTTCGTCGGTGGCCGAGTCGATGCCGTGATGATGCGGTTCGTTGACACCCTGTACGCCCTGCCGTTCATCTTTTTCGTGATCTTGCTCATGGTCGTGTTCGAGCGGAATTTTCTACTCATTTTCATTGCGATCGGCGCGATCAACTGGCTCGACATGGCGCGTATCGTGCGCGGCCAGACGCTCAGCCTTCGTGAACGCGAGTTCGTGCAAGCGGCCAAGCTCATCGGCGTGCCGACGCCCCGCATTGTCACGCGGCATATTGCGCCTAACCTGCTCGGCGTGGTTATCGTCTACCTGACCCTGACGATTCCGCAGGCGATCCTTGTCGAATCATTTCTCAGCTTTCTCGGGCTCGGCATCCAGGAGCCCGGAACGTCGCTCGGCGGCCTCGTTGATGCCGGCGTCAACCAGCTGGAGGGGGCAACCTGGATGCTGCTGATTCCCGCCACACTGCTCGCGGCGATTCTGCTGTGCTTCAATTTTCTTGGCGACGCCTTGCGCGACGTTGTAGACGCGAGGAATCCGGGATGAGCCTGCTCGAGGTGCGCTCTCTCTCGGTGGCCTACGGCGATATCGAGGTCATCAGCGGTCTCGATTTCGACATCGACCGAGATGAGGCGGTCGGTCTGATCGGCGAGTCGGGGTCCGGGAAAAGCCAGACCGCCCAGTCGATTCTTGGGCTTTTGCCGCGTTCGGCACGGGTGACGGGCAGCATCCGCTTCGACGGCACGGAACTGCTCGGCGCACCGGAGGCGAGCCTCAATGCGCTGCGTGGAGTCCGGCTGGCGATGATTTTCCAGGATCCCATGCAGGCCCTGAATCCGTTTCTTACCGTGTCGCGCCAGCTGACGTACGTGCTCAAGGCCCATGGACTTGCAAGCGGCGAGGCGGCCCGCTCGCGGGTATGCGATATGCTCGGGCGGGTTCGTCTCCCCGACCCGGCAAACACGATGAAGGCCTATCCGCACGAGTTGTCCGGCGGCATGCGCCAGCGCGTGATGATTGCAGCGGCCCTGCTCGCCGAGCCTGATCTGCTTGTTGCGGACGAACCCACCACCGCACTCGATGTGACCGTGCAGGCGCAGATTCTGGATTTGCTCGATGAGCTTCGCGAGGACACGGCGCTGCTGCTGATCACTCATGATCTCGGCATTGTTGCCGGGCGTTGCGAGCGTGTCCTCGTGCTCGAGCGCGGCAGTCTCGTCGAGACTGCCCCGATGCGCAGCATTTTCAGTAGCCCGCAGCACGATCACACCAAAGCATTGCTCGCAACGGCGAAGGGTAAAGAGCAGCCGGATGCACCCGTACCCGGCGGTGCTGCCGAGGTGTTTGCCGTCACCGGCGCCGAGGTTGTCTACCCGGGGCGGCAGGGCGATGAGCTTCGAGCAGTCCACGGCGTTGACGCGACGCTGGCCCGTGGTGAGACGCTCGCTATCGTCGGTGAATCCGGGGCCGGCAAGTCGAGCCTCGCCCGTGCTGCAGTCGGCCTCGTTCCCCTTGATGCCGGTCGAGTCGTGCTTTGCGGCGCGACGCTCGGCCGACAGGCAGCGCAGCGAACGTCTGCGGCCCGGCGCGACCTGCAACTCGTCTTCCAGGACCCTGTCGGATCGCTGAATCCGCAGATGCCTATCGCAAGTATTCTCGCCGAACCGATTGATCTGCACATGCCAGCGCTCTCCGCGGCCGAACGCAAGTTGAAGGTTATTGCCGCGCTTCGGGCGGTCGGACTCGACGAGCGTTATCTCGAGCGGTTTCCACACCAGTTGTCCGGGGGCCAGGCGAGCCGCGTCGCGATCGCGCGCGCCCTTATCGTCGAGCCCAAGGTGCTCGTCTGCGACGAAGCCGTGGCGTCGCTCGATGGTCGAGCGCGCGGCCGAATACTCGATCTCTTCGGCGAGATCCAGAAGAATTCCGGTCTCGCGATCATTTTTATTACCCATGACCTTGCCGTTGCCCGGCAGATTAGTCACCGGGTTCTGGTTTTGTATCTCGGGCGCGCCCTCGAATACGGATCCTGTAAGTCGCTGTTTACCAATCCATTGCATCCTTATACGCAGGCATTGCTCGATGCGGTGCCGAAGCCGGATCCGGATGCACCCGGCGGCCGGGCATCGATCGGCGGTGAAGTCCCGTCGCTACGGGCCGTACCTACGGGTTGCGTCTTTCACCCGCGCTGCGCGCAAGCGACAGGGCGCTGCAGTGCGGAGACGCCAATCTTGAGGACGATCGCAGGCGTCAACGTCGCCTGCCATTACGCGAGCGCTGTCAGCGAAAGGCCGTGATCGGCAGTTGCAGCGGCGCGCCGTTAATCATCAGCCGGCCCTTTAAGAGGCTTGCTTCGCTGATGTAGTTGTCATCGTGGCGGCGCAGGTAACCGAGCAGGATGGCGGCCCGCGCATCCGGAAAGGCGAGTGTGAGCGACTCGACGAGGGTGACGGGTACGCTCAACCTGGCCTCGGCGTCGAGGGCGAGTAACAATCCTGCCCAGTCCAGCATGGTCGAGTCCAAGGCGTCGACGCCAAATCGGCCGCGCGCCACGATGGCGCCCTGGGGTAGCTCGACGGAGAAATTCTCCAATTCGAATACAAGGCCCTTGGCCAGGAGCCGGCGCAAATCGGCTTCGAGCAAGCGGTGGGCATCCTCAGTGTCACCAACGGAGATGATCGAGTTCCATGTCCGCTGCAATTTCGCAAGCGCGGCGCCGTCCACGTCATCGAGGCGCATTTCGGCGCCGAGGCCGGCCGCACCCAGGCGCCCGAGCGGAACTTTGCCGACGTGGAGTCTGCCCTCGAGACTGACATGCTCGCCCGCGGGGGACGCGACCGTGCCCAGACTTACCGGACCAACTGACAAGGACTCCCCGTCATTGGTGATATCGACCGAATCGATATGTATTTCGACGGCCCCGAGCGCCAACAGAAAGCGGCTCGGGGTCCGCCTCATCCCGAATTCACTGCGTCCGAAAAGCAGCGAAGACCCGGCCGAATCGAAAGAAACGCTCGCCAGCTCGCCGTCCACGGCGAAACTGCCGGTGGTTGTCTGACTGGTCATGACGACAGTCGTTGAACCCCAGCCCAGCTTGCCGGCGGCGAGGTTCATCTCACCCGCTTCGAGGACCAGCTCTGAGCGCAGCTCGCCGCCAACGCTGAGCGAACTGAAAATCTTGCCCGGGATGGGCACTGATTCGCCGTCTGGAAACGCGAGGCGCAAAAGGGAAACCGCCCGGCCAAGACCTGGGGCCAGTGAGCCTTGTTCCCGCGTCATCGAACCGATCGGCACTAGGCCGTGGTCGATACGCGTATCGATAATTAGCGCGGGAAGTTCCCGTGAATCACCAGTCGCCAGCAAGGCCAACAGTGCCTCATTGAGCCGGCCGTCGCGCAGCTCGATACGGTGGCGACCGGCGGACGAGAACCAGCCCCGATCGAAGTTCTCCGCGGTGATACGAACCTCTGCCGGTTCCTCACTTGCGCGCTCGAGTCCCGTATCCATCGATTTCTGCGCGAGGCGCCCGACGATGCCCGGCGATATAAGAATGATGATGGCGAGGCCAACGACGAGGAAAACGATACTTTTTTTCAAAGGCAAGCCCGGATGCGAGACACGCAAATGATGCTAGCATGAGGACTGTTATCTTTTATGCAGACTTCGTGTTGACTAACCAAACAGCGCCGACACCACGGAACCACCGGCCTGGCGCAGCCCTTTCCCGTAAAGGGGAATAGTCGGATGCTGATGCGCGCCGAGGAATTACCCGGCCAGAGACCGGGAAGCCGGACGACGCGCCGCGAGCGATGAGCGAATCACCGCAGGCACTAACGCGCGCACTTGGCGAGGGCATCATTGCGATCGATGCTGAGTACTGGCGGCCGAACCTGGCGGCGAGCCACCTGGTTATCGAGAACAAGCGGGCCGCGTTCATCGATACCGGGGTCAACGCTAGCGTGCCGCTGCTGCTCGCCACGCTCGAGCAAGCCGACATCGATGTAGCTGACGTCGATTATGTTTTTCTGACCCACGTTCACCTCGATCATGCCGGCGGCGCCGGGCTTTTGCTCGAGTATCTGCCGAATGCCCGTTGTGTCGTTCATCCACGGGGTGCTCCGCACCTGATTGACCCTTTGCGCCTGGTTGCGGGGACTGAGGCAGTCTATGGCAAGCAGGCTGCCCGAGAACTCTATGGCCGGATCCGTCCGATCGATGCCCGCCGCATTATCGAGCCGACTGACGGCGAGCGTTGCTGTCTCGCCGGGCGTGAATTCGAGCTCTTCTTTACCGAGGGCCACGCGCGGCACCATTACTGTCTGAGTGATCCGCGCTCGAGCGGAGTATTTACCGGCGACAGTTTCGGCGTGTCGTATCGCGAATTCGATACGCGAGACGGGGCTTTTATCTTTCCGACGAGCACGCCGATCGATTTCGATCCGGCGGAGGCCCACAAAGCGGTGGACCGGATTCTCGGTTACGCGCCGGAGCAGGTCTATCTGACACACTTCAGCCGGGTGCGCGAGGTCGATAAACTGGCCGCTGAGTTGCACGCCGGAATCGATGCTTACGTCGCCATGGCTCACGCGCATGCTGCGGAGAAAAGGCCAAGCGGGAAGCTCCGCAGCGCGATGTTCGAGTATTTCCTCGCCGGGCTCGAGCGCCACGGCTTTCAGGGCGAACGCGATGCGATAAAGTCGCTGCTCGCCCTGGACGTCGAACTCAATGCACAGGGACTCGAGGTCTGGCTGGATAGACAGTGAGCGCCGATCGCAAGCAGACCAAGCCAAAACAGGAAAAAACATGGATAAATTTCGCGCTTTTCGCATCGACGAGAAAGACGGCCAGATCAAAGCCGGCTTCGAAGAACTGTCGATCGACGACCTGACAGAGGGCAACGTTGTCGTTCGGGTCAGCCACTCGACGATCAATTACAAAGATGCCCTTGCGGCAACCGGGGCCGGGAAGATCCTTCGCCGTTACCCGCTCAATGGCGGCATCGACCTCGCCGGGGAAGTCGTTACCTCCGAAGACCCGGCGTTCGAGCCGGGTTCGCCGGTTCTCGTCAACGGCTGCGGGCTGAGCGAGACGGTCGATGGTGGTTATGCCGAATACGCGCGTCTCGACAGCCGGAGCCTGATCCCGATACCCGCAGGCATAACCGCTCTCGATGCCATGCGGGTCGGCACGGCGGGTTTCACGGCGGCGCTCGCCATCCACCGCATGGAGCAGAACGGGCAGACACCGCAAAACGGGCCGGTTGTCGTCACTGGTGCGACCGGTGGAGTCGGCAGCATCGCGACCGATATGCTCGACGGCCGGGGATACGAAGTCGTCGCGGTGACGGGCAAGGCTGACCAGGTCGACTACCTGCGCCGGATTGGCGCCCGGGAAGTGCTGCTGCGTGAGGAGATCGACTTCGGCAGCCGGCCGCTCGAAAAAGCCTGCTGGGCCGGCGCGATCGACAACCTCGGGGGTGACTATCTCGCCTGGCTGACGCGTTCTATGCAATATGCAGGCAATATTGCCTGCATCGGTCTGGCCGCGAGCCCTGCACTCAAAACCACCGTGATGCCTTTTATCTTGAGGGCCGTCTGCCTGCTCGGCATCAACTCAACGGATACGCCACGGGATCTGCGGCTTGCTGTCTGGTCGCGTATCGGCACCGATCTGCAACCGACCCGTCTCGCGGAGATCGGCCAGCGCGCGATCCGTCTCGACGATCTGCCGGGACAGTTTCAGGCTTACCTCGATGGCGCCGTTACCGGACGGACCGTCGTCGAGATCGGCGGGTAGCTATGCGTGGGGATTTGGGTGGGCGCTCGTCGTTGGTTTAAAATCAGCCGGAATAATTTTAATTTGAATTAAAACGCATCCTGCGAACATCGCGGAGGACATCATCCATGACGCCAGGCGCGAGACTCCGAGCGGCGTTGCTCGCCGAGCAACCACTGCAGATTGCCGGCACCGTAAATGCATTCACGGCACTGCTCGCACAGCGAGCAGGGTTCCGCGCCATCTACCTCTCGGGCGCCGGTGTGGCCAACGCTTCCTTCGGCCTGCCGGACCTGGCCATGACGACGCTCAACGATGTCTGTGAGGATGTGCGCCGCATTGCCGGCGCGACGCCCTTGCCGCTCCTGGTCGATGCCGATACGGGCTTTGGTGGCGCCTTCATGATCGGCAGGACCGTGCGCGAATTGAGTCGTGCCGGCGCGGCAGGCTGTCACATCGAAGACCAGGTGGCGGTCAAGCGCTGTGGACACCGGCCCGGCAAGGTGCTCGTCGAGCCCGGCGAGATGGTCGATCGGATTCGGGCGGCCGTGGACAGCCGGGACGATGCTGAGTTCGCCATCATGGCGCGTACCGATGCCCACGCGGTCGAGGGGCAGCAGGCGGCGCTGCAGCGCGCGGCTGCCTATGTCGAAGCAGGTGCCGACATGATTTTTGCCGAGGCGCTTTCGACGCTCGAGGAATACCGCCAATTCACGGCCGCGGCCGCGGTCCCTGTGCTTGCGAATCTGACCGAATTCGGCAAGACACCGCTTTTTACGCTCGAGGAGATGCGCGATGCTGGTATCAGCATGACGCTCTATCCGCTCAGTGCGTTTCGGGCCATGGCGAAGGCGGCCGAGGGTGTGTACGCAACGCTGCGTGCCGAGGGCACGCAGGTTGGGTGTCTTGGCGCCATGCAGACCCGCGACGAACTTTATGATGTCCTCGGTTACCAGGCGTATGAAGACAAACTCGATGAATTGTTTGCCAACGAAAACAAGCAAACAAAAGAGAATTGAAAGCCAGAAAAAGCCTCGCGGAGGCCGGAGCAAGCTATGAGCGAAAAAAAGAAAAGCGGCGGACTTGCGGGCGTCGTGGCCGGAACCACTCGGCTTTGCACCGTCGGCAAGGAGGGCGCGGGACTTACCTATTGCGGCTACGATATCGCCGAGTTGGTAGCTCATGCGAGTTTCGAAGAAGTCGCGTACCTGCTACTGCGGGGAGAGTTGCCCGAACAGTCCGCCCTGGATGAATTCATCGCCAAGATTCAGGCGAACCGCGCGTTGCCCGATGCGCTGAAGACCGTGCTGGAGATGATTCCAGCCGATGCGCATCCGATGGATGTTCTGCGTACGGGCGTCTCGTTTCTCGGCAATATCGAGCCCGAACAGGATTTCGGCAACCAGCTCGATACAGCCGATCGCTTGCTCGCTTGCCTGCCCTCCATGATGGTCTACTGGCATCGGTTTCACGCCGACAAAACACGGATCGATACCGAAACGGACGATACAAGTATCGCGGGCCACATCCTGCACATGCTGCACGGCAAGCCGCCGAAGGAACTTTACCGCAAGAGCCTCGATACGACGCTCATTCTCTACGCAGAGCACGAATTCAATGCCTCGACGTTTGCTGCCCGGGTTATTACGGCAACGCTGTCTGATATGCACTCCGCCATTGCCGGCGCGATCGGCGCCCTGAGGGGGACGTTGCATGGAGGCGCCAATGAGGCGGCCATGGAGTTGATCAGCCGCTTCGATTCGGCACAAGCCGCAACCGGGGGCGTCCTCGAAATGCTTGCGCGCAAGGACCTGATCATGGGCTTCGGCCACCGGGTCTACACGACGTCCGACCCGAGAAACGCGGTCAACAAGGCGATGTCGAAGCGGCTTGCCGAGGAAGTCGGAGATACGACGCTCTACCCGGTATCCGAGGCGATTGAAAAAGTCATGTGGGATGAGAAGAAACTATTTGCCAATGCCGATTTTTACGCGGCTTCGGTCTACCACTTCATGGGTATACCAACGTATCTGTTTACGCCGATCTTCGTCTGTTCCCGAATCACGGGTTGGGCTGCACACGTCATGGAACAGCGAGCTGATAACAAGCTCATCCGGCCGGCGGCCGACTATATCGGCCCGGGACTACGTCCATGGGCCGGGATCGAGGCGCGCGGCTAGCATGCCGAAAAAAAAGGAGCCCGTATGAGCAGCCACGACAATCGCTCGGCCAAACGTCCTGACTGGGACGAAGAACTCGTTGCAATTGCCGATTACGTTTGTGATGCCGAAGTCGCGAGCGAGCTCGCGCTCGAGACGGCGCATTATTGCCTGATGGATACACTCGCCTGTGGCTTTCAGGCGCTCGATTACCCGGCATGCACGAAGCTTCTGGGCCCTGTTGTCCCGGGAGCGACCTTGCCGGGCGGTGCACGGGTTCCCGGGACTTCTTATGAGCTCGAGCCGGTTGCGGCGGCTTTCAATATCGGCGCGATGATCCGCTGGCTGGACTTCAACGATACCTGGCTTGCGGCCGAGTGGGGCCACCCGTCCGACAACCTCGGCGGTATTCTCGCCGTTGCCGACTACCTGAGCCGAAGCCGCCGCAGCGAGGGGGAGAGTCCGCTTGTAATGCTCGACGTGCTGACGGCGATGATCAAGGCGCATGAAATCCAGGGCGTACTGGCTCTCGAAAACAGTTTCAATCGGGTCGGGCTCGATCACGTGCTCCTAGTACGAGTCGCCTCCACGGCCGTTGTCACGCGAATGCTCGGCGGCAGTCGTGAGCAGGTTCTCAATGCGCTGTCACACGCGTGGATCGATGGTGGCGCGTTGCGCACCTACCGCCATGCCCCAAACACGGGCTCGCGCAAGAGCTGGGCGGCCGGCGATGCGACGAGCCGGGCGGTTCGTCTCGCTTTGATCGCGATGACGGGCGAAATGGGTTACCCGTCTGCACTCAGTGCGAAAAACTGGGGCTACTATGACGTGTTGTTCAAAAGTAAGGCGTTTGCATTTCAGCGTGACTACGGCAGCTATGTCATGGAAAACGTCCTTTTCAAGATTTCCTACCCGGCAGAGTTCCACGCGCAAACCTGCGTCGAGGCGTGCATAGACCTGCATGCATCTGTCCGGGACCGGCTCGACGATATAGAACGTGTCGTGATCGAAACCCAGGAGGCAGGCGTTCGGATCATCGACAAGACCGGGCCGCTCGACAACCCGGCCGATCGCGATCACTGCATCCAATACATGGCGGCTGTACCACTCATTTTCGGTCGCCTGAGCGCCGCCGATTATGAAGATGACATCGCGGCAGATCCGCGAATCGATGCGCTCAGGGAAAAAATGCTCGTGCGCGAGAATGAAAAGTTTACCGCTGATTATTTCGACCCCGAAAAACGTTACATCGGGAATGCTGTGCAGGTTTTTTTCAAGGACGGTACCTCGACTCCGCGTGTCGAAGTGGACTTTCCAATCGGCCACCGCGAGCGTCGCGAGGAGGGCATACCCGTTTTGCTGAGCAAATTCATCGACAGCGTGGCGCCGAAGCTGCACGGGAACCAATGGGGCGCGCTCGAATCGCTGTGCGGGGACCGCGACAAGCTTGCAGCAACGGCTGTCGATGATTTCATGGCACTGCTTGTCGTCTGATCGGCGACCCGGAGCGCCGGCAGCAACGCGCGGTCGCTGGCCGGGCGGGCGATGAATACCGAGGCGATCCAACGGGCACTCGACCGGCTCGGTCAATCGCTGCGGGACGACGCGGCAGCGCATTACGCACTGCTTCTCGAAGAACTCGCGCATTGGAATGCGCGCGTGAACCTGACGGCAATCCGTGACCCCGCGGCGATGATCACAGCCCACCTGCTCGACAGCCTGGTCGTGCGACCGTTGGTATACGGTATGCGCATCGCCGATGTCGGGACCGGGGCCGGATTTCCTGGCTTGCCCCTCGCCATTGCAGAGCCGGAGCGGCGTTTCGTGTTACTCGATCGGCAGCGAAAGAAAATTGCTTTCGTCGAACACGTCATTGCCCGGCTCGGTCTCGACAATGTTTTTGCCGTGCAGACACGAGCTGAGGACTATGCACCTGACGAGCGCTTTGATACCGTGATCGCTCGGGCGGTCGGACCGCTTGACCGGCTTGTCGCGATGGCCGGGCACCTCGTCGCCGAGGGCGGCGTTTTCATTGCGATGAAAGGCCGCTACCCGGCCGCAGAAGTCGATCAGTTGCCTGGCAGCTG
>JABAOE010003173.1_pt1 | contig 24869 bp, 30 predicted proteins | sample 7062141 | NCBI WGS metagenome assembly JABAOE01 (sample SAMN14538627, study PRJNA623070) | marine sediment metagenome | biome: marine biome [ENVO:00000428]; feature: marine pelagic biome [ENVO:01000023]; material: deep marine sediment [ENVO:00002113] | place: India: Gulf of Khambhat ... | reverse complement strand
GTGGCTAAACAGAAAAGAAAATGAAGATCTTACAGTTGAACAATGGAAAAAAGTAATTGATGAGAAATTCAAAAAGAATCACGTCTTTATTGTTACAGTAGTTGGTGGAGAGCCAATGATGAAACCCGAAATTGTTGAATTATTTGTAAAAGAATTTCCAAAACGCGCCTGTATGGTTACAAATGGAACTTATCCTCTACCACATTTCAAGGACATCTATTTTTACTGGATATCAATCGACGGTGATGAAAAAACACACAATGAGATTAGAGGAGAAGGTGCTTGGGCAAAAACACGAAAAAACGTTATTGATTATGTAGAAAATAACGGCAAGAAAGCATGGAAAGACATCTGGATTACCATGACCATTAATTCTCGAAATTATAAAACTGTCAAGAAAGTTATTGAAGATTGGAAAGACTATTCAAATAAAATTGGTTTTCAATTTCACACTCCTTTTATGAAAAATGATCCACTTTGGTTACCGTTTGGTGAAGAAAGAACAAAAGTTGTCGATGAAATTCTTGAAATGCAGCAAAATGGCTACAAAGATTACATCATTAATCCAAAAAGTCAGTTAGAATTAATGAAAAACAGCTGGGGCGGAAAAGGAGATGTTCCAATTGATTGTCCTACATGGGCAATTATTTCAGTTGATCATATGGGACGTGAAAAAAGACCTTGTTGTATAGGAAGTGCAGAAAATGATTCTATGAAACCAAGATGTGAAGAGTGTGGTTTAGGTTGTTATTCTGTTTTAGTTGGATATGGAATGAAAGGATAAATCTTTGAAATTATCCAAATATCAAAACTAAGTTTCAAATCAGAAAATCAGCCGGTGTTTTTTATATCCACCACAGGTGTTTGATTTTATTATGACTGATGCCCAAGCAATAATGAATTCTCCAATAAGTATAGAATCAAAATCATCAATTTTTGATGCAATACGACTTTTAGAAGACAAAAAACTGAGCAGATTACTTGTTTCTGGTGAAAATTCAATAATTACGGAAAAAGACATAGGACTTTTTCTTCTAAATGATTCTAGCGAGAGAAGATTAGATGAGATTCCAATCTCTGAAGTAAAAAAATCCCTCATTTCAGTTGATAAAACAACTTCAATCAAAGATTGTGCAAAAACCTTGATAGAAAATGCAATTGGCTCTCTAGGTGTCTCAGAAAATGATTCTACTGTAGGCATTCTAACTAAAACTGATCTTGTAAGATACTTTTCTGAAAATTTTACTGGAAGAAAAATAGTTGGTGAATATGCTACTTGGTATTATGCATGGGTATATTCTGATTCTCCACTTTTCAAAGTAGTCCAAAAAATGATTGATGATAGAGTATCTCGAATTATCTTAAGAAATCATAATGAAAATCCAGAGGGAATTTTGACTTTTAGAGATCTCTTTAGAGTTGCCTTACAAGGAAATCTAAAAGAAGTAATTGACAATAAAGATCCTGCAATTTCTGTTGTCTTTACTCGAAAGGGTTTTCTTTCTGAATCTGGTTTTGGTGGAACAACTACTGCGCATGATATAATGACAAACAGAATTGATTCTGTATACTATGATGATGATTTAGCAGATGTTTGTAAAGTTCTATTAGAAAATAAGATTAATGCAGTTGGTGTTCTTTCAAGTCAAGAAACAATTATTGGAATATTAAGTAAAACTGATGTAGTTAGAGCACTAGCATTTTTAGATTAGAGATTAATCTTTCTACTATTTGTAATCAAACTTGCAGAACGAATGAAAACTGCTTTTACTGTCTTGCATTCTGAGTCACACATCTCTTGAATTTTTAGTTGTTCATGATTTTTTTTCTTTGAAAACAAAACTATTTTTAATAATGGAGCAAGTGCGGCTCTTCCTCCATATGCAGTTTTTTTATCAATTAACCAAAACATCTCTAATGCACTAGAATCTAATAATTCAGATCTGAGTTTTTCACCTAAAGAAGAATAATGACCTACCAATTGTAATTTTCCTCTACCAAGAAAATTTACGAGTTTAGCAAATTTTATGCAAAGATAACATTGGTCATCATACAGAACAATTGGTGCCATTTTTTGCAAATCCATACTTTACTTACAGCTCCGATCAGATTAAAATTTTCAGAAGTAGATTTTTATTCAATTCTCAACGGGAAAAATCAAGAAATGGGCCTCAACTATTATCAAATTAAAAAGAATGTCCGAAAGGCCCGCAAGCTAGTCATCAAAGCTACAACTGCTGCAGGTTCAGGTCATCCTGGCGGTTCATTTTCTATGGCTGAAATTTTAGGTACAATTTTCTTCAAATATCTCAAATATGATCCTAAAAATCCACTTTGGGAGGATCGTGACAAACTAATCTTATCCAAAGGTCATGCAGCTCCAGGACTGTTTTCTAATTTGGCTATTGCAGGATACTTTGATGAATCTGAAATTGAAACTTTGAGACAGTTTGGAAGTAGGCTGCAAGGCCATCCTGACTTAAAATGCCCTGGTGTCGAATTTTGTGGAGGTTCTTTGGGAATTGGATTGTCATTTTCTATTGGTTCTGCACTTGCAGCAAAAATTGATGGAAAAAACAATCACATCTACACAATAATTGGAGATGGAGAATCTGATGAAGGACAAGTCTGGGAAGCTGCAATGACTGGTGCAAAATACAAAGTTGATAATCTTACTGCAATAGTTGATAGAAATTTCATTCAACAAGATTCTTACACTGAAAAAATAATGCCACTTGATCAAGAATTAGTTGGAGAAGATCTATCTGAGATGTGGAAAGACGCATCTAGATGGAAAACTGGTGATAAATGGCGTGCATTTGGTTGGAATGTAATTGAAATTGATGGTCATAGAATTGAACAAGTTGATAATGCAATAAAACGTGCAAGTTCTGCCAAAGGTGTTCCTTCAATCATTATAGCTAGAACAATTAAAGGAAAAGGAGTTGAACATATGGAAGATAATCCTAAATGGCATGGAAAATCACCTGATCCTGACATAGCGCCAATAATTCAAACAGAATTAGATTGCCAGTTCATGATTGCTCCTTCTATAATTGCAGGAGATATGACAAATCTACAAGAAGAAGTTAAGAGATGTGTAAATGGACGTGCAGATTATATTCATCTTGATGTTATGGATGGAAAATTTGTTCCAAACACTACCTTTGATCACACAAAGATTAAGGAGCTAAGACCTCTTACAGTTATTCCATTTGATACTCATCTAATGATAAACGAACCAGTAAAACATGTGAAGGATTATGCCGAAGCTGGCAGTGATATCATTACTGTTCACACTGAAGTATGTGATGAATCAAGTTTTGGAGAAATACATGATTATCTTAAACAAAATCAAGTGGGAGTTGGTCTTGCAATAAATCCTGAAACTGATTTACCTGAATGGTCTTACAAATTCTTACCAACACTGGATCAACTAATTGTTATGTCAGTAGTTCCTGGAAAATCAGGACAAAAATACATTGAAGAAACTCATGAGAAAATGTCTCTAGTTACAAAGACACTCAATGAGCACAAATTTGAAGGATATATTGAGGCAGATGGTGGCGTAAATCTTGAAAATGTAGGTTCTTGCTTTGGTGACGGAGCTAGAGCATTTGTTGGGGGTGGAGCAATTATTGGTCAAAATGATGTTAGAGGAGTAATAAGAGAATTTAGAGAAGCCATCCTAACAGCTAGAAGAGAATTGTTGTTGAGAAAGGCAAATGAGCTAGGAGGAAAAGAACTTGTCTCAAAATGGATTGGACTTCATAATGTTGGTGGCAAGGATAGTAAACTTACCAAAATAGCTCAAGAGGCAGGAATTCTATGACCACTGTTCAAGAACAAATGACTGATATGAGAACAGAGTATGGTAAAACGCTAATTGAAATTGGAAAACAAAACCCCAATGTTGTTGTATTAGGTGCAGATACTACCGATTCATTAAAAACCGCAGAGTTTGGAAAAGAATTTCCGAATCGATTTTTTAATGTTGGAATTGCTGAAGCCAATCTTGTTTCAGTAGCTGCAGGTCTTGCAATTTCTGGAAAAACTGCATTTGCTAGTACATATGCAATTTTTGTTCCAGGACGAGCAGTTGATCAAATTAGAAATGCCATAGCTTATCCTTCAAGAAATGGCAATAAGGGTCTTAATGTTAAATTAGTTGTTTCTCATGGAGGCTTATCTGTGGGAGCAGATGGTGGTTCTCATCAACAAATAGAAGACATTGCAATAATGAGAGTAATTCCAAACTTTCGTGTACTAATTCCTGCTGATACATTTGCTGTATCTAATCTTGTTAGAATAATGTCAGAACAGTATGGACCATTCTATATGAGAATGGCAAGATCTAAAACACCAGTAATTCATTCTGAATCACAAAAATTTGAGATTGGAAAAGGAATAACTTTACGAGATGGTTCTGATTGCACAATTGCTGCATGTGGAATAACAGTAAAAATGGCACTTGAAGCAGCAGAAGGTCTTCAAAAAGACGGAATCTCTTGCAGGGTACTTGACATGTTTTCAGTAAAACCAATTGACGCTGAATTACTTGAAAAAGCAGCAAGAGAGACTGGAGGAATTGTAACCTGTGAAGAGCACAATATCATGGGCGGATTAGGTTCTGCAGTATCTGAAGTAGTTTCTGAGCGATATCCTGTTCCAATTAAGAGAATTGGAGCACAAGACAAGTTTGGTGAATCTTGCAGAGACAAAGAAATCCCACTTTTGCTTGAAAAACATGGAATCACATCTTTTAATATAGCAAATAATGTGAAAGAAATTAGGAGCAAAAAGGCATGAAGATATTTCTAGACACTGCCAACTTAGAATCAATCAAAAAATATAACGACATGGGTTTACTTGATGGAATTACTACAAATCCATCTCTTTTATCAAAAGAAGGAGGCGATCCTCAAAAAACCATGGAGGAAATTGTCAGTATTATTAAAGGAGATGTTAGCCTTGAAGTTGTTAGTACTGACTATGAAGGAATGCTCGAAGAAGGACGTCGTTTACACAAGTATGGTGAAAATGTAGTTGTAAAATGTCCAATGACTCCTGATGGTCTTAAAGCGTGCAAAGCTTTGACTGCAGAAGGAATTCCAGTTAATGTAACTTTAATCTTTTCTCCAAATCAAGCAATTTTGGCAGCAAAATCTGGTGCAAAATATGTCAGTCCATTTATTGGAAGACTAGATGATATTGGAAAAGATGGAATGCACTTAATTGATGAAATTAAACAAATATTTTCTAATTACAAATTTTCAACTGAAGTCCTTGTCGCTAGTGTTAGACATCCAATGCATGTTGTTGAAGCCGGAAAAATTGGTGCTGATGTTGTAACTTTGCCACCAGCTGTTTTAGGAAAAATGCTAAAGCATCCACTTACCGATATTGGTTTGAAGAACTTTTTAGCTGATTGGGAAAAATTAAAAGCTGAAAACCCTAACATCAGATTATAATTTTAAAATTAAAAATCTAGATCTAAACACCTAAGCTTTCTGCTTTAGTTATCTCCAAGAAAACTTTGTCACCAACTGAGAGATTCATCTGTTTGTACTCATGCATTTCAAGTTTAATTGCCGTAACTCCTCCAGGCATTCCTCCCATTCCTGACAGCATTTTGTTAAGATCTTTCATCATGTCATTCATGTTTGTAAATCCCATCACTTTTTGCCCAAATGGTGATTGTGGCTGCATTCCTTCTTTAACTTCCTTTGAAGATGATAATGATACTACAACGTATGGAGAACCATCTGGTGAGGCATCAATACTTCTTACAATGTATTCTTTCTTCATTGGTGACTAACCTCCTCATTTCCAATATTTTAAACTTCAAAACCTAGGTTTCTCTAGGGCTTGTAATAAAAAAATAGCTGAAGTCAGAACCTTAGATTTTACAATTGAGATTGGTATGAACAATGAAACTGGGACACAGATTGACCTGCAAAAAATTCAGGTCTATTTGCAACTTCAGCCATATCTTCTATTATACACCTAATTATTAGAGGATATTTGTAGACCATATATGGCAGACTGGACAACCCTTCGAGCTAGATTCCCCGAAGACGAATTTGAAGAAATCGAAAGGATCAAAGAACAATACGATCTTAGTTACAACGAAATCATTCGCTCTGGTGTGAAATTCTATGTTGGATTAACACTTGCAAAAGAACTTCTTGCAGAAACTTTTGTGGGTAAAGACATCAAAATACAAGGCAAAGATTTGGGAGATATTCTAAACAGTCCAAAATATCAAGCAAATCTAGAACAAAAAGCAACAAAACTCGTTAAACTTTTGATCTTTGAGATGTTTGAAAAAGGAATAGAGTTTAAAGAAAAAACAAAAACAATTAGAAAAACACGAAAAGTTGGAAGACCAAAACGAGAACGTAAAGTAGGAAGGCCTCGACAATAGATCACTTGAAAAGAAATTGGTGATCTAACCTTGGTTATTTTATTATACGCTTGCCTTTTTAGCAAAAATGTATTCGATAATCTATGAAAAGTGATGAAAAAAGATCCCATCGGCTAAACTATTTGTTAAAATATTATCTTCAAAATCCAACTGAATTGGAATTATACAAAAGAGCAAAACAGATGGGCGTATCTGATTCAACTGCCAAAGACTATATGAGAACCGTAATTATCCAAGCCAAGAAAATTTACTCATAAGAAGTTAATAGATTTCTGTTAATTTTCTCAGTAATGTTAAACAATGTAACTTCATAAGTACTAGAGGTGAATTTCATTCATGGTTGATACCATTCTTGATGATGTTAAGGATCTATTACTCAAAGAGAAAGGTGATCCAAAGGTTCTAGAGAGAATCAAACGTGCTGCTGAAAATGATGAAGTAATTTCAGTTTATGAGCGAGATTATGTAAAAGACCTAGTTGAAAAATATCTCAGACCAAAATCTGAGCCTATATCGCCAACTGAACCCGCTGAATCTAAAGAAGAACAAATTCCTGAAACAATTTCTGAAAAGCCAAAAGAACAAAAACAAATTTTTGAATTTACATCCAAAAATCCAAAAACTACCAAGTATGCTTTTGCAATTGGTACAATCGCTCTTGCAATAATTTTAGTTGTTGGAGTTTCACAGACAGGCAATATTGACCTGCCTCCACCAACTGTTCAACCACCTACTCCAACAAAGGGAATAGTAATCAACACTGATGTATCTTCTTATGAAACTGGAGACATCATTTCTATTTCAGGTACCTCTAACCCTTCTCTTGGAAGTACAATAGCACTTTCAATTGAAAACACTGAAGGAGATCTAGTTTGGTATGAAGAAGTTAAAATCAAAAGCAGTGGAGCTTACTCGACTTTGGTAATTGCAGGAGGAAGTGGTTGGGAAATGAGTGGAAAATATAGCTTGATTGCAGAGCATGGAAGTGAAATAAATGCAATTTCGTTTAGCTTCAAAGCCTAAAATTAAGATTTTAGATATTTTGATCTGGCTTTAAGCTCTTCAGCTAATTTATTGAAAATCTCGTTTGCTCCAACATCAACTAGATTGATTGTTGCAGATTCACCAACAATCTGCTTCTCAAAATTATCTTTTATTGCAAATGAAACCGAAGACCAATGTAAGACTCCTTGTAGCTGTTCTTCCATAACAGCATTTGTTGCTGGAAAGTTAAGAGGAGAAAATACGACTCCATTTGCCCACTGCATTGTTGGAATTCCCCCTCCTGATGTTTTGCTACTAAATGAGATCTGTTTTACCCAATCTTCAAACTTGTATTCAACAACTTCGTGGATTACAAGTTTTTTCCACGGTTCAATTGAAATTTCCATTCAACAAGATATCATGAATCCTACATATAATCATATGATTATAGGAGCCAGAGATTTGAGACGTATCTATTCGTTATAGATCATTAACTGTTTTTCTTCTAAAAGCGAATGTAGGTTGTGAACAGAACGATATACATCAGCTTCTTTTTTGGCACCTGTACAGACAAGCTTTCCTGAAGCAAATAACAAAATCACCGTTTTAGGATCTAACATACGATGAATCAATCCTGGGAATTGCTCTGGTTCATACATGCTTCTTGGAAGAACTCTAGCAGCACGTTCCAGGTGTATTTTGCCACCTAAATTGATGGCAGCAACAATATTTTGAACAACTATCACTGCATCTTTTTTAATTTTAATTCCTCCTTTTCTAAGTTTTTGGACAACAGTTCTTACAGCTTTGATTGCCATCTCTTCTGATTTTGCACCAGTACAAACCATTTTACCTGTTCTAAAAATGAGAGTAGCCGTTCTGGGTGTTTTTAATCTAAAAACAAGTCCTGGAAATTGATCTGGATGATATTCAGTATCAGGAAATTTTTCTGTAACTTCATTGAGATCTATCTTTTGATCAACTGATGCAGATGCTACAACATTTTCAACACTGACAATAGGTTTTGACTGAGGCATTTTGTGGTTTTTTAAATACCCCTTTATATATAGATAGTAAATTTAGCGGGAATAGATTTTTGATTTTCTAATGATGTCCAATCCATTGATACCTGTATTCTTCATCAATAATGTCTGCCTGAAGTTCTTTTTTACTAATTTTTGTTTTAGGAAGTTTTACATCAAAAAATCCAAGCTTACCTTTGTATGGAATTGGAATTCGAAAAACTTTGGCATTCTTTATTAAAAATCCATAACGTCTATCATGAAAATTTTTCAAAGCTAAATGTTTTTTGTAATCTGAATTTACTTCTGATTTTGAATTATACTTTTTAACATCATAGATTTCAGCTTTTCCAATAATTGCACCCGTTACAAATTTTTTTGAGATCTTTAATCTTTTAGCATCTTCAGTTCTAACTTTAATTGGAGAATGTATCAAAAACTCTCCTCTGAAATTTGTATTCCATTTTCTAAGCTCAATAGTTTTTTTACCCGTAACTATCAAATCTGCAAACGGTTGTGAAATTGAAAGACACTTCAAGATATTATTCAGTAGCTACTTTGATATATTCACCAGGGTTTTTACCTCTTCCCTCAGGCAAATTTGTTATGCCACCATTTAGGCTCTCAGTTGTAATTCCTTTTCCTGCAAGAACATTGACTGCCATCAAAGAAGTATTTCCTGCCATACATACTAGCAACGATTTTCCTTTGGAACCTTCCAACTCTTTACTTAGTTCCTCTGGAACTTGCTGTGTCTGCAATAATCGACCAATCGTACTTGCCTTAGGCACAGATATTTTAGACTTGTCAACTCCAAGGGATTTAGCAATCATCTCAATTCCTTCTTCTTTAGGTGTATACTGGGTATGGACCCAAATAATTTTGTCATAATCATCCACACTGGATGCTGCATCTTGTAAGGAAACTTGGGTTCTTTTTTGATTCTTTGACATCTCCTCAAGTTTTTTCTTGTACTTGTCAATTCCATCGGCAATCATCACAACAAAATTCTTAGCATGACCAAAGTTTGCTAATTGAATAACTGTGAAGAGTTCAAGTGCGCTACTTTCACCAATATCATAACCTTTGTCAACAAAAAATTTTAGGAGATGTTTTGCTTGTTCAAAGTCTATTTCGTATTCTCCTACATAATCATCTGGTTTGTAATACTTTAGTCCAGATGCTTTATCTCTAGTTCTAATTCCTGCAACATCTTGTCCTGCCGGTGGAAAAACTACATGAACTGCTTTTCTACCATACTTGTCAGATACATATTTGTTTAAACCCCCAGAGGTACCACCCGTACCAAATGAACAAATAATTTCAAAATTTTCTAATGATTCTCCTTTTTCGTGTAATTGCTGATCTATTTCAACTCCAGTAATTTTTCTATGTGCATCAACATTTAGATCATTATCGTATTGTTCGGGACAAAATACTCCGTAAATTTTTGCAAGATGCTTTGCCAAGTTAATGATGTCTTGAGCCGCTAAGAGTGATTCTATTTCAGGCATTGCATTATCAAAAACTGTAGGATCAAAACCAAGCTCAACTAACTGTGAACGAATATTTGCAGCGGTTGCTTTTGCAGCTAAAACATTTGGATTATCTTTCATTCCTGGAGCAGGACATATGTCCATATCAAGATCCATAATGCGAATATTTTCATTTCTTAATTCAGTAAATACTCCCTCTTGCAATTTTCTAGAAACAAGAGCAACTACAGTAATTCCAAGTTTAGATAATAATCCAAGAGCTATTCCAAAGTTGCCTGAGGTTGCTTCAATAACCATTTGACCGCTTTTCAGCTTGCCTGTGGCGATTGCATCATGGATGATGTGAACTGCAGGCCTTACTTTGATTGAGCCTGATAGTAAATCAGAATCAAATTTTCCATAAACTTTCAAGTCTTTATTGGAAAGATTAAGCTTGTACACACTTTGTGCACATTCAATCAAATCTTCGGTGAGATCTTTCAACGGTGTTGGATTAGCTACCTTTACTTGACCATCACTTTCTTCTAAATGAGGAATTTTACTCCATACCTCTTGTTCAAATTTTTCAAGTAGAGCAGTATCTACATCATTTGCAGAATTCATAAAAAATCTCGATTCTTTACCACATTTAGAATTTACCTATTGTTTTACCCGGTTAAATGTAGCAATATGGGAAACTAATTATCTCTTGCAAGGCTTTGAATGAGCCTTTGTCATATGACGCATAGTCCTTTCAGGTTCTGAGAACTCCATTCCACAAATTTTACAGACTGTGGTGAGTTCCATCTTCTTACTAAATAATCCCATACGAATCAGCATTTCTTAGGAGGTAAATAGATTGGTTTGATTTTTTTCAACAAGCTCCAAAAATCTCATTTTGAAGAATTTAGATATGATAAAATCCATTAAATTATGATGAAAATTTTTACTTTCGCGATTATTGCTTTTGCTCTAAGTTTTTCTATGGTTTATGCAGAAGAGGAGCCTCCTTTACTTCCCCCTCCAATAGAATCTGACGAATCATTACTCCCTCCACTTTCAACTAATAATACACTAAAATCAGAAATCACTTTTCAAACTCCACAAGAAATTTGGGATTCTCTATCTCAAATGACTGTTCCAAGATCTGAAGTTGTAGTAGTTGCAGTAGATAATGAAATCTATGTTATTGGAGGTTTTGATAATTCTGGAAGAGCAACTAATGTAATTGAAGTATATGACACAAATACTAATTCTTGGAGTTCAGCAACTCCAATTCCAAAAAAATTACATCATGTAGGTGCTTCTGTTTATGAAAACGAAATTTATGTTGTAGGTGGTTATACAGATGGTTGGAATCCCTCTAATTCTTTATTGATTTACAATACTGAAAAAAATTCTTGGAGAGAAGGTCCTAACATGCCAACTTCTAGAGGGGCACTTACAGTTCAATTTGTTGGCGATTCACTATATGCTATTGGAGGTGCAAACAGAATTGCACTAGATATCAATGAAGAGTTTAACACAAAAACAAACAAGTGGACTGCAAGAACATCAATGCCAACTGCAAGAGAACATCTGACTTCTGCTGTAGCTGGTGAGCAAATCTATGTTATAGGAGGTAGAACCATAACTTTATCTTCAAATCTTGCATCAAATGAAGTCTATAATCCAAAATCTGATTCATGGATTACTCTAGCGTCAATGCCTACACCGCGAGGTGGTCTTACCGCTTCTACAATAAATGGAACAATCTTCGTTTTTGGTGGTGAATCTAATTCACGAGCATTTGATGAAAACGAACAATACATTCCAAATGAAGGATGGTTTTCACGATTATCTATGCCTACACCACGTCATGGGTTAGGTTCAGCAACAGTTGATGATCGAATTTACTTAATTGGTGGAGGTGTTTCACCAGGATTGAGTGTTAGTGGAATCAATGAATCTTATTACAATGCAAAATTTATTCCTGAATTTGGATTAGTATCAGTTCTAATTTTGATAATTTCATTTACTGGAATTTTCCTTCTTTCGAAATTTTGGAAAATCAATTCTCTCCTAAAACATTGAGAACCTTTTTTGGAATATCATTTAATCTGCTTACCGCAAGGGTTCTCTCATATCCCAAAACCTTGAGATTATTTGCTATAGTTGTTGCACGCATTGTACTAGGACCAAGACCTAATGCTACCATTTTGATGCCTAATGATTTTAGAGATTTTATCATAGCGCGAACTGCATTTGGATCTGAGGGTTCTCCATCAGTTAAAGTCAAAAAAATCTTCGGTCTCTTTGATTGTAATACGGGATACATCTTGTCATAAACTTCTGCTAGTGGAGTTCCTCCATTAGCAACAATCTGCGTTAGACGTTTTGCACAAATATTATTCCATTTCGTGTTATCTGGCTTTATCAGCCAACATACAACTGATTTATCTTGAGTGCTAAAGGCATAGACTGCAAATTTTACTTTGAGAAAAGAAAGAACCTCACATAATGCAAGTGTTGCTTTTTTGTATTCTAATTGGTCAGATGCAATACTAGAAGAATGATCAAGTAAAATTACAATTTCGGTTTTGATAACTTTTTTTACGTCTGTAAAAAATGGTTCATGTCCTTCAATGTATGTCTCTTCATCAAATTCATCACCTGCTCTGAGATGTTGCTCTTTCCAACCAGACTTCCATTCTTTGAATCTAGTCTTCAAACTGTTGATAAGATCAATATCATAAATGGTAGTTTCATCGACATTTGTTTTAGAAGGAATCTGAACACCAATTGATTCTATTCCTAGACCCTTTGTGTCATTTTTCATATTTTCTTCTACCAGAACTTTGAATTCATCAAAGATATTTTGACCTTGTAAAGCAGCTTTTGGATCTACTTTTCCAAAATCTCCCTCACGATTTTTTGAAATCTTTACTAGAGTTTTCAGTAATTCTTCTTCTGTTAAGGCCATTCCTTGTTTCATCCAAGGTAATGCAACAGGTATTGTCAAAAGCGAATCAATATCTAAAATTCGAATAATTTCTGGAACTTTCTTTTCTAACCAACCAGAATCATAGTTATTTTTTATTGCTTCATCTAGAATTTTTTTAGAATATTCTACTGCTTTAATGACTTTTTCATGTTGGCTGATCTGAATTTCTCCTTTGATTCCATCAAACAAAAATTGCTGATAAAATGCCTCTACTATCCTAGCTTTTCCATATACAGAGCTAAGCTGAGGTCGGTAATGCCAATGATACGCATAATTGAAAATTAATTCCTGGTCCATCCCCTTCCAAACTTCTCTACCCAAGAGTTCAACTCTTCTTGTTTCAATCGCATTTAGAATAAAACCAAACGCATGGTCATTGCTAAGAATTTTCTTGCATAGTTTCAATCTCATAGACTCGTACCAGAGAGATGTTCTAAACTGTCTGTATTTTTGAAATTCATTTCCGATGAGTTTCTCAAATGGGATGAGTATTATCCTATTTTCTTTTAGTCTGGTTCTTGTTTCAGTTTTATCAGAAAATTCTACTGTAACATTTTCTTTGCCAGACCATCTTCTTACTAGAAAAGTTGCAATTTCTACTAATGTATCACTTCTAAATCGTAATGATTGCATTTAGCTACCATACATTGAGGTAATGATGTCGCTTACTTTTTGATACTCTACATTTCCCCACTGTGCGTAAACATTTCCAAAAACAATGTTTGCAGCTTCTTTTGCAGAAACTCCTGTATCAAGCAGCTTTCCATAAGATATTGTCTCTCTCATACTTGGAGAATAGTATAATTCCTCAACTGCAGCTGCTTGACGTAAATTATTTGCAAGCTTTATTCCTTGTTTTAGATCTTCATCATGAGAACCTGAAACATATTTTTTGACAATTTCAAACTCTATCTCTTCTGGAGGATATTCTAATCTAATTCGAATTGGGAACCTACTGAGTAATTGTGGCGGTAATTCCTTTGTTCCAACGTGGGTGAGTGGATTAATGGTAGCAATTACAAACCATCCATCTTTTGCCTTTACGGTTTCTCCTGTTGATTCTTTGAGAACTATCTGACGTCTATCATCTAATGCTTCATCTAGTCTAAGTAAAACATCAGCTTCTGCAGCATTAATTTCATCAAGATATAGTATACTGCCTTCCCTCATTGATTTAATCAAAAGACCTTCATCAAATCCCACCGTTCCTTCGCTGAGGGTTTTTGTTCCCACAAGATGACTCTCTCTGGTTCTAAGACTAAAGTTAATTGATTCTAGATTTGCATTCTTACTTTTTGCAAAATCTCTAACCAATGTTGTTTTTCCTGTTCCTTTTGGGCCAATTACCAAAACAAATAATCCTGATTCGTATGCTTTGTTCAGAATATCTTTAGAATTATTCCAATCAAGATATTGAATCTCATCCAAGGTAGGTATTTCTAGATTTCAACGATATTTAATATTAGATCTAATTTCCAAATGCTTCTACTTTTGCAAAAGCAGCATCGAGTCTTTGATGTAAAGTATTATTCCATTCCTCAAAACCTGAGGGATCCTTTGGATAATTGTTATAGTGTTCTACCAACCATTGATTTTCTTTTGATGTGTATCTTAATCCGTCTGCAACTGTTTTATTCATAGCACCTCGTATGATCATTCCAATCTTTCCTAATCCTGAAAAGTCTGGATGTTCACCTTTGCTAATTGATTCAACATCGAGATTTCCCAAAAAGTGTTTCATACCATAACTAATTTGATCATTTGTCATTTGCTGAACTAATCTTCTAAAAAGTTCTAAACCTGCTGTTTTGTATCCATACTCTTTGATAAAGTCAAGATTGTATTGCCAAAGTCCAGCTTCAGAAACATCGTTTGCTTCTATTGCTTGAACTACATTGTTTCCAAGAATTGTTCCAGCAATCAAAGCAGGACCTATTCCACCTGCATCAATTGGTTTTGGCATCCATGCAGAATCTCCAACTAACATGTATCCTCCTGAAACCATACAATCGTTTTGTCTTCTGACAGAAACTTGAAAGATTCCAGAATTGTTATTCTTATCTGCAGGATCTTCTGAGAGTTTTGGATTTTTGATAACTGTATTTCTATGCAAATATTCTTTCATCAAAGATTCAACATTATCCTTTTTTCCTAATCTCTTGTTTCTTTTCTCTAAAAATGATTTTTCAACTCCTAAACCTATGTTTACTTTATTGTCTGCTTTTGGGAAAACCCATCCATACCCACCAGGAGCAATGTCTTGATCTAAATGAATTATACAATAATCAGGATCAAAATCTGTAAGATCTTTTTGTGCAGGATCAAAATACATGATGTATCTACCTGTTGATTCCAAGTCTCGTCTATCGATTCTCTTTTCAACTTTGGTAGAATTTTGTAGCCCATTTCTTAGCATGGATGTTACTCCAGTAGCATCAATTACAATTTTTGAAGTCTTCTTGTATGGTTGCTTTGTTTTGTTATCGATTCCTTGAACGCCAACTGCTTTCTGACCTTCATAAATTAGACCTGTAAGATTTACTTCAAATTCAAAGTCTATGCCAATGTTCACACACCTTTGATTTTGAACTTCAGGCAAGTTTTGACGGTTTAACATGTATCCTGCACCATCAAATGGAATTGCTGTTTCTTTGTCTGGTGAGAATGCCATTACTCCTTTTACATCGTGTTCAATTTCTGGTCTAGTCCATTCAACTTTGATCCTTTCAGACATAAAATCAACTGCTTCTTTGGAACATGCATCGCCACACACCCATCCAGCTAATGATTTTCTTCCAGGCAAAAATTTTGGATTTCTGTCAACAATTAAAATTTTCAGATTTTGATTTGAATAATGAGAAATAGCTTGTGCTGTAATTGTTCCTGCAAGTCCTCCACCTGCAACTATAACATCATAATCTGCCACAAACAACTCCCTCGTTCATCCGTATTTAAAACAATCTTGTTTTTAAGATCTAAAATTTTGGGTCGGTTCGTCGCGGCGTCCTCAAAGCTTTAGCTCAGACTGGAGCGGCTTTTATTTCCTCATTCCCTAAATACAATATTCTTTATTTCCTTTTAAATTTAGTTGGCAGATTTTAGAAGATTTGAGTATGTTTTTACAATTTCTGTTTTTTTGTATATGGGAGTATAGATTTTTAATTTAATAGAATTTTTTTCCTGGATTGCAAAATTTCCATTAACAAATTCTTCTTTGTCTAATCTCAAATACAAAGTTGAATTTTCTAATCTTTCATCTATGCTTTCTAGAATATAGTCAATTTGGTCAGGTGAAATTTTTGATACAAGAGTCTTTACAAATTCTGCTGCCTTCTTTTTTGAAATTTTAGCATCTAGCAAAGTAATAGGATTGTCGAAATGACCCGTTAGATGTTGTATGGTAAACTCTTCTTGTTTTAATCCGAATATTTCTTCAAAGGCATCAAAAAATTTTGAAGGATCTTCTGTTGCATGAATAATTACATCAATTGTTACTTCAATCTTGGACGCCATTATGATTTAAAAGAAAAATTTGTGTTTAGGCCTGAAGAAGAGCAATTTGTTCTTCAGCAGTCTTGATGAGTTTGACTTTTTCTAAACCAACGTGTCTCATTCTGATTAATTTTTTAGTTGCAGCCATGATGTCAGAATTAATTTTACCATAACATGTTGCCTGGACAAATTGATCTATTGTCATCTCTGGAACAGTCTTTTCAATAATGTCCCTAGCAATTAATCTCAGTGCATGTTTTCTTGATGTGTTTAACTGTCTATGGGTTAAGGCAATAACTTTTAGTCTGAAAACATATCCGTCTTTTGTTTTAGCATCAATAATGAAATTAATTTTTGAAGAGCCACGTCGGATCAAACTTCTCAAAAATTCTTTTGCATATTCATAACGTTTGAAAATTGTTGTAGCCTTATCATCTTGAACCTTGTCTACTTGAAAGTAAATCTTGTATTGATGTTGTGAAGGATCACCTTTTAGAATATCAAACAGTGTTACTTCAACTACTCTACCAGAAGCATTCTCTTCATCAGTGATAGGAATGTATGCAATTGGAACATTGTTAAAAGAATCTGGAGCTAATACAGTAACCCATTTCTTTTCTCTCCACTTGTCCTTAACTCTGGTCTTTCTCCTAGCCAATTAGTAACGACCTTTGAATCCAAAATATAAGGGTATGCGACTAGATGGATTCTTTTCCCATGTAATTATGCAAAACTTTTGGAATATTGATATGGCCATCTTTTGTTTGAAAGTTTTCCATAATAGAAACTAAAACTCGAGACGTTGCAATCAAAGTACTATTTAGCGTATGAAGATACTGAGTATCTTCATTTGTTTTGTCTCGGAATCTAATCTTTAATCTCCTTGCTTGATAATCCATGCAATTCGAACAAGATACGATCTCTCGGTATGTGTTTTGTCCAGCCATCCATGCTTCAATATCATATGTTTTTGCAGAAATCTTTCCCATATCTCCACTGGATAAAAGAATAACACGATGAGGAATTCCAAGATTTTGATAAAACTCCTCAGCTATCGATATCATCTTTTCATGTTCCTGCCAAGAATCCTCTGGCCTTGCAAAAACAAATTGCTCTATTTTTTCAAATTGATGAACCCTGAAAATCCCTTTTTGATCTCTACCGTGTGCACCAGCTTCCTTTCTAAAACAAGGACTAACTCCTGCATACCTTACTGGCAAATCCTTTCCTTCAATTATTTCCCCAGAACGCATTGCAGCCATTGCATGCTCTGATGTTCCAATTAGATAGAGATCCTCATCCTCAACTTTGTAAATTACATCCTCAAAGTCTTCAGCAATGATAGCACCTTCCATAGATTTTCTATTAATTAGATAAGGTGGCTGAATCAACATGTATTCTTTCTGTGCAAGAAAATCAAGTGCATAATTCATCAAAGCTTGATTAAGTCTAACCAAATCATTTTTGAGATAATAAAATCTTGCACCTGAAACTTTGGCTGCTCTTTCTAAATCAACCAAATCTAAATTGGCTGACATTTCAATATGATCTTTAATACTGAAATCAAATTTTGGTGCATCTCCCCATCTTCTAATTTCTTTGTTGGCAGTTTCATCTGGACCAATGGGTACTGATTCATGGATAAAATTTGGAACCGTATGAGCTAATCTATAATATTTTTGCTCATTTTCATTTTGTAAAACTTCAAGCTGACCTAACTCTTCTGAAACTTTTTTCATCTCATCAAGAATTTTTGATGCATCTTCACCTGACTTTTTCTTTTGTGCAATCTCTAAAGAAACTTGATTTTTCTTTTTTCTTAACTCATCGGTTTTTATGATAAACTCGCGTCTTTTTTTATCCGACTCTAATAGTCCATCTAAATCATATTCTATAGCTCTATCCTTTAACATCTGACGAATTTTATCAGGATTCTCTCTGAGAACTTTAGGATCTAACATTACTCAATCACTTTTAGTGCAACTTGAACGTGCTCTAAAACCTCATCTATTGTGGCTATTAGCGTTTTCATGTTATCTTGACCTTGGAAATTAAAAACAAGTTTGTTATCAATATTTTCTATTTCCAGTGTCAAGTTTTCTGGAAAATTTATGTTGTCAGGCTCTAGAGATTTTTGAATTGCTTCAGCCTTTTTTTTCGTAATATCGTTTAGAATTACTTCAACTTTACACGTTAGTGACATTTGCCTCTAGATAATCTAAAAATTCATCTAATTTGTCTTTAGTTATTCGAGCCCCAGCAGCAGCATCGTGTCCTCCACCAACTCCTTCAAATTTTTCTGCACCTGTTCTCATCAAGGCACTCAAATTCACATCTGACTTGCATCCAAACGATTTTCTTGATGAAAACTTGATTGTACCTTCTTCACCATTTGTTCTGAGAATCACAATTTTTCCAGCATTTTTTGGAGAACCTGCAATCAAAGAAGATATAGTTCCTGTCATTGTTTCTGGAACAACTCCTTCCCCATTTACCATAACACACATTTTATTTTCTGATATCCTCCATCTCTCATTTGCCAAAATATTCATGTAATTTCTAATCATCTTTCTATACTCATTGAGAATATTTTCACCTTCTTGGAGAAGCTTATTTCTGTCACCCATACACACACCAATTCCTACACCAGCTTTGCTAATTCTACCACAAGAGTTGAGCATTGTAGAAAACTCTCTACCGTCTCTCAAAAAGCTCCTTCTATCTTCTCTAGGAAATGTGTAGGTATATCCGATTAGTTCCTCCATAATCTCTGTAGCATTTTTTCCTGATGTGAATTTTGTAATTGATTCAATTACTGCTCTTTTTTCTTCCTCGTTAAGTTCTGCTGGAACTCGCCATCTTGCCCCATCTTTGAGTTTGATTCCAGAAGATGTTAGCAAAGAAAGACATGCATCGCGGTTCCATGTAAGTCCCTCAATAAATGGCTGAGATGTAAATGCTAAAGCATCGGGAAGTGGTCTTGTTTCCCTTCCAACAAGTAACAAATCTAAATCAATATCAAGTAGGTTTTGCTCTTTTGCAGTATTTGCAATTTCAAAATTCTTTCCAGAGAATGCTTTTTTGGCGCCCTGATCCTGTCTATCTCCTAGTGCTGAAACAACTGCAATTGAAGAAAGGTCCACATTCTTTTCATCTAGAGATTTTGATGCAAGATAAGCCATGCCGCCAGCACAAATTTCTGTACCCCCATCAATTCCATATTTCCAAGCATTAATCACTCTCTCATTATCTAATTCCTCATCAGGAATTTGGTGATGATCTAAAACAATCCAATTATCTCCTAGTTGTTCATCAAGGTCTTTTGCAAATCCACCGCCCAAGTCTGTAATAACATGAAAATCTCTGGCATTGGATTTTAGATTTGAAATGACTTTTTTGTTGAATTCATTTGCAGTACTTACAGTACATTTTGCATCTGCACGAATCAATGCCTTTGTGATGATGCTGCCCGAGGTTAATCCATCACAGTCAATATGGGTAGTAACTGAAATTGATTTTTTAGATCTAATACAATCAAAAATTTTATCATCAAAATATGTTAATGATTTTTCGAGATCCTGGACCATTACTCTAATTGAGCAACCACGGACTTATATTTCCAGTTTTCAGGAATTCTACCAATTCTTTTGTAATAAGTTGCAAGTCTGTGAACTTTAGCTTCAATTAGCTCAAGGGATCTTACATTTCTACGATCTGCCTTGTTTGATTTTAGGTGCTTTTGCAGGCCTACTGCTTTTTTCACAATGTTATCCAAATCTTCAGGCATTTCTGGGGCGAGCTTGTTTTCCTCTAAAATCTTTGCAATTGTTTTTTTGGTAATTGGTTTTACAAGAGGAATTGAATATTGATCGCGAAGCTTGATTCCAATCTGACTTGGTGATAATCCTTCTTTGGCATATTTTACAATTAACTCTTCTACTTCCTTTGGACTTTGCGAGATCCATGAAGGAGCACGAATTGTAGCTGGCCTAATGGAATGTGATTTTCCATGTCTATGACTATGTAGTCGTCCCATGTCATGCGAGACTTGAGAACAAAATTAAACGTTACTTCATTTACCAAAAAATTCTCGATCCCCCTTGAGAATAAAGGTTAAATAACTATGGAAAGTTCATCTGAACAGGTAAACGGTATGAATAAAGCACTACTAATAGCATCTGTTTTTGCAGTATATGCCCTAGGTTACTCTGTTGCATATGCCACTACTGGTGTCGCATACGCACAATACATGGGTAACGTAGGTGATGAAGGAGAAACAGGAGCAAGAACATTAGAAGAAACCTTACTACTTGCAAGAAGAAGAATTGAAGCAGCTGAGGCAAATCCAGCTTCTGGATCAGGAACACCATATCTTGATGCAGGCGGAGTTATTGGTGCATCAATTATTGCAGGTGCAGTCTTTGGCGGTATCGCAACAGCATTCTTTGTAAGATCAAGATCTGGCAAATATGCTGCTTACGGAAGAGGCTAATCAGTCCCCTTCTTTTTCTATTATTTTATTTCGTTAATTAGCGAAGCTACTGATCTCGTACTTTCTAATAATGACAGAAATGTATATATCGCAGATTCATCGTTCACATAAACAATGACTCCTATTTTGGGCGTATTCCTAAGTATTCTGTCCACCTTAACTGGACAAATAGGACCAAACTATGATCCATTATTCTACGATGTAATGGTATACATCTTTGGTACCATGATGTTTACAGTATTCCTTCTAGGAATTATCGCATTTTGGTTACGTGTTCACGGATGGTCATACAAAGACAACCGTGAGAGATGGATTGACGAGTTAGACAGACACTTCGAGAGAGAAGGTATCGGTCTAATTCCAGACAACGGCAAATATTGGTAAGCCTACCTTTTTCCTTCTTTTCATTATTTTTGAATAATCCATAGCTAATTCTACGACTAGGAGATTTTAACTATCCACTAGGGTTCTGGTGGTAAGAAATCTGGTGGGATATAATCTCTATCCTTCGACTCTTCATATGCTTTTGTTATGAATTCAGCCCTGATTTTTTGCCCGTCTGCCAACTGTGTACTGATAAACTCTGGGGACTCATCACCATTAACAAAAATCTTTGATTTAGACTGCTCCATATCTCTCATGGGGAACCCATCTTCGTGATATGTGGTCCAAGTCCACAAAAAGTGACCCACTTCAAATGGATATTCTTCTTCCCATTCTACATAGATTACTCCATCATCGGCAAGAGTATAAAGAGAATGTGTGCATCCTTCATTCATTCCAATTTTTGCTGGAATATTGGCCTTATTACCATCTATGAAAAGTTCCAGTGTGACAGAAATCCTATACGGAGTTTCTCGGTTGTCGATACATGTTTTCAAAGGATCTCCTTGGACCAATTGACCTTGGATTAAATATGCTGCTAAGTATGCCACTAAGCCAATTGCAGCCACCTTACCAAGAAATTTTAGATTTTTTTTACGCTTAATTGGATCTCCACCAAAGAAGGGAAAAATCATACTCGTTTTTTCTCAATGAATTACTTAAAGTCCTTTCTCAAATCACACAAAAGGATCATCAATTACTTCAAGCAAGTCCAATTGATCCTGATGATCTGCTATGAAAAATGTAATCTCATCCGAATCAATTTCAATCCATTCTGATTTTCCACAATATGGAATATAGTCTTCAACCACCAACTCTGTGGGTCCTGATAATCTAACTACAACTTTTTCTTTTTTTGGAATGAATCCATTTGGCAGTTTAAGGACTTTACCCCTTCTCTGCGTCTGAATGTTTATTGTATACTTTTCATTCTGATTGTCGACTTGGCCTTTAAAGTAACTTTGATTGATGTCTAGATTATCTATTTTGAAGCTAAACGTCATATCAAAAATTTAGACAAACTCACAGATAAGACTTTGAAAATTACAGCTAGAAAATTCTAAAGAATTAAAATGAAAAGGAAAAGGTGGGGGTGTTTAGATTACTTGCCAAGGTCTTGTAGCAAAAGTAACAACATATGCAACTCCAATAACTATTGATTGGTATGCAATGTTAGTGTAGGGTATCTCTTTGAGTATGTGCTCACCCTCTACAATTACTGTTTGACCTGGACCGAGTCCTGGACCTACTTTGTCAACATTGAGCTGTGTGTGTACATGGTAAACTCCTGGTTCTAATGCTTTAGCACAGATTTGGTAATCTACAAGTGAGTTTCCTGGAATGTCAAAGACGTTTCCTGGTGGATCTCTAGAAAGCATTTCCCATCTGTTACCAGCATTTGTTGATTCCGAGAATATGGAGAGCCATGCTCTTGAATCTCTCTCAATAAGGCTAACTAAACTACCTGAAAGACATAGTGTCTCACCAGTGTTTAGAGATTGTCGATTAAAGGTCTCATCCTCAATTCTGATAAAGCGGCTTTGAAGTTGTGCTTGTACACCGTGTGCCTCAGCACTTGGAAGTACAAATTCAATCCAATTGAACCCAATTGTTCCTAATGCTAAAACAACACTGAGCCCAATTACGATAAGTTTTTTTTCGACCATAGTTATCCCGTTAATTACTCTGTGTGAAAACTATCATCGTTATATGTTTTACCTTAAAACCAATGATCGAAGTCTATCATTTGATGATTAGCTCTAATGTTATACATTGAAATCATGACTTTTTTTATTATAAATTATTCAAGATATTGATTGGATTATGTAAATTTTATCGATTTTTTAATTTTATATGGAGAAAAAATTGAAGAAATCCTTTAGATTTTGAACTCATATTTTATATCTAAAACCATCACCTTTAGAGACATGGCACAATTGCCCGCATTAATCCCAAAAGAAGTCGAGATTCAGAGACTTAAGAAAATCTGGATGATCGTCATCGCTATGGGATCAACTGCTGCATCTGTAGAAGTCGACAACTTTGTCGATGGCTCTCTACATCAAACATCTATCAGAGATAGTGCATTTACCCCAGCTCACTGGTGGTTATACAGTCACTTCGTTGCTCTCCCACTAGGTTGGGCTTCAGTAGCAATGTATGATAGAAAAGTTCCAGTTCTCAGAGGTCCAAATAACTCAATGAACACTGGTTTGAAAATGACCATTCTTGGTTACTTAGCAACAATGTTCACAATTGGAGTCAATGAAATGTGGCACTTTTGGTTTGTAGAGGAAATATTTGCAGTACCAAATCACTGGATGTTCAACATGGGTGTAGTCGTAGCCTTTATGGGCGCTCTAGCATACGTAGTTAGAGTTTACGCAAGACTTGTCGAACTTGGCGCAGAAACACCAGGTGAGAACCCATATGTTGCTGAAATGTACAAGATGGCCTTAGAAGGCAAACTGTACAGCAGATCCATCCCATAAACAAAGATGTGCGAACGCACACTTTTTTCTTTATATTTTAAATTCTAATCGCTTAGATCGGTTTTTTTTCTCACCTTAGGAAAGACTTAAAAGGATTTGGGGGTGGTAATATTCCAAATGACTCTTCCAAAAGGATTTGGCTCAGCAGGCGGTGGCGGCGCAGGTTCCGCTGACGTCGAAAAGATGATTGGTAGACGTGTCGAGAATATGACCGGCATGTTTACTGCTGCATTCATTGCTGCATGGTTAGCAACTTTTGGTGGTACTGCCGCAGGATATTTCTATTATCCATGGGCATATCCAACACCAAGTGGCCACTTTGCATTTATCGTGCTAACAATCATTGAAGCAATTGGATACATCTTCTGTGTAAAAGTTGGAGAAGAAGGCTCTCAAAAGAAGAGCAATGGTCTAGTTGCAGGCGTAGTTGCTGCAGTTGCAGTCATAACTATATTCATATCACTATACGTTGGTAACTAAATAACCAACTTCCGACATTTTTCTATTTTTAATTTAGTCTAGGAATTACCCGATCTTCGTACGATGCTAAAATTTTATATACTGACCCTATCATCTACTGGATAATGGTCTGGCTTAGACGATGTACTCACTACTTATTCATAGTAGTAGTCGCAGTAAACTCAACTTTGTTGACAATTAACACTGGTGACTATATCTTCTATACAGACTGGGCCTGGACATCATATACTGTGTTCTCCATTGGAAACATTCTGATGGTTTCAGTAGGTGCAACATACTATCTGTTATTCACAGGAGTTCCAGGAACAGCTACGTATTATGGCCTTATTATGCAGGTATATACTTGGGTGGCAAAGGGTGCATGGTTTGCACTTGGATATCCATACGACTTTATCGTTACACCGATGTGGATTCCGTCATGCATGTTGTTAGACTTAGCGTATTGGGCGTCAAAGAAGAACAAGCACTCGCTGATACTGTTTGGCGGCGTACTTGTAGGAATGTCATTCCCGTTGTTCAACATGGTAAACTTGTTGACAGTCGCAGACCCACTAGAAACGGCGTTCAAATATCCAAGACCAACGCTTCCACCATACATGACACCAATTGAACCGCAGGTCGGAAAGTTCTATAACAGT
>JABAOE010008413.1_pt1 | contig 24904 bp, 20 predicted proteins | sample 7062141 | NCBI WGS metagenome assembly JABAOE01 (sample SAMN14538627, study PRJNA623070) | marine sediment metagenome | biome: marine biome [ENVO:00000428]; feature: marine pelagic biome [ENVO:01000023]; material: deep marine sediment [ENVO:00002113] | place: India: Gulf of Khambhat ... | reverse complement strand
ACGGAGAGAAGCGTCCTACGTTGGAACTTAGGGTAAATATGGATTGCGCGCAATAGCACGCAGGTCCCGGAAGCCCGATACCATTGTTACTCGCGATAGACGCGCCGCTGCTTCGCAGGCGCAATCGATACGAATTGGAGCGGCGCCGCATACGGGACGACGGCGATGGACGCGAGTAACATCGCGATGGCTATGAGCAGTAATGGCTCGCCGGCTTGCTGCACCAATGCGTGCGCTCCGCCCACGCGCCGGAAGCCCCGATCACCAGGATTGCGGCGCGTCTTCTGTCGCCTGATCGTTTACCGTATCAGTAGCGCACGCCCACTGACAGGCCGTAAGTTCGCGGCCGGATCAAGCCGAGGCCGACGAGGCCATTGGGCAACACGCCCTCACCCACGATGTCGTTGACGCCTTGCTCGTCCCCCAGGTTATTGCCGTAGACCTCGACGTACCATTGGCCGAAGTCGACGCCGCCCCTGGCATCGACGGTCGAATACGCTTTGGCCTTGCGGATGCTGCCGCCCGAGTCCCGGTTGCCGAAATCCGCGGGCCGATCGCCCACGTATCCGATGTTTCCGCCGACATATGCTGTCGCATCGCCCGCCAGCGGCCACGTGTAGTCGGCGCCAAATCCGAACGCCCATTTCGGGACGAACGACAGCGGGTCGCCACTGACGCCGCCAACCAGCGGATCGGTATCCTCCGTGAGGTAGGCGTCCGTGTACGACCAGTTGAACGACAAGGTCAGTGCCTCCGTCGGCCTGGCCGTGGCCGCGAACTCGAAACCCTTGCTTTCCGCGGTACCGCCGTTGGCGTTGATGCCGACGTTGTTGACGACCACGAACAGTTGCACATCCTCCCAGTCCAGGAAGTAACCACTCATGGCGATCGAGAACATGCCGTCCGGCGAGTCCGCCTTGAGCCCGACCTCGTAACTGGTCAGCTCGTCGGAGTCATAGAAAGTCGGTACACCCGCCGGCGCCCCCGTGGGCAGGACGTTTGGCCCGCCGGGCCGGAAGCCCGTTGCCACGCGTGCGTACACCGAAACGTTGTCACTCATTGCGAATCGCGGCGAGATCGACCAGGTAAAAGGGCTTTCGGACGAATTCGCGTTGTCGAAGTCCTGTGATGCGCCGATTAAGCCGATGTTCAATGTCTGTGACGCCGTCTGTTCGTTGTCGCTCCAGCGCCCGCCGAAATTGAGATCGAAGTTATCAGTGATGTGCCAAGTCGCATTGGCGTAGGCAGCGATCTCTTCGTAGTCGGAGATAATTTTGCCGTCCGCGATCGTAGGCAGATCGCTGGCGACCGTCTCGGTCCCGGATTCGACCGGCAGGAAGAGTTGACTGAGTTCCGAATCCTCGTTCGTGTAGAAGAGGCCGACCAGCCACTCGAAGGTATCGCTTTCCTGTGAAACGAGGCGCAGTTCCTGCGTGAATTTGTCGGTGCTGTCGACCTGTTCCTGGATGGCGCTCAGTGGCCGCGTTGCGGGATCACCGAGAATAAACGTCGTAATAGACGCGGCCGGAAGTCCCCCGAGCAAGCCGGTGTTGGCCGCGATGTCATCGCGGAGATTCCGCTCGAAGGTGGCATAGCTGGTGACGGATTGGAGTGTGAACGGCGCAAAGTTCCAGTCCAGGACGGCGCTGTATACGCGGTACTCTATGTCCGTGAAATCGAACTGGTAGCGCGATTGAATATTACCGCCGCCAACCGGCTCGAGCGTGGACGGGTCGGCGTCGACGACGTTGGACGCTTCACTCTCGATGTTCTGCGCGAATACACCGAGCTTCAGCGACGCGTCATCCGATATCTCGAACAATGCGGAGAGACGGCCGCCAAAGGTGTCGGCCGTATTGACGTCCTGCTCGACACGCGTGCCCGCAACGGCAGGGTTGACCGGGTCCGTAAGGCTCGGAATCGGGTTATCGCCGATCGAATCGAGGTAGCCATCGTCATGACGATAAAATCCGCTCGCCCGGATAGCGACTCTATCGGAGACCGGCACATTGACAACGCCCGTCACGTCGTATCCGGTCCCGCCCCCTTCGACCGTATTCACGGACGCCTGTGCCCTGGCTTCGAATTCATCGGTATTCGGCGGATTGGTGATATATCGCATCGTTCCACCGAGCGAACTGGCGCCGTACAGGGTACCCTGCGGACCGCGGAGCACTTCGACGCGACCCAGGTCGAAGGTGTCGATATCTGCGGAGAGAATCGCCCCATTCACGAGACCGGTGCTCGAGCCGATCGGCACGTCGTCGACGTAAACGCCGATCGTCGCGGCAACACCGCCGGTATTGACACCGCGCAAGGTGATACGGCTGACGCCCGGCGTGTTGGCATTTAGACTGAAACTCGGCACCTGGGTGGCGAGATCCTCGAAGCGGAAAATTCGTTGTCGCTCGAGCATGTCGCCCGACAGCACGCTGATCGACATCGGTACCTCGGCAAGCGCCTCCGCGCGTCTCTGTGCCGTGACAATGATCAAATCGATCACCTCGCCCGATTCTTCCTGAGCCATAGCCAGCGGAGCGGATGCAATGCCGGCAAGTAGAATTAAGCTCGAGCTTATGCCCGTTGCAATAAGTGCTTGAAGTCTGCGCATGGTCGTACCCGTTTATTTAAAGTGTCCGGGCCNNGTGACGAGCAGTAGTCTGATTCGGCGATTAACTATGCAGAAACGGTGGAGTTAAAGGGCCTGCCTGAAGCATGTTTCGGAAAGGAATTCCATTCAGGCTATGGTCGGTTATCCATGCCCTGAGACTGCCGCCATTCCCGTGGACTGTAGCCGCAGTGCCGGCGAAAAGCGCGGGAAAAGGCCGAATGGTCTTCGTAGCCAACGATATTGCCGATCTCGGATATCGAGTGGTGGTTTTCTTTGAGCAGAAACCTGGCGGCTTCGATGCGTTTCTGGATGCAGTATTGCATCACGGTCGTGCCATTCATTGTCTTAAAACCGCTTTTCAGGCGTGTTTCCGAGATACCGAGTTGCCGCGCGAGCTCGGGCAATGGCGGCGGATTGGCGTATTCCATGCCGAGAATCGTCCGCGCGCGCCGTATTTTCTCGCCGTATGGCAAATCGAGATCGAGCGGATCCTTCTCGCTTATGTTTCGGCTGTTTTTCAGAATTTGCAGGCCGATACACAGCAGCTCGTCGAATTTTGCAGACATCCACTGGCCCAGCAAGCTGCCCGAAACAGGCAAATGGAAGCATGACCAGATCGAATCCCTGTGTACATCTTCGAGAAAGAACACGCGTTGCCGTGGTTTCGTGTGTATGCCGCCGAGGATTTCCTCGAGCCATACCGGATAGCTGTCAACGGCTTCCTCAATGCGTTCCATAAGATTCGATAGCGTCGTATGCACCGCCACGTGGCGGATCTGCACGTTGGCCTTGGGAACACGGTAGGTGGTCTCGGTGCTGGCAACAGCCGAAACCAGCAGCGCCGGACCGAGGTCATGGACATTCTTGCGCTTTCCCAGGTACTCCGAACGTTTCACCGTAGATACAAACTGAAAGCTGATCAGATCGGAGACCTGGTTGCGAATCACAATGGGTGTCTTCAGATAGGTGTTGTTGATCTCTATCATGCAGTCCCGGTCGATGCGGTACACCATCGAGCCATCGAAACCCATAGCGGTTGGATCGTGGATGAAATTGTGGTCCGGCGTAGACTCGAAAGCGGTGATTCGTGGCGCCTCTCGAAAAAGAGCATCGAGCTGTGATCTGGATAATTTATCCGGGTCGAAGCCTGGGTCGACTTCGGCGAAGTGTTCGTCCCCATAGCGCATCTGCTTGCCTGATTTTCCCCCGTTCGCCGACAATCGCCGCCAGTCCGCTGACCCCGATTTTGCCGGTTCTGCACATTATGGTGGCGTCTTGGCCTACCTTGCAACTGGTCGGGAGGGCTAAGATTCCCGCATCCCAATAAAATCGAATCCGGGGGATAGCCGATCATGGCCAATTCAATGCGGCGGATCATCGCCGGGACTCTGTTTTTCTTCCTTGGGGCGAGCGTCGCCGCTGCGCCCTCCGACCTGGGTAACCCAGCGGTGCTGGAAGCCTTTATAGACGGGCTCGTGAAGCCTTTGATGAAAAATGAAAACAGTCCGTCCGGTACCGTAGCAATCGCGAAGGATGGTGAGCTCATATTCGCGAAAGGCTACGGTTACCAGAATGTCGACGAACAAATCCCAGTCGATCCGGCGCAGACGCTGTTCCGGCCCGGCTCCACATCCAAGTTGTTCACCTGGGTGTCGGTCATGCAGCTGGTTGAACAGGGTAAGCTCGACCTCGACGCGGACATCAATACCTACCTCGAGACATTCAAGATTCGCGATACCTTCGTCGAACCGATTACCTTGCGCCATATCCTGACGCACACGCCCGGCTTCGAGGACGGCGCTCTGGGCTACCTGATCATCGATGATCCCGAGGGGATCATGCCACTTCGCGAGTCCATGGCGCGCTATCAGCCAGAACGGGTCAACCCGCCCGGCAAGCAAACGGCTTACTCAAACTACGCGACCGCGGTGGCAGGACTGATTGTCGAGAATGTCTCGGAAACGCCTTTCAATGAATATGTGCAACAGAACATTCTCGATCCCCTCGGAATGGCCAACTCCACCTTCGCCGAGCCACTGCCCGAGCGCCTTGCCGAGAATATGGCCGTGAGTTACAGCTTCGAGGCTGGGCGCTTCGTCGAAATGCCGTTTGAAATCATCTCGAACTTCGGGCCTGCCGGCGCGCTGTCTGCGACCGCCACCGACATGGTGCGATTCGGCCAGGCAATCCTGAACGGCGGCGAACTTGACGGCCGGCGCATCATCGGCGCGAACACGCTGGATCTCATGCTGACCCGGGCCTTTTCGCACGACGAACGCCTGATGGGTATGGCGCTCGGCTTCTATGAAGACGATGTCAACGGCGTGCGCCTTGTCGGTCACGGCGGCGATACGCAGTACTTCCATTCCTATCTCGGCATCGACAAGGCGAATCAACTGACTTTTTTCGTGAGCTTCGCCAGCTCGGGCGGCAGTCCCATCCGGACGCTGTTCACCTCGACTTTCTATGACGAGTTCTTCCCGGCAGAGACAGTCCGCCCGGAGCCGCCTGAGGACTTCAAGGAACGGGCCGGCAGGTATGCTGGTGCCTATGGCTTCTGGCGCAGCAATTTCTCGAAACTCGAGAAATCACTCGGGCTCGCTGGCGGGGTCCAGGTTGCGCCCACTGAGGACAATACGCTGCTGATTATTCTTGGCGGGAATGCCAAACAGTATGTCGAAGTCGGCAAGAATCTGTTTCGCGAGCTTGACCCGGATATATCGCTAATTGCCGGAATCAGCCCAGCACTACTCGCGTTCCAGGAAGACGATGAGGGCCGGATCACCGGCGTCGTGATGGACGGCCTGCCCTTCATGTCCCTGCGCAAGTTGCCAACGTACCACACGGGACCTTTCAATTATGCGTTGCTCGGATTTGCGATGCTTGTCTTCTCAGGGGTCGTCTTGCGCCGCTTTTTCCAGCGCGCTGCGATCAAGTCTTTCGCTCCCGCAGATCGCGTCGCCGTCAATGCAGCCGTGTATGCCGCGGCGGCAAACCTGCTCGTCTTCGTGAGCGGCGTTATCGTAATCACGATAGTGCAGGACGAGTTGTTCTCGTGCATCCCGCTGTTGTTCAAGCTATGGCTGATCGTTCCTGTCGTTGCATTCGCAGCAGGCCTTTATCTGCTGTTCCGCAATATTGAGGTATGGCACCGCAAGCGCCTTGGCGGCGTGTGGGCGCGCATACGATTCACCATCGTGGCGTTGTGTGCTCTTTTCATGTGCTGGTTTTACTACTACTGGAATATCCTCGGCTTCCAGTACCTTTGATGCGGGCGAGGTCATGCCGGAACGACGAATCCTGACGTGTTCAGCCGAGCCCTGGCATTTGAAGGTACCGTTCGCGATCACCGGCTACACTTTCACCACGGTCACGCTGTTGTATGTCACGGTAACGGAAAACGGCAGTATCGGCCGTGGCGAAGCCGCGGGCATCTACTACTTTGACGAGACCGGCGACAGCATGCTGGCCGATGTCGAAACGGTCAGGGAAGCGATCGAGCGCGGTGTTTCCCGCGACGAACTGCAGCAACTGCTGCGGCCGTGTGGCGCGCGCAATGCGCTCGACTGCGCCCTTTGGGACCTGGAGGCAAAGCGAAACCACACGACGATTTGGAATCTGACAGGCATCGAGCCGCATCTGACGCGCAGCGTCATGACCATCGGCATTGGAACACCGGAAGAGATGGCTGCTGCCGCGAAGTCGTTGCAGACCGACCGGATCAAGGTGAAGCTCGATGCAGAAACGCCCGTCAAGCGTATTTCCGCCATCCGCGAAGCACGCCCCGATGCGGATATCATCGTTGACGTCAACCAGGGTTGGACCTTCGATCAACTGGCTGATCTTGTCGACAAGTTCGCAGACCTCGGTGTCGCAATGATCGAGCAGCCGTTACCGCGGGGCGCCGACGAAGCTCTCCAGGGTTTCCGATCGCCGGTCCCCCTGTGCGCGGACGAGTCCTGTCTCGGCGTCGACGAGTTCGAACTGGCTGCCGAGCGTTACCAGGTGATCAACATCAAGCTGGATAAGACCGGTGGCCTGACCGAAGCGCTGGAACTCGCGAGGCTTGCGCAATCAAAGGGGCTCGAGCTCATGGTAGGAAACATGATGGGCACCTCGCTCGGCATGGCTCCCGGTTTCGTCATTGCTCAGCTTTGCCGTTTCGTCGATCTGGATGGCGCTTTATTTTTGACAGCAGACCGTGACAACGCCATGTCTTACGAACAAGGCATCATATCGGCGCCCCGGCATGAGCTGTGGGGATGATTCGCTGTTTCCGGCCTTCACCATTTGCAAGAGAATCGACATGAAACGAAAGATCCGCCAGTTAATAAGCAAGCTTGTCCTCGGCTTGCTTGGTTACGTGATCGGCACCGGGGTGCTCGTGGCGGCGCCCACGATTGCATCGATCGACGCGTCCATCCAGCGTGCTTTGGAGGAATTCAATGTTCCTGGCATGTCTGTCTCGATCGTTCACGGTGGAGAACTTTACTATTCCTCCGGACACGGCATCGTCGAGATCGGTGAATCCACACGCGTCGACGACCGAACACTTTTCCAGATCGGTTCGGTCACCAAGGCATTCACAACGGCGGCGCTTGCCATACTTGTCGACGAAGGCAAGCTAGCCTGGGACGGACCGGTCATTGATTACCTCCCCGAGTTTCGCCTGGCTGACCCGTGGGTGACGCGCGAATTCACGATTCGTGATTTGCTAACACACCGCAGTGGCCTGCCCCTGGGGGCGGGCGATCTGCTGATATTTCCTGACGGCAATGCCACACCGGGCGAAGTCATCCATGCACTGCGCTATCTGAAACCGTCCAGTAGTTTTCGCTCGGAATATGCTTACGACAATCTTCTGTACATTGTCGCCGGCGAAGTCATCAGGCGTGTCGCCGAGATGCCTTTCGAGGTCTTTCTCGAGAAACGACTGTTTGCGCCACTCGGCATGGACGATTGCGTCGCCACCGCAGATCGCGCCGCGCGCAGTGCCGTCATAGCGACCCCGCACGTGCTCATAGAGGGCCAGCTCGAGATTACGACGACACGTCTCGGGAAGCTTGTCGCAGCAGCAGGAGGCATTGCATGCAGCGCCCGCAGCATGGCGAACTGGATGTCTTTCATGCTGCACGACGGCAGGACTCAGGAGGGCGAGCAACTCGTCAGTACCGCTCAGTTCGGCCAGTTGACGAATCCCGTGACGCTGCTGCCTGTTGCCGGATATCTTTTCGAGCACGCTGGCACCTTCCTGAACGCGTATGCGCTCGGATGGGGTCTCTCCACATTTTATGGCGAGCCTATGCTGTCACACGGCGGCGCCGTCTGGGGCATGACGACGTTCATAGCAGTCCTCCCGAAACAGGAACTCGCGATTTTTGCGAGCAATAACCAGATGTCGCCGGCACCGAGGGCGATCGTCAACGACATAATCGATCAGTTCCTGCGCGATGAATCAAAGGACGCTGGCAAAGACTGGATATCGATCATCAGTGAGCTCTCGCAAAGCCGGCGAGCCGCCGGCGCGGACGCCGTTGCCGAGGCCTGGGCATCACGCAACGCGCAAAGCACTCCCAGCTTGCCGCTGGCAGCCTATGCTGGTACCTATCGAGACGCGTGGTATGGCGACATTCGGATAACGATTAGCAATGACGAGCAGCTTTGGTTTTACTCCGAAAGAAACAAGCCGCTCCAAGGTCCACTCGAGCACTTTCAATACGACACCTTTGTCGCCAGGTGGACGGATCGTCGGTTGATGGCTGACGCCTACGTTTCCTTTTTCCCGAATGCCGAAGGTGTTCCCGATAGGATTGAAATGAAAGCCGTTTCACCTACCACAGACTTTTCTTTCGACTTTCACGACCTCGAGCTTGAGCGCGTTACATCCGAGTGAAGGGCTAGCCGCCCCCATGTAGCTCTAAGGAGACCAGGTCATAGCCGCGGGCAGGAAACTCCGACGGATGAGCTGTGTATCGCCGGAATACAGTATTTTCTGCGCATTCTGCTACCGACAGTGCTACCCAAAGCACACAGGGCTGCGCCAGATATGACATGACCCAAAGATATTAGTAGCGCACCCTAAGAGATTGATTCGGATCGTCTTGGACGAACCTTACCGCAGCGGGGCGCTGCGGCGTCCAAAACGCTAAAGTGTTTTGTCGAACATCCGTCCATCTTGTTCGAAGTTAAACCAATGACCCTTAACTTTTTGTAATATTTGAAAAGCGGCCGGCATGCACGTTGAACATTTTGCCCGATAATGCACAACTGCGCGTCACTCAGACGCGCGACTATCCCGCAAGCTGATTCCAAGAATTGAATTCGCCGAGCAAATCGTAGGTCATCAGCTCTGCAGCGCGGCGTCGAGTTCGGCTGCAAGACTCTCAGCAAATGTGTCATTTCGCATACAGCTGTAGTGAGCGCGGAGTCCCTCGGGAAACGTTTGCAAAAGCTCACTCGCACGGTCGGACAGCCCATCCAGAGCAAGCGAGCGGCCATACAGCGATCGCACATAAGGCTGTAGTTGGGCAGCGATCAAGCCGCTGTGCGGACCCGCGACCTCAAAAAGGTGTACCGACCGATCGTATCGCTGCAGTCGATATCGGTGCTGTGCCCTGGCCTGCAAATCGTATTGGACCAAAACCCGAGTGATCAAGTCCGCCTCAATGCTCGCATCCACCTGCATTATGCGCGCGAGGAGAAAGTTCAGATACGCAGACGGTTCAACAGTGTCAAGTTCGGATTTGTCGATCGCAAATGGTTGCCCGGTGTTTAACTCCAGCAGCGTCGAAAACCGTACGATGTTCTCCCGGTCGGTCTTTGCCCATAGCTGCATCGCCTGAACGTCAGTATGAGTCGGCGTCCAATCGTTGACATTCTTTACGCTGCGGCGTTCGCGTAAGGCCGCGGGGACTGCGGCGCGAAGCTGCCCGCCTAAGTGCACGAGCTTACGCACCGAATCTCGCCGGGATCGCGCCCAACGTGCCCAGTGACCAAACCGTTGTGGATTATTGACATCCATCCCTACAGGGTCCACCAGCGCCAACAGCGCAACCTCTTCGCCGTCTGCTCTTAATTGTTGTGCTATTTCATACCCGAAGGCTCCGGCCGACGAGTAAGCCAGGATGTGGTAAGGCCCTTCAGGCTGGCGCCGCCGGACCGCGTCGGTGTAGCAACGTACCCAGTGCTGAAACCCATCGGTGGGATTCCGGGCTCCGACGAGGAATGGATCCCGAAGGCCGACCACGTCGCGAGGCGTTCGTAGTGCGTTCACAACCTTGTCGTATGCTCCGAGCGTTCCTCCGGCCGATGATACGCAAAACAGCGGCGGATGGTCTGATCGGTCACCATGCCGGAGCGTCACCAGGACGGTCTCATCATGTGGCGTATCGACTGCGACTTCACGCCGGAGGGCCCGGTCGATCGCCTTAGCCAGCGCGGGAAGCGTTGGATGGGCATAGATTCCCTTGGCGCTCAGCTGCTCGTCAGTAAGATCAAACACTTCACGCAGTCGATGAGCAGCAGCGAATACAGTGAGCGATGTGCCGCCAACTTCGAAAAACGAACTATCGCGATCAACGGCCCCACACTGCAAAAGATTCTTCCACACCTTCGCCACTGCTTTCTCTGTAGCGGACTCGTACTGTTCATCGGAAATCCTAGCGGAGTCCTCGCGATATTCTGCCAACAGTCGACGCCGGTCCACCTTTCCGCTTGGCGTCCGAGGAAACTCATCTTTGGGGATGATAATCGAGGGGATCATGTAAGCTGGAAGATACTTCCGCAGTGATCCAAAAAGTTCCGCGGTCTTTACATTGCCCGGCGTCACGAATCCAACGAGCGTGGTAGCCGACGCCGCATCGGGGTATGGTGTCACAACACATTGCCGTATCTCTGGTGCGCGCGAAAGTGTACGTTCAACTTCGCTGACGTCCACACGGAATCCGCGAACTTTAACCACGCCGTCAGCTCGACCTGCGAACTTGTAACCGCCGTCCTCCGTTACGTGAATCTGATCGTTTGTACAATAGAGCCGTTCGGAACCAAACCGCTTCTCAAGGACAGCTTTCGTCCCCTCGGGATTGCGAAAGTATTCTGTAAAGAGTGGTGTTCCGGCGATGTAAAGCATGCCGATTCCGCCCGGGGCAACTGGCTGCAGGTCTTCGTCCAGCACGTACGCCCGAACATCTGGGGAGATCGGTTTACCCACCAGAGGATCTGTTTCTCCGGGACGAGATGACCTGAGGTCGACGAGCATCGTCGAACTCGCCTCGCTGCTTCCATAAACAGAGAAGATTTTGGTTTCGGCGGGAAACGCGGCAGCCGCACTAGACGCGAGAGAAGCTGAAACGTGCTCACCCATCAGGACCATCACGCGGATAGGTGGCGCCACAAACCCTGGGAGGTCCAGAGACGCCTGCAACATCGATGGTACGATAAGGAGCCGAGTGACGGACTCCGATGTCAGCAGACTCCAGAATCCTGCGAGGTCGCGCAATAACTCATCCGAGACGATGCGTACGGGCACGCCGCGGAGCATGGGCTCGAAGAGTTCGTATACAGCGTGCGTGGTAGCCTGAAACGACTTCTGCACACACATATCGTTCGCAGTGAAAGGGTGTTCCTTCCAGGTCCATTGTAATCGGTGATAAAACGAACCGTGGCTGCGCACTATCATTTTGGGTGTACCGGTGGATCCTGAAGAGCAGATGACAAATGCGGGCCTGTCGCTGTCGAGTACCTTCGTAGGAGCAGACGCGATGCCTCGAAACGCGTCGGCTAGGCGCAGTACCGGCGAGCCAGTTTCGGCGGTAAGAGGTGTCGAATCGGTGTCTATCACTGCATCCAAATCGGCGAATTTCAGCACTTCGGCCACTCGGTCCGCAGGCCATGAAGGGGGCAAAGGAACTACGGCGGCATCTGCTTTGAGAATTCCCAGCGTCGCCGCAACGGCGTCGATCGAGCGTTCCAGATAAAGACCGACGAACGCCTCAGCCGGGATGCCCGCTGCTCTAAGGTGATGGGCAACCTGGTTCGCTTTTATGTCGAGGTCCGCGTAGGTAATCGTACCCTCGGGTGACCGAAGTGCTATGGCATTCGGAGTGCGAAGCACCTGGTCCTCGAACGCTTTGTCGAAGCGGAACTCCTGCATTACCCGGCTCCGAATCGCGTAAGCGCCGAGCTGATGTTGGGAAGGTACTCGTAGACGAGGCGGGTGACAGATTGCGGTGTCGCCACCGTCCCAACGTGCGATTTGTCGACGTCAATGTTCCAAGTGCGAAACGGCGGGCTGTCGCAGGAGGAGTCATGGGCTACATACTCAAGCAAGCCTTCTCCGGAAGCTTTGGCAACGGCCTCCAGCCGCGTCCAGGCCTGAAACCAGGCACGAATGCGCGACCCGGTCGGCAGCGATTCTATTCGAGCGACTTCCGACGCGGCGAACAAGCCACGAGTAAAGCCATCGATGCCGAGGTCCGGACGAACCCGCTCGATATCCACCCCAATCGGGCCGCTATTCGTGATGGCGATGAGCGCTACATCGGAACTGTGCGACAGGCTAAAGTGCAGCCCGTGGCCGCTGACGTAAGGCTTGCCAAGACTACCGTTGCAGATATGGATCGCGTGAGGGTCTTGGCCGTTGAAGGTGGACAGTAAGAGCCGGAGCATACCGTGCGACACCACGTAGCGGCGCCGTAACTCACGCGTATCGAAGCGCACAGCGTTCGCGGCCTCATCTGAATCGAGCATGGCCGAGAACTGACTTTCTATGAGCGCAGTGCAATGAAGCGGGGCGCACCAGATCCAGGCGACATTCGACTTCGCCTCGCATCCAGATACGACGTTTTCTGACGAAAACGACGAGGCCATCACTTGTCGCATACTCGGCTCCTGTTTTTTCACCTGTACAATAATCTGATTGCTCCCGTGAAAATATGCGCGGCGTAGCCGATAGTAGCAAATGAATACCAATGATGACCGCAAACCGCCGCCTCATCGCCGACAAACATCAAGATCTGATTTTGCTGAATGTGGCTGACGAATCACAGTGCAGGCACGTGCGTGGTTTTGGTCAATAACACAAAGAAGACAACCTATTAGAAATACTTCGTGAAGATTGTCTCCCCATCAGGCCCGACGATAACGGCTGTTACCATGTACTACAACCAAGATAGGCACAAATTCAGCTCTGTGATTTAGTGAGCATTTGTGATTATGCGGGAAGTGCAAAATGATCCCTTCGCGGGAATATACGGCAACTATATTTAAATCCACTTGCTCTTGGGATTGGTTACTACGGTCCCAAACAACGCCGAACAGATCCAGCAATTTAGTCTCGACGACCCGCCAAAACATGAAATTTTGACGGGTTTCTTGTTACATCGTTGACAAAACCCAAATAGCGGCTTCTGGCCAAAAGCGGACCGTAAAACCAGGCTATTTTGGGCAATTCTAAAATGCGCTTTTTTTTAAAGCGGACAGCCAGATTCTGTCAGCGAGTTCTCTGGAAATCTGAAAGCATTCTTTCTGCGTAGATTTTGCGCATTCTGCTACCCACAGTGCTACCCAAAGCGAACAGGGCTGCGTCAGATATGACATGACCAAAGATGCCGTGCAGCTGGAACGCCGTTTGCAAATGCAGCAAATGTTGGTGGAAGAAAACGTAACATTGCGATTGCTGGAATACCGGGGTGCTTTAGCAGTTTGGCACCCTCGCAACAACGTCTTAAAAAGAGCATCGTCTTTGTCGGAACGAGTCTAACGTTTCTCGATGCCGCAGTATTAACTCCGCGGGACATCAAAGCAATTGGCCATCGACTCCTTATTGTTCCTGGACGGACTCCAGAAAGACAACGATCGCAAAGATCTGTGCCATTGGCAGCGCTCCACCGGTTTCCTGGGTAACTTCATCAGTGCCCCACACCGGCATTTCGCTCGGTCCATGGGTCCTGATTGTCTCAACCTCGCGACCGTCAATCTTCGCGTAAGTCGTCCAGAACGGGAAGGTCCCGCCGTTTTTCTTGCTCAACTGGGTAAGGTCTGGCGGCTGATCTGTCAGATGTTCTGCTAATTGGCCGTCACCCTCTGCGTTCAGACCGTGGCAAATTACGCATTTTTCGTTGAACTGTTGCCGTCCGGTCTCGATCACGTCCTCCTGCTTCTGTGCCAGCGCAACGTGATTCGGCACATAGATCAGTGCAACCACAGCGAACACGGCAAGCACTTTCGTGACGTTCCACCACTGCTTGATGCATGACACTGAATGTTTTTTTGGCAGATAGCTGCTCATCTCGGGTCTCCTCATTAACAACCGGAACCGGCAAACATAGGACCTTGGGATCGTCTCCGGGTGCGTCTGGAAGGAAGCGAGAACCGGTGGCTCCTCACCACTGGTCTTTGCTAAGTTTGCCTTTGTTGTCTATACCATGCATTACTCAGTCACGCAAAGATCGGGCAATTGATCTTGAACTCCTATGCGCTCGGGTCACGCCTCGATCGAGTCGATTTCCTCCGTGACGGCCCGATTTTTTAACGGGTCGAAACCAATCATTTCGATACATGGCCAGGAGAATACACAGCCGGTACTAGATGCGCGCAACACCGACGAGAAGATAGAAATTCGTATCCTTGGGCATTACTCTGATACCCCATGAACAGTCCCGCCCCCCCATTTCTCACCTACGCCTTCCGACCATTCTTTTTGCTCAATGCAATATTTGCTATCGCTATCGTGATTCTCTGGGTGATGGTTTTACAGGGCCACGGACCGGCGACTTTGCCGGCCAATACGTTGTTATGGCACGGCCATGAAATGCTCGTGGGTTTTGCGATGGCGACAGTCGCTGGCTTCATCCTGACCGCCGTTGCCACATGGACCGGCCGGCCACCGGTTAACGGTTTGACATTGGCACTGCTTGTTCTTGCATGGGTCGCGGGCAGGATCGTGATGATACTGTCAGGACTTTTGCCCGCATGGCTGGTCGCAGCGCTCGATATGGTGTTTCCGTTGCTGCTTTGTTTTCTCGCTGCCCGCGAAATCATCGGCGCAAAGAATCGGCGCAATTATCCGATTGTCGGCATCACGGCACTTCTTGCGATTCTGAATCTCGTCTATCACCTGGGATCCATGCAAGTGCTGCCCGGGGCCGATCGACTGGCGATCTTCTTGTTAATCCACACCATATTACTGCTAATTACAATAATTGCCGGCCGCATCATTCCGAATTTTACGGCGAACTGGTTACGCGCTCGCGGCGCCACGCGGTTGCCTGCCAGTAACGTGCAAGTCGACCGGTTGACGATCGTCCTTACGATTGCCGTTGGCGTCAGCGCGAGCGTTGCACCGTCAAGTCTCGTGACAGGGATCCTGTCCTTTGCTGCAGCAGTCTTGCACGCAATTCGTTTAAGTCGCTGGTGCGGGCTGGCAACCTCAGGCGAGCCATTGCTGTTCGTGCTTCACATTGCGTATTCATGGCTGCCGATTGGCTACGGATTGATGGGCTGCATGGTATTCGACTGGATATTTGCACCAATGACCGCGCTGCATGCGCTGACGATGGGCGCAATCGGCAGCATGATTCTGGCTATGACGACCAGGGTCCCCCTGGGACATACCGGCAGGCCGTTGACGGCTTCCAGGTTGACGGTCGTGGCCTACATGATGCTGACACTCGCCGTGCTTGTGAGAGTTATCGGGCCGCTGATCTTTTCCGACTATCTCGCCACTGTTGAGTGGTCGGCAGCCGGGTGGGTCTTCAGCTTCGCGATTTTCGCCTGGGTCTACTGGCCGGTGCTGACGCGACCGCCGGAGGGCACCGGCTAAACTTTGTCACTGGTAGGGTTGACGTGCTATGTGTCAGCCAGCCTGCTTAGTGTGATTTCTTCCTCCGGCGCGTCTTCGCTGACGTCTGCCAGCACCCGCCTGAAAAGGGCAGTCGGCGAGTCGTCTGGCGCGATGCAGTTTTTGCTTTTGTTTGCCTCACAAGCTGCTATATTTGCCGCCCCGCCGGCAGGTGCCGGACGGTGCTTTGTACAAAGAGATAATTTCGGCCGTTGCCAGAGGATATCGATAGACATGGGTCGTGAAGGTCTCTGCGGGAAATTTCATGCATTCGGATTGGTCGTCGTATGCCTCGCCACGCCGGTGCACGTTATTGCCACGGAGGACAATCCGGGCGCATGGCTTTCATTTTCGCTGAGCGATGCAATTCAGTCGGGCGGCGAAGACACGCGCTGGCATTACTGGGTCGACTCGCAAGCCCGCTTTTTCGATCCCGCCAGCGGCGCCACTCAGTTTGTGATACGGCCCGCGATCGGCTACCGGATCACCGACAGCTTGAAAGGCTGGGTCGGTTACGCACGGTTTCGTGCAGAAAACAGTGCCGGCGCCGTTGCGCATGAGAACCGCTACTGGCAACAGCTCGACTGGCCCGCGGGACGTTTTAGGGGTGGCAATGTATCGATGCGGACGAGGCTCGAACAACGGTCCGTCAGTATCGGCGAAGACATCGGAATCGTGCTGCGGTTCCAGACCAAGTATGTCCGGCCATTCGGCACCAAGGGACAGAACAGCCTGATCATCGGCATCGAGCCATTCTTCGACCTCAAGGATACAGATTGGAAAGGTAAATCGGGCCTGACCCAGAACCGCACCTTTATTGGCATCGGCTGGCGTGTGGCCGGGAGCATGTCCATCGAGACCGGATATATGAATCAATACATCTGGGTTGACGGCCAAGAAGACCGCAGTTTTCACCACGGTGTGCTCAACTTCAATATAAGGATGTGAATCTCTGTAAGCCGGTCGCCGATTGGCTATTAATAATTAATCAATTAGGTAAAACATTGATTAGCAGGTTTTCATTGCTTGTGTTTATGGCAACTGCATTATGCGCAGACGTCATCGCCGAGGAACTATTGCCGATCAGCGCGGAGCGACCCGGCTTCAGCTCGTCGCCGATCGCGCTGGCGCCATCGACGATTCAGGTCGAGACCGGTTATCAGTACACGCGTGATTTCGGCACCATCGACATTGATGACCATACGTGGCCGCTGGCGCTAATTCGCATCGGGCTGGTTGACGACCTCGAGTTACAGTTCAGCTGGCCCGGCATTTCCTGGCAGGAATCGAATGGCCAGGATGTGCATGGCGTCAACGACGTCAGTATCGGTGTCAAGTGGCAGGTGAACGATCAGAGCGCCTCCGTGCCACTGGCGCTTTTCGCCGGTTTGTCTTTGCCGACCGGTGATAGTCAATTTGGCGACGACGGAATCAACCCGACGCTCGGCGCCTTCTGGTCCTATAACTACGGCGTGGACTGGTTCGGCACCGCGCTGTTAAGTCATGCAAACGACGAATTGACCCTCGGCAATGCCGTCGGCATCAGCCTGCCGTTCGATCCTGACACCAGCGCCTATATCGAGTATTTCGGAATCTATGGTGCGCGCGGTGGTCCAGAACACTATCTTAACGGCGGCTTTGCCTATCTGCCGCGACTCGACATGCAACTCGATTTGTATACCGGATTCGGCCTGAATGGCGACGCCGCTGATCTGTTCGTCGGCTTTGGCCTCGCTTACCGGTTTTGAAGGAACTCATCTTTGCTGCGGGAAATAGAAATTCGGTCCATGAAAACTACCCTCCTGAATTTCAGCGGTACATAGAACGATACGTTTTGGTTCAGACCGATGACTAGCTGCGTATTACGTCCGCTCCTGGCCGAAAGCGAATATTAATCGTGCGCGTTTTGTCGAACTCCCGACCACCTGGTCCGAAGCCAGGCCCACGATCTGAATATCCGCTTTTGGTCAATGAGGACCTAGCTGACCAGGTCTGGGAGGCTTGGCATGAGGGCGAAATCAACGATGTAATGGCAGAATTTGCCTGGTGGGTCATATCTATGCAGTACACAGAGCTAGGAGAACGAGATGGATGACAACGTGAGAAATGTAAGTATTGTGGATATCAAAATGCCCTTTATGTCTATGGTTGTTTTCATGGTCAAGGCAGCCATCGCAGCAATCCCCGCGACAATCATCTTGGTATTTATTGCAGCAGTCGTGTTCGGATTGATTACCGGTCTGGGAACCCAGTGAAGCGCATCCTCTCTCTACGAGGGATCGGTTCACTTGACCCGGGAGGCCTGGAGTAAGGGGGAATTGATGAGCAGGCGGCTTGGCTGGCTTGGTGGCTGATTGCGGGTAGAATCAAGCGCATCGTGGACGACAGATTCATTCTGAATCTGGAGGGGGACTAACGTGGCAGAGAAGTGCTAATTATGAATTGGGATGCCATCGGCGCGGTTGGCGAGCTAATAGGCGGAATTGCCGTGTTAATCACTCTGGTCTACCTGGCCGTCCAGATCAAAGCCATGCGTGATATGAACACAAAGATAGCGATAGACGGTACGTATAGCAAGTTCAACGACGTTCGGCAATCCGTATTTCAAAACCCCGAATTAGCCAGTCTTTTTCTGACTGGTCTCAACAATCCAGATGATTTGAATAGTCGTGACTTATTTCGCTTTATGGCCATTTGCGAAACTCTGTTCATGAATGGCGAACAATTTTGGTTGATGATGGACCGCCGATTAGATAACGAGCGGATAAAAAATACGATGAAGTACTATGCGTATTTTATAGAAACGCCAGGCGGTAATGCATTCTGGAAACACCCGCAATCAATGAACCTGACTCAGGAATTTCGAAGGATGATTGAGGAACAAGATCACGAGGGCATCGGGCGATTTGATCTCACACAGGAGAATTGATTCCACGTCTGAGTGGCTGCTTCTGGCCGAAGGCGGCCATTTAGCTAGACTTGATCCAATGGGCTGCTAACGACCCAAAGCGGACGTCGGGCAAAATCCAGTTTGAATCGTTTAATTCACAGCCCCCAGGCGTTGCTGTACGTGCATGAGCCATTCATCATCGGGGACTAACGGACTTTCGGCTATCGCTCGATCCACTCGGTCCACAAAGTCGGGTACGTATTCAGCTTTGAGTTCATCCCACATGACTTTGCCGATCGCAGTATTCAAGAAAGCCGGCACAATGAATACCTCCAATTCCCAATCTTCTTCTGTTACAAGTCCTGCTCGAAATGCGTGGTAGGTTCCTGCGAGATTCGTCAGCCGAATTGTGAATAAGTATGCGACATCGAGGATTTCCTCTGGCGTCGCTTCTGAAGTCTGATAGAGCAATTTGACGTAGCTGGCGCCGAGATTGTTACCAGCCGCTGCCATTAGCAATTCGTGCTCCCGCTCGAGCTTTGCGCCCCTTTCTTGCTGGCGGACTGCGCTGGTGTTATCTCTGATTTCCACGGCTAACAGAACCAAACCGAGAAGAATCGCAATATTCCCGGCCAAACCGAACCATGCATCGACCTTAGATATATTCATTGTTGCCTCCGAATTTTCGCATACCCAAAGAATATCAAGCAGTGTAGTACACAGAATTCCAGAAGCAGCCCCGTATCGGGAGCATTATCATGGTTGGTAGAATTTGATTGGCCGCTATTGGCCGAAAGCGGACCTCGATATTCGCTGAATTGACCAGGTTCGAATGTCCGCTTTTACCCCAAAAGCGGACATTCGGCTAGACTTCGTCCATAGCGCTGCTTATGACCCGAAGCGGTCATTCACGAAGTAGCTGCTTGCGTTATCGCTGGTCAGCCAGACGATGATCCTGGCTTTGGGAATATCTATGTCCGTAATGGAATTTGTCCTCGTTGCCCACGCAATTATCGTGGGTCTTGCTGTGGCTGAAATTCTGCGTGGACTTGCTGACACACTTCGTGCGGAAGAAGTACGAATAAGTTATCGATTGCTTCTTATTGCAGGCTGGGCGTTGCTCCTGCTGTGGCAACTATGGTGGGCGGTATGGCGGGTGGTAGATCGCCCCGAGTGGACGTTTCCAGAATACCTGATTTTCCTTTTTCCGGTCGCTATCCTGTACATGATTGCGCGGCTGTGTTTTCCGGAGAAAGTATCCGGATCAGATCTTCAAGCGTACTATGTGCGCGTTGCCCCCAAGATTTTTGTACTGGTAGCCGTTACCTACGCCTCGTTTGCATTTCTCATGCAGCCTTTTATTTTTGGCTCTTTTTGGCCGTGGGTTGCTGCGTCGCAGGTATTAATGGCAGCTCTCGCTTTACTGGCTAGCCGGTTCCACGCGCCTGCATTTCAGTTGTTTGTGATAATTGCGATGGTAGCTCAAGTCATTTGGCGTGGTTTGTCGACCGTCATTGGAAGCTGACTGACCGCTTGTGGCCGAAAGCGGACCCTAAATTCATACCATTTTCACTAGTCTGAACGGCCGCTTTCGGGCGCAAAGCGGCCATAGAACGTGCGCATTTTGACGCAAATCAATGGGCGACAATCCAATCACAGTAAACCTGCGATAGTCGCTTGGACATGGTGACTTATTGGTGACTCAAGGGTGCCGTTGAAATCCAGCGACGCTCAAGCCCTTGTAGAATGGCGCGCCCGGAGAGATTGGCCGAAATCGCTCCTGAGCGATTTCGGGGTCTTCGACCCGTCGTCGCTTACGCTCCTCCGCCCAAAACGCTGGCGCGTTTTGTCGAACGGTGCCCGATTCCCATCTAAGAAATCCCAAATCAAAAAGGGCCCACTTTGTGGACCCTTTTTAATTTGGCACTCCCTAGGGGATTCGAACCCCTGTTACCGCCGTGAGAGGGCGGCGTCCTAAACCACTAGACGAAGGGAGCATGGTTGTTCGTCTTAATGCTGCCCCGGTCGTTCGGGGGCTGCTATTATACGGCCGCCACGTTCAAGCTCAAGCGGAAATTTATTTGAAAAACAGCGGGATCCAACAACGCGCAGAGCCCAAGATCATTCCGCGAGCCTCCCACAACGTTTCCCGGGACGAAATTTCGACCAGTGCGCTCAAGGTGCTGTATCGGTTGCACAAATCCGGTTTCCAGGCGTTTCTCGTGGGCGGCGGGGTGCGCGATGCGATCCTCGAGCTGCACCCGAAGGATTTCGACATTGCGACGAATGCGCACCCGGAGGAGGTGCGGGCGCTGTTCGCCAACTGCCGGCTGATCGGGCGGCGCTTCCGGCTGGCGCATATCCGCTTCGGCAAGGAGATCATCGAGGTGGCTACGTTCCGCGCGGCAGCAATTGGCGATGATAAGGACGCGGACGTGGCGCACGACCATGCCGGGAGGATCCTGCGAGATAATGTCTACGGCACGATCGAGGAGGACGTCTGGCGCCGCGATTTCACCTGCAACGCGCTGTACTACAACATCGCCGACTTCAGTGTCTGGGATTACGTCGGTGGCGTGGAAGATATCGAGCATCGTCGCCTGGTACTTATCGGTGATCCCGACAAGCGGCTGCGCGAAGACCCGGTCAGGATGCTCCGGGCAGTGCGCTTCGCCGCCAAACTCGACTTCCGGATCGATGATTCCGTCCGCAAGTCGATGGCGAAACATGTAGACCTTTTGAAGAATGTTCCACCGGCACGGCTTTTTGACGAGTTCCTGAAACTGTTCCAGACAGGTCACGCCGAGAAAACATTTGCCCTGTTGCGAAAGTTCAAACTGTTCGGCGAGTTGTTTCCCGATACGAACGATGCACTCGATCAGGACAAGACATTCTTGAAGCTCGTACGCGCTGCGCTCGCAAGCACTGACCGCCGCGTGGCCGCGGGGAACTCGGTGACGCCGATGTTCCTGCTCGGCGTCTTTCTGTGGGCACCGGTACGCCGGCACGCCGAAGAGCTGCGAGAGAAAGAAAAAATGTCGGAGGCGCAATCGCTGGCAATCGCGGCCTACCAAATCTCGCGACAACAGCAGGCACGGATCTCGTTGCCGCGGCGATTTACTGCGCCGATGCGCGAAATGCTGTCGATGCAACCGCGATTCAATGTGATGCGCGGGAAACGCGCTTTTAATCTGCTCGAACATCGTCGTTTCCGTGCGGCTTACGACTTCATGATGTTGCGCGCGGAAGTCGGGGATATCGAACATGAGACGGCACAGTTCTGGACCGAGGTACAGAAACAGAGTGCCGACAAGCGGATGCAAACCTTTGGCATCAGCAAGAAGACGAAATCGGGACGGCGACGCAGGCGTCCGCGCCGGCGTCGTGGCCAGAAACCGAGAACGTCATGAGCGGGCGACACTGGTGGCCGGCGTACGTCGGCATTGGCAGCAATCTCGATTCTCCCGAGGAGCAGGTACGACAGGCGATTACTGCTCTCAATGATCTGCCGGACACAATCGTCGTCAGCGAATCCGGGCTTTATCGTTCGGCACCGCTCGGGCCGGTCGAGCAGCCCGATTTCCTTAATGCGGTCGTAGGGCTTCTGACGCAGGTTCCCGCCCGCGAACTACTGGAAATGATGCATGAAGTCGAGAGAAAGCTGGGTCGCAAGCGGGATGGTGACCGATGGGGACCGCGCAGCATTGATCTCGATTTGCTGGCTTATGCCGCACAGATCGTCGAGGAGGATGGGCTAAAGCTGCCGCACCCGGGCATCGCCGAGCGAAATTTTGTATTGTTGCCGTGGCAGGAGATCGCGCCGACCTACCGCGTGCCGGGTTTGGCTGCTGTAGCCGAATTGGCCGCCAAAATATCGACAACGGATCCTCGTATAAATCGCATCGGGTAAAGACTAGGTGGCTGCCCAGGAGCTTCAGAAAGAAAGCGGCTCACACCGCTTTATCGTGGTCGAAGGGCCGATCGGTGTCGGCAAGACCAGTCTCGCGCGACGATTCGCAGAAAGTTTTTCCGGCGAGCTTGTCCTGGAGCAGGTCGAGCAGAATCCGTTTCTCGAACAGTTCTACAAGTCGCCGAAAACCGCGGCCCTGCCGGCACAACTGTTTTTCCTGTTTCAGCGAGCGAGGCTTTTGGAGGAACTCAGGCAATCGGACCTGTTTGCGCCGGTACGCGTCGCGGACTTTCACATTGCCAAGGACAGGCTATTTGCCGAACTCAACCTGAGCCCGGACGAAATGAAACTGTACGAGCAGATTTACGAGAAGCTGGATATTGAAGTTCCCGAGCCGGACCTCGTCGTGTATCTGCAGGCGTCCGTCGATACCCTGATGACGCGCATTGCCGGGAGGAGCGTTTCTCACGAACGGAAAATAGATCGCGCGTACATGGAGAAACTCACCGATGCCTATGCGCGCTTCTACCACGCTTACGACGAGACGCCGTTACTGATCGTCAATGTCTCCTCGATCGATCCGATCAGGGAAGAGGATGATTACCAGGCGCTTTATGAACGGGTCAAGCGAATCTCGGGAGGTCGGCACTTTTTCAATCCGGCCGCATCGGTGGCGTTTGCGTGAAGCAATCCATGTATCATCGAATCAAGCCATTGGGCTAGCGCAATGTACACACAACTCGAACAACGCGGCATGGCGGAGCCGCCCGTCAATGTCTCTACCTTGCAGAAGATGAAGCAGGAAGGCGAAGCGATAGCCTGTCTCACGGCTTACGATGCGAGCTTCTCGATGCTCGTCGATACAGCCGGCACCGACCTCGTCCTCGTAGGCGACTCGCTCGGCATGGTGATCCAGGGCCACGACACCACGGTACCGGTCACGGTCGCGGACATTATTTATCACACGAAAAACGTGGCCAGGGGACTGCGGCGGGCGTTTCTCGTGGCGGATATGCCGTTCATGAGCTATGCCGATCCGGCTCAGGCGCTCGACAACTCGGTGCGCCTGATGCAGGACGGTGGCGCCATGATGATCAAACTGGAAGGCGGGGACGGGCAACTCGAGATCGTCGAGCACCTCGCGAAGCACGACATACCGGTGTGCGCACATATCGGCCTGAAGCCGCAGTCCGTGCACAAGATCGGTGGTTTCAAGGTGCAGGGCCGGGAGCCGGAGCAAGCGAAAGCAATGCTGGAGAGCGCCAGGCGCCTGCAGGACTGTGGCGCAGATATCGTATTACTCGAGTGCGTGCCGAACGAAGTGGGAGAAGCGATTCAGAAAGGCATCGATCTCCCGGTGATCGGCATCGGTGCCGGACCGCATGTCGATGGTCAAATCCTCGTGCTCTATGACATCCTGGATATCACACCCGGACGCAAACCGAGGTTCGTAAGAAACTTCATGGAAGGCAGTAACGCGCCGCTCGAGGCGATTCGCAATTATGTGAAAGCCGTGAAAGATCGCAGTTATCCGGCACCAGAACATTGCTTTTCCTGAATCCGTCTAACAATAATTAACAATCTGACTCACGCGGGAGATCCGTTGCAGGAAATCAGCACAACAGAAACACTGCGCGAGCAACTGGCCGAATGGCGGCATGCGGGCGATCATATTGCGCTCGTGCCGACGATGGGCAATCTTCACGAGGGTCACCTGAGTCTCGTCAGGCTGGCTCACCGGCATGCAGAGCGCGTAGTCGTGTCCATTTTTGTCAATCCGACGCAATTTGGCGAAGGGGAAGACTACGAGGAGTACCCGCGATCGCTCGAGGCCGACAAGCGCAAGCTGAAACGGTTGAACGTGGACCTGTTATTTGCGCCGGACGTGGAGACGATGTATCCGCTCGGCATCGACAATGCGACCTCGGTTACCGTGCCGGTACTGACAGACGAACTGTGCGCCGCGTTCAGGCCGGGGCACTTCGATGGCGTCACCACCGTCGTCAGCCGGCTATTCAGCCTGGTGCAGCCCGACGTGGCGGTCTTCGGCCAGAAGGATTATCAGCAACAGTACGTCATCCGGCACCTGGTCGAGGACCTGAGTCTGCCGATCGAAATCATAAGCGGGCCGACGCAGCGTGAGGAAGACGGTCTCGCGATGAGCTCACGCAACCAGTATCTTAGCGAGCAGGAGCGGGCTATCGCGCCGCAGCTGCATGGTGTCCTGAGCAAGGTCGGCGAGGCGCTGGAGTCTGGTAAGAAAAGTTATACGAAACTGGAGAACGGCGCAGTCGCCGATCTGAAGAAACTGGGTTTCGAGCCCGACTACGTAAGCATTCGCCGGGCGGAGAATCTCGATACCCCCGACCGCGAAAACGATCAGCTGGTCGTCCTCGCCGCGGCACACCTCGGCCACGCACGTCTCATCGATAACGTAATCGTGCACGTCTAGTACGATCCGGCGAGCAACCGCTTACCTCACTGTCGAGTCAGCTCCTCGCGAGCGGCGTCAAAAGTTTCGCGGTCCTCCGGTGTTGGCTCCGGATACTTGAGTCCGATGCTGCTCAAGGCATCGACGATGATTTCCGCAACGCAGGCACGCGCATACGGCTTATTGTCTGCAGGCACCGCGTACCATGGCGCCCATGGCCTCGA
>JABAOE010004983.1_pt1 | contig 24934 bp, 20 predicted proteins | sample 7062141 | NCBI WGS metagenome assembly JABAOE01 (sample SAMN14538627, study PRJNA623070) | marine sediment metagenome | biome: marine biome [ENVO:00000428]; feature: marine pelagic biome [ENVO:01000023]; material: deep marine sediment [ENVO:00002113] | place: India: Gulf of Khambhat ... | reverse complement strand
ATTGCAAGCGCTGCTCCCATTATTGCGACGGCAATTATTACCTCAAGCAGGGTGAATCCCTTTTGGGATGAGAGGTCTGGCTGTTTTTCTATAGATTTACGCATCTACCTGCTCAGTAGCTCCACATACTCATCATATACTTTTGTTCCGCCCGTATAGGGCTTCGTTGCCAGAGTGTAATACCTATCACTATCGGTATAGATATGTATTACTGCCGGCTCTACAAAACCGGTTGGCAAAAAGAGTATAAATTCGTTCTCATCTTCAAGCGGGTTTCTCTGTAAAGTACGCTCTGTTACTACGTCTTTAAAATAAACCCCGTTCGGAAGTCTGTGCCTTTTTGAGTCTGCAATAATACCGTATTCGTTACCCTGAAGAGACTCTACCCAGTACTCACCCGCTTCCAGGTCGAATACCAGCCGGTGTATGTTTTTTTTAAAGGCGGCTTCGTTATAGAGGTACTTTATTGTCGCACTCAGATTGCGCGAGGCACTCTTTAAATTTACTTCAGTTAAATCCTGAAATTTTGGTACCGCTACAAAAAAGAATGCCCCTATAATCAGAATTACAATTAAAAGCTCTAATACTGTAAAGCCGTCCTTTCTTATCATTACTTTATATTTCGACTAGAGATATCGTCCTCTGTCTGAGGTACACCGTCAGGACCCGGGGATATTATCTCATATGTTGAAGTACCCGTCTGATCAGGACCGATATATATATACTCGCTGCCCCACTGATCAAAAGGCACCTGGTCTCCTTCTAAGTAACCGTTGGGATCATATCGTCTTGGTTCTCTCCCGGATGTAGGAATTACAATTAATGCATCCAATCCCTGCTGTGTATCCGGATAGAATCCATTGTCAACCTTGAACAGCTTGAGACCTGATTCCAGCTGGGTAATCTGAATCTTTGTATTTTCTACTTTAGATTTATCCAGCTGACCAATTACATTGGTACCAACAATATATGCTAATCCCGCAATGATTAGCAGTACAACCATAATTTCGATTAATGTGAAACCACCTTGGGCTCTCATAATTTAATACCTCCTTATTAACCTACTGTAGATGTTAAGTTGAATATTGGCAGAAGCACTGCAAAAACTATAAACCCCATTATTGCTCCTATTATAACAATCATAACAGGCTCTAGGAGAGATGTCAGAGTTGACACCGTAGTTTCAACCTGTTGATCGTAAATGTCTGCTACTTTTGTGAGCATTGCCTCCATTTCACCAGTCTGCTCGCCAACGGCAATCATTCGAGTGACAAGCGGGGGAAATACACCGCTGTCTCTAAGAGGCTGTGCAAGACTGGCTCCCTCTCTTACATTATCGCGTACTTCTTCAAGCGTTTTACCGTACACTTTGTTGCCCATTACCGCCTCGCCTATCTGCAGAGCATCCAGAAGCGGTATGCCGCTTGAAAGAAGAGTTCCAAGGGTTCTCGTAAACCTAGAGATTACAACCATCGACGTAAGCTTGCCAAATACTGGGAGCCTAAGTGTTAGTCGGTCAAAGAACATTCTGCCCCTTTCGGTTATGTAGAAGCGGTGTGCTCCGAAAATCAAAGCAGCTGTTAATATCAGCATCAGGATAATGTTGTTATTCAGAAAATCGCTGATTTTAATAAGTATAAGCGTCATAAGCGGAAGCGAGCTCTGGCTCTCTTCAAATATTTTTGCAATCCTTGGAATCACATATGTCATAGTGAAAAACAGAACACCACCGCCGATGAGGAACATAAACATTGGATAGATTAGAGCACCTCTGACTCTTGAGGTAAGTGCGGCTTGAGTTTCTAAGAAGTCAGCTAATCTTAGTAGAACGATATCCAAAGTACCACTGGCCTCACCCGCTTTAACAATGTTGATATACAGTTCGGAGAATACGTTTTTATGCTCACTTAGGGCATTTGCAAGCGAGCTGCCTTCGCTCACTCTTTCTCTTACCTCTGCCAGCACCTGACCAAGTTTAGCGTCTTCGGTTTGCTCGGAAAGAGCGCTTAATGAAGCCTCGAGCGGAAGCCCCGCGGATATTAGGGTAGAGAACTGCCTTGTGGTTACAGCGAGCTCTGAAATCTTAATTCCTTTGAAGGGATTAAAGCTTCTTGCTTTGCTCTGCTTCGCCTCATTAAGTGAAGATAGAAATACCCCTTGGCGTTTTAATTTTTCTGTTGCACTCTTAGGGGATTCTGCATCTATTACGCCCTGAACCGCTTTCCCGCTTTCATCGATGGCTTTGTACTTATATACCGGCATGTTTAATAATTATACTGTTGGATACCCAGAATTGTAAGAACTTGCTCTATTGCTCAGAGCTAATGTTCTCTTCCTCAGTAACACGCATTACCTCGTCTATAGATGTTAGTCCATTTACTACGTGGTCAGCCCCGTCCATTCTTAACGTAGTCATTCCATGCTCCATTGCTTTTCTCTTTATCTGTCCGGAATCTACATTGCCGAGCGTTAAGTTCCTAATATCGTCATCTATAATAAGCATTTCAAATATTGCGGATCTGCCGCTGTATCCCATATCAAAGCACTTCTCACAACCCTTAGCTCGGTAAAGAACCCCGTCTTTAAGTTTCCCTCTGCTTATTCCTAACTTCATTAATTCATCATCTGACGGTTCATATGGTTCTTTGCAAGATGGGCATAGAAAACGGAGCAGCCTCTGTGCTATTACAGCCATTAGGGAAGAAGCAACCAAAAACGGCTCGATTTCCATATCTATTAGCCTCGTTATAGCACTTGCGGAGTCGTTAGTATGAAGTGTCGAGAATACCAGGTGACCGGTAAGCGATGCGTGGATTGCAATGTCAGCGGTTTCTCTGTCTCTTATCTCACCCACGAGAATTACATCAGGGTCCTGACGCAAAATCGATCTTAGTCCGTTTGCAAAAGACAGATTAACCTTTGAGTTAACCTGTATCTGATTAATTCCCTGAATCTGATATTCCACAGGATCCTCAACGGTAATAATTTTTTTATCGGGTGAGTTTATTCTCTCAAGGGCGGCATAGAGGCTGGTTGTTTTACCGCTACCCGTTGGTCCTGTTACAAGAATAATGCCGTGCGGTCTTTTTATTAACGACTCCACAACTTGAAGCTTGTCACCTTTTAGACCCAGGTCCTCCAGGCTTAATAAGACTGAGGATCTGTCTAAGAGTCTCATTACTACACTCTCGCCCCAGGTCGTAGGTACAGTGGAAATACGAACGTCTACGTCTCTTCCTGCTACTTTTACCCTTATCCTTCCATCCTGAGGCTTTCTCCTCTCCGCTATATCCAGCTCTGCCATGATTTTTACCCTGGATATCACAGATGCCTGAAGTTTCTTGGGAACAGATGTGATTTCGTGAAGTATGCCGTCTTTCCTAAATCTTACAGATACTTCTTTCTCAAAACATTCAAGGTGTATATCACTCGCCTTTTCCTTGACCGCCTGAAAGAGAAGAGAATTAACAAATCTGATAATCGGAGCCTCGTCATCTGCATCAAGCAAGTCTTTTGGCTCATGGATGTCATATTCTGTTATACCCTCGGTATCGTCTTCAATACCTTCTGCTATTTCCTTATCTCGTTCATATACTCGGTTAATACTATTGACTACTACGTGGTCGAGAGCCAGTACCGGCTCAATTTCACAATCAAAGAGCGATTTAATTTCGTCTAGAACATATAAATCAAATGGAGGTGCAAAAACCACTACAACACTGTTCTCTTTTCTCTCAAAAGGTATGAGTCTGTATTTCTTCGCAAAACTTATAGGCAGGATTTTCACAAGCTCCGGATCAATATCCTTATCCGAAATACTCATTATGTAGGGAAATTCGTAGAACTGGGAGAGCACTTCAAGCACTTCTTCCTCTTCAAGTACTTGGTGGTTTAAAAGCGCTTCTTCTATACTCTCTCCATTTTTAGACAATATTTCGTCTATCTTAATAAGGGCTTCGGGATTTCTCTCGCTTATGATTTCTTGTATGCTCTTCATATTGTTTAACTACTATTATTGTTCTTCTCGGTTAAAACCTCTTTCCTGAAGTAACATATTTCTTCTTTGCCTTTCTTCAAGAATACGCTGCATGTCGATTTCATTCTCTACGATTCTTGGTGTGAGAAGTATCAAGAGGTTGATTTTTGTGCTCTGCCTTTGTTTGAATTTAAACAGGTTGCCAAGCACAGGAATGCTTCCAAGCACAGGGACCCTGTTTTGCAGAACATTTTCTCTGTCCTGAACCAGACCCCCGATTACAATCGTCTGGCCATTTTTCACCACTACAGCTGAGTCGGCAGTTCTCGTAGTAGTCGCAATACCAAATTCTTCCGTGTTAAGTCCTGGCACGGGTGCGCTTCTTATGGCTGATACTTCTGTCAGGATATTCAAATTTAGAAAATCACCTTCACTTATTTGTGGAGTTATAGAAAGCCTTATACCTACCGGCTCTCTTTCAATAGTCTGAACCGTAACTCCTCCATCACCCACAGTGCTTCCTGTTGGAAATGGAATTACATCAGCAACAATAATTTCTGCAGGTTCATTGTCCGTGGTTATGATGCTGGGCGTAGAGAGGACATTTACATCTGTAAGTGATGTAAGGGCCTGAAATAGTGCGGTGAATGATGGTATAGGTGGTATCGGGCCTGATCCGTCAGGATCAACTTCGTCTCCTACAACACCTAAGAATAGTCCCGATAGACTTGATAGCAAATTAGCTGAAGCCTCAGGATCTGCAGCTACGCCAAGAAGGCTTGGAACTCCGGGCAGATTGGTGCCGCCAAATGCAAGCGTGCTGTCATTGATGGTAGCACCAAAGGTAAGGTTAGTTCCAAAAGACCTGATCTTATCTAAGCTGACTTCTAATATCGCGGCCTCCACAAATACCTGCTTTCTTCTTACATCAAGCTCGTCTATGACATCTTTTATTTCTTCATAATCTCTTCTGGATCCTATTACGATTACAGAATTTGTAGCAGGATCTGCAGTTATTCTGAGCCCGTCTGATTCAGCCACAACAGATGCCGTTCTGCCGCCAATATTTTGTCTCTGAATTGTCTGTCTCGTCTGTCCTTGCCCAAAAGTAGAACCACCGGTGTTTGATCCAAATGCTGATCCTGAACCAAATCCTGAAGTTCTCTGTGCTCTTTGTAAATTACTGCTAATTCCGCCGCCACCGCCGCGACCACCGAACAGAGCGGATAGCACGCTCACTATTTGCTCAGCGTCGGCATTTAATACGCGGATAACGAATATGCCCTCTTGAGGTTCATCAGTTCTAACATCAAGTATTTCTATTACTGCCTTGATTTTTACCATGTCGCTTGGGTAAGCGATAATAATTAAAGAGTTGGTTCTTTCATCGGTAATAACTTTGAAGCTTACGGGAGATGACTCCTGCGTGGACTGCGCTGTGATAGCAGGCGCCTGTTGCTGCTGAGTTTGTCTGCTTCTGGCTCTGCTGGTAGCAGTACGGCTCCTTTGTTGTCGCTGCTGAGCAGCCCTCTGTGCAGTAGTAGCTCTTCTAGCTGATCCTGAAGTACCTGCCCCGCCGAATATCTCTAATAGCTTAGTAGCCACCTCTGATGCATCGGCGTTTTGTATTTTTATAAATTCTATTTCTGTCTCGACATCAAAATTTTCTATAATCTTTAGTATTCTGTTTAGATTGTCCACTCTTTCTATAATGATCAGCGTGTTTGTTGCAGGATAAACTACTATATCACCATCACGAGATATTAGAGGCTTAAGGATGTTAGCGACATCATTTGCCTGAACATTCTGAAGTTCTACAAGCCTTGTGATAAATCTATCGGAGGATTCTGAATATTCCCTGCCGATTTCTGTAGGTATGTCTTGGAATTTAATATCTCTTTTCGGAACAATGATATTTACTCCATTTTTTTTAACAACCGAGAAACCATTTAGGCTGAGGATGGTTTCAAAAAGCCTCATTGCATTTTCGCTTTTAAACCCGCCAGGGGCCACCACGGTTATTTTTTTGCCTTTAACCGATTCGTCGAGGATAAAGCTCTCTCCGGTTATTTCACTGATTGTTTGAATCAAATCCTGAACATCCATCTCGGATTGGAGGTTTACTATCTCTCCATCGGTGATGATAACTTCGGGTTCAGTAGTTTCCGTAGCTGATTCCTGTGATGTGGCAGTGTCAGATGATGTATCTCCAGCGGTTGTACCACCAGGACTTGCTTCTCCTTCGTTGGTAATCCCCATTTTTTCCTGCTCTAATCTCTTTCTATGCTCTTCTCTTTCCTGAATCCTAATTTGCCTTCTTCTTTCGCGATCCTGCTGTATTTGTAATTTTCTTCTTTCCTCTGCATCAACTTGTACTTGTGTACTATCGGTAGAATTATCAGCCTCATACTCTTGGTTATAAGAACCGCCGTCATCGTAAGAGCCATCATCTAAAACTGCCTGAGCAACAGTTTTGTCATCGTTAGGAATGTTGAATGATTTACCGCTGGTGGATAGGTCGTAACCTTTTATTTCAATAGCAGGAATATCAATAAAGTCTCCGCTTGCAATCTGATCTTCTCTAAGGCCGTTTGTTTCTTTTATCTTTTCGACCGATACGCCGAATTTCTCCGCTATTGTAGAAAGGGTGTCACCTTTTTGTATTTGGTATGTCAGGTCATTATCTGTAGCACGATAATTAGCGTGTTCTTGTTCCAATTCCTGAGTTTGAGCAGTGTTTTCTTGGACAATCGCACCTTCATTGTTGGTGTTGATATACACGTACAGCGTTAGCAGAAAACCAAGTATCAATATGTTTATAAGGACTCCTTTCATCATGTAATCCTCTCTATTGTTAATGCCTTACCAAATATGCAGCAAAAATTCTTATCCAACTCGTCTATCTAAGTCAAAGCCGACTAGTATGTTTTATGCTCAGCCTTATTCATTTAACAGTATATTCATAGGTGTATTTTTGTCCTGCTCTTGTGAAATCGATTGTAAAAGAATTTTGATCTCTCAGCTCTTCAAATACTCCGAGCGCCCGCTCTATGTCGTTTAACTCCACATTGTTTATCCTATGCAAAGTATCCCCATTTTTTATACCTATTTTCCAGAAAAGGCTGTTTGATCTTATACCAAAGAATCTAAGACCATCACTTTGTGGAATAACCCTTGCCTGTTGGACAATCTGGGTTGGATCACTAAGCAGGTCTTCTAATAAATCTCTGTCTACTTCATATTCGTTATCGCTCAGCTTACTTATCTGCTTGTTGATATCATTGTCAGAACTTTTAGTATTAATTTGTTTGGATCCAGAGGATTGCATTGAGCTTTTTTTCTCAGTGCCAGAGACGGATGCAATATCGCTAAGATTCTTGCACTTTATAGTTTCCTGTTTTGAAGAACTTCTCTTTATCACTGCCCGGCAATTTTTTATATCTACCAGTTCAACTGTTTCAGAAAGAATAATATCTATCTTCTCTCCGCTTTTGTAGCCGTTTACTTTACTGTTATCTTCATTTTTAATAATTGCTACTGAGGTATCATCTGAGTTCATTTTTGTACCTAAAAGTATTAGATTCAGACTCGATTCTGGAAGAGAGTCTGGATTGGCTGACACAACCTCGGATGATGCCGCCGGATTTGATAGTCCAAATATGTTTCTTTTAACAATAATCTCATAATTAGTAAGAGGTATTTTTTTGTCGGTTCGTTTTCTAGTATTTTCCGTAGGGAAGAAATTTTGAGATGCTTCTGCATTTGGTGATGTTACCTCACCCTTAATTTTAGCGTTAACATTGAGGGCTAGTAGATAGGCAATAGCTGCTAGCAAGACGAGGTTGAAAACCCACACATACCTTTTTAAAATAGTGACAAGCATTTAAGTAGAATAGTTAAATTTATCTAAAAAAATAAAGCGTTTTGCTTTATATGTCAACAACAAATAGTACCTTCTTGAAAAAATCTTACAATATGAAGGTTTAGTGTATATTTTCATACCAATATGAAACTAGCTTTTACTAAACACTAAATAAACAACAACTTAATAATAAAATGTACTGTTTTTTGCCTAAAATGCAATCCCTTGACATCTGTTTAATCACTAATTGAGCTTAGATTTATTCATTTTTCTAGTTGGGGCAGCATTCAATTAACTGAGTTAGCAAGTTACTCTGAAGCTCTTTTGTTTTCCAACCAAAGCCGTTTGATAAAATTGAGAATACGAGAATATCTCCTTTCTTTGTAAATATATAGCCAGATAGAGCTCTTACATTTCTTAAATAGCCTGTTTTGGCTCGGACTCTTCCTTGAACTTCAGAGTTTCTGAATCTTTTTTCCAAGGTGCCGTCAACGCCTGCTACAGGCAGGGATTTCAAAAAATCCATTGATATTGATTGATCTTCATAGGCATAGCTTAAAACATCGGTCAGGGTTTCGGGAGAAACTCTATTGAGCAGCGAAAGTCCTGAGCCGTCCACAATTTGGTATCCGTTTTTAATCCCCACCCCGTTTAGGAATTCGGATATGACTGCAGAGCCTTTATCCCAAGTTCCCGGTACACCTTTATATTTTGCACCTAAGGTTTTCATAAGATTCTCGCCAATAATGTTCACGCTGTTTTTATTATATTCGGCGATTACCATAGATAGAGGATCGGAGTTGTGAGTGTAGATAAGGTTAGCCCATTTGGGAACATTGCCAGCAACTACAGGGCCTGTAACTGTAATGCCTGCTTCCACAATGGCATTTCTTATAATATTCCCTGTAAATAGTGTAGGGTCTAATACGGGGATTTTAAGTGTTACAGTGGCTCTTGGTCTAATTCTGCCGCTAAGGACAATAGTATCGTTACTCTGCCATGTTGTTTTTAGTGCCCCTTTTTTCCCGCTAGTCACAGCTTGGTTTATAACTTTGATATTCGAGCCGCCGGGCTCGATCTTAATAGCAGGTCTCTCCCCAGATTTGGCAGCATACACCTTTAACTCAATGATATTGTAATTAAATGAAAGTGCGCTTATCGCAGGACTGTAGAAGTCGTCCCTCCATTCTTCTTTCCATCCCTTAGCGTATCTGTTTTTTCCAAAGTAAGTGTCATCAACAACGATTTTACCTCTTATTTCTTTAACACCTCGCTGTTTGAGCTGAAAAACTATGTAGCCCAAATGTCCCTCGGATAAAGTCGGATCGCCATATCCTTTTATATATAGACCTCCATGCAGGACTCCATCTGATATTCCTCCTCCCGAGAAAAATTCAGTTTTAAAAGTATAGTCATTGCCTAATAGCGATAATGCGGCCACGGATGTGATTATTTTTTCATTTGATGCTGGGATATACATTTTGTCAGGGTTATGCTCATAGATCGTCTCTCCGGAACTAAGTGATTTCACAACTACTCCAAGCTTACCGTTTTTGCTGGGGTTTGCATTGAGCAGGGGGGTCACGCTTGATGCATATTTCTGGTTTGCTGACTGGGCAACCTGATTCAATATTATGAAGGAGAATAATAATAAAAGTAGGAATAAAAACCTTTTCATATTAAGAATAATATAATAACACTACAGGTAGTTTATTGCAAAGAGGGTTTTTGTTCTTTAGGAGAATGGTCTAAACATTTTCCNNAGATAATAATAGAGGGTGCAAGAGAGAATAATTTAAAGAACATTAATGTCTCAATACCCTGGCACAAGTTTACGGTTATTACCGGACTGAGCGGCTCAGGAAAGTCATCGCTCGCACTCGATACACTATATGCTGAAGGACTTAGGAGATATATAGAGTGTCTATCCACATACGCCAGACAGTTTTTAGAGCGGGTTGACCGGCCGGATATGGATGATATCTCAGGACTCCCTCCTGCTGTTGCTATTGAGAGCAGGAACTCTGTTAGAACCTCCAGGTCTACAGTAGGAACAACAACAGAGATATACGATTACTTACGGCTGCTATACTCAAAAATCGGGATTACCTTTTGTCCTAATTGTGATGTTGAAGTAAAGCTTAAATCCCCGGAGGACATAGCAAAGGAGCTAGTAGAAAATTACAGTGATAAAAGAGCAGTACTGACATTTCCGCTCGAAGATATGAATCCTACTCCACGGGGTCTTCTTTCCAAAGGTTTTACAAGAATTTATATATCCGGAGATATCTCAGAGATTGAAGGACTAGAAGAAATACCCGAGGGGGCAGAGGTAGTAATAGATAGGGTTTCTATCAAGGAAGGTTCTTTTTCAAGAATAGTCGGATCTTTAGAAACTGCATTTTCAGAAAGTAAATACATTCATGTTCACATAGTTGACGGTAAAACCCACCGCTACTCAAAAGATCTCGAGTGCACTATATGTCATACCAAATTTTCTGATCTTGCCCCGCTTCTATTTTCCTTTAATAGCCCCAGGGGGGCTTGTCCTGAGTGTAACGGGTTTGGAAACATCTTAAAGCTGGATCCAAGCCTTGTCATACCAAACCCTGATAAAACACTGGCAGAAGGTGCAATAGAGCCTTTGACAAAGCCTTCTCATCGATTCCGCATGAGAAAGCTGCTTGAGTCAGCAGCAGATTATGGAGTAGATGTTCATAAGCCTTTTTCCAAATTGTCCAAGAAATCTGTGGACCGTGTTTTTGAGGGGATGGGAACGTTTAAAGGGATAAACGGCTTTTTCAAATACCTGGAGCGAAAGAGCTACAAGATGCACGTGCGTGTGTTCTTAAGTAAGTACCGCTCTGCTTTTGACTGCGATCTCTGCGGCGGCAGCAGATTAAAAAAGGAGGCTCTGTGGGTAAAAATAGGGGGTAGGAGTATTGCGGAGCTTTCAGATTTACCAGTCTCTGATCTCAAGAAATTTTTTGATAAACTCAAAATAACAGAACATGAGCATCAGGTTGCGGATGAAATACTAAAGCAGATCAACTCCAGAATTTCGTTTCTGGTTAAAGTAGGTCTTGAATACTTAACCCTCTCCCGACTGGCCAAAACCCTCTCAGGAGGAGAGGCTCAGAGGGTAAATCTCGCCTGCCAGCTGGGTTCTACACTAACTGAGACTCTATACATCATGGATGAGCCTTCAATTGGGCTTCACCAGCGGGATCTGACCCGCCTGATTGATCTTATAAAAGAACTTAGAGATAGAGACAATACAATAGTAATCGTGGAGCACGATTTTGATATGATAGGATCTGCAGATCATATAGTGGAGCTGGGTCCTATGGCCGGAGAAAGAGGCGGGGAGATAGTCTTTCAGGGTGAAGTGAAAAGCTTTCTTGCGAACGGTGCTGAATCACTTACAAAGAAATATTTACTCAAAATAGAAGGAATAACCGTTCCGGGAAAAAGGAGAAAAGGCAGCTCTAAAAGCCTAAAGTTAGTAGGCGCTAGAGAAAACAATCTGAAAAACATAACGGTCAGCATACCGCTTAAGAAATTTATATGCGTTACAGGGGTTTCGGGCTCAGGTAAAAGCTCACTTGTGCATGATGTGCTATATGCTGCGCTTGCCAGAAGATTCCACAGCGATGTAGAGAGAGTGGGTGTTTATGATGAGATTAAAGGTATGAATAATATCTCGGACGTTATTATGCTCGATCAAAACCCAATTGGTAAAACTCTCAGATCGAACCCGGTCACATATATAAAAGTATATGATGCAATTAGAAAAGTATTGGCTGATACCTGGCAGGCTAAGTCTAAGGGACTCACAGCGTCCCATTTCTCTTTCAATGTTGCCGGCGGAAGGTGTGATGTATGCGAAGGCGAGGGCAGGCAGAAGGTAGAGATGCTGTTCCTGGCGGATGTGTATGTGGTCTGCGAGGAGTGCGGAGGCGATAGATTTAAGAGAGAAGTGCTGGATATTAGATATAAGAACAAAAATATAAACGATATCCTGGCTTTAACTGTAGATGAGGCGATAAACTTTTTCTTCGAAGTTCCTTCCTTAGGTAGAAAGCTCAAGATACTGCAGGACGTAGGGCTCGGCTATATAAGGCTGGGACAGCCCGCGCCTACACTCTCAGGAGGCGAGGCACAGAGGATCAAGATTGCAAGAGAGCTCAGTAAACGCGGAGGAAGTGACATACTTTACATTCTTGATGAGCCGACCGTCGGTCTTCACGCCGAGGATGTAAAAAAACTTCTCGAGGTCATAAACAAGTTAGTTCTATCGGGCCATACGGTTCTGGTGGTTGAGCATAATATGGATGTGATCAAGTCAGCAGATCATGTCATCGACCTCGGGCCCGAAGGCGGAGATGACGGAGGATATATAGTAGCCGAAGGAACACCTGAAGAAATCGCAGAATGCAAAAAATCCCATACAGGAAGATTCCTGAAAAAGGTCCTCGCTTCATAATGGCAGCTAATTCCATATTGATATATTGGTAATGTTTATCACATCGTATAAACTTAGGTTCAAAAATCAGTTAGGCCGCTTTAATTTAAACTACAAGCTTGCAAATCGGAAAATCGGTAATATATAAGTTCTAAAGAGGTAAATATCCATCATGGCAGCTGGAAAAAGGGATTATTATGAAGTGCTCGGCGTAACAAGAGACGCAGACGCTCAAGAAATAAAAAAGGCATACCGTAAACTTGCTCTCAAGTATCACCCGGACCACAATGAAGGCCCTGAGGCTGAGGAGAAGTTCAAAGAGCTGTCCGAGGCATACGGAGTTCTGTCTGATCCTGAGAAGCGCTCCCGCTATGACAGGGGCGGTTTTGCAGGTCTGGATGGCATGTCTGCCGAGGATATATTTGGAGGTATTAATTTCGGAGACATATTTGGAGGCGGAGGTTTCGGCGGCTCAATATTTGACGAAATTTTCGGTTTCGGCCGTGGGGGCGGCAGAGGAAGGCGGAGTGCACGGGGTGCTGATATTCAGATCGAGATTACAGTCCCCTTAAAACGAATCCTCACTGGCGGCGAAGAAACCGTAACATACAACCGAATGGCTGCCTGTCCGACCTGTGACGGCTCAAGAGCAAAGCCGGGCACTGAGGTTAAGCAGTGTGCCGAATGCGGCGGCGCAGGACAGAAAGTTTATACAAGCCAGCAGCATGGCATGACTTTCCAGCAGGTTGCAGTCTGTCCCGAATGCAGAGGTCAAGGAATATTTATTGAGGAGCTGTGTCCTGATTGTGCCGGAAATGGGACTGCAGAGAAAGAGACTACAATCGAGATAAACGTACCCCCCGGAATACAAGAGGGGGCTGCTCTTAGAGTTCCCGGTCAGGGTAATTTAGGCCCGGATCCCGGGGCTCCTCCTGGAGATCTTATTGTCGTAATAAACACTGAGAAAGATTCTAGGTTTGAGAGAAGAGGAGAAAATCTATACCGCGATATCAGAATTCAAATCCCTGATGCGGTGTTTGGAACCAAAGTCGATGTGCCGACTCTTGTGGGAGAGGTAGAAGTGAAAATTCCTGCCGGCACGCAGCCCGGAACTACGATGAGAATTGCTAACGAAGGCCTACCGGGCTTCAGGTCAGGTAGAAGAGGGGATATCTATCTCAATATCAAGGTCGAAATCCCCAAAAAACCATCCAAAGAAGAGAAGAAAATATTTAAAGAGCTGCAAGAACTCCAAGGGAAGAAATAGGATATGAAATTTCTGCGGATGAGCAACAAAAAGCTTGCTGTTTTGCTGCTTCGTTTTGTAACAGGAGTGAACTATTTAATGCACGGGGCTGTAAGGGTATTCGGAGATTACAGCGGTTTTGCAAATGCGATGGCAGATGATTTTAGCGGTACTTTCCTTCCTGCTTTCTCTGTAAGACTGCTAGGCTATGCGATACCCGTGGCTGAATTGATAATCGGCGTAATATTAATAGTCGGCTATCAGTTAAGACTAGGCTTAATTGCTGCTTTTCTGCTTATGGCTGTGCTGATTTTCGGTATGTCGCTTCTTCAGCAGTGGGGAGTTGTAGGAACACAGATGATATATGTTCTCGCTCTCTTTCTGATTTTGTATTTTCACGAAGAAGATAAATAGTCTACTGCCTCAATGTCATATCAAAGGGAAAACTTAGCACGTTCTCTTTGGTACTTCCATCAACGTTATAACCTATATTCAGGGTTACTTGGCCCGCCTGGGAGACGGTATCTCTGAAATAGAGAAACCCTGTAACCGTCGCGCCCGGATACACTGGGCCCAGCGGAAGCGCCTGAGTGAGTATGTCTGAAGTATCAACAGATGTTGAGTAATAAGCCGGCGGCGGATAATAAACGGGTGCGTAAAATCCGATAGCAGTTCCGTATACTCTCCTGTATCCCCTACCATAACCTCTGTAGCCGTATCCGCTTCCAAAGCCGAATCCTACCCCCACTGATACCCTGGGGTAGCTGTAGTATCCACTTGAGTAAGTTGTGCCAGTTCCGGTATTGAATATATTTGCAACAGTGTCAGGCGACAGCGGTGTGTACTGTGTTTTGGACTGGTCAAAAAGAATGATGTCCTCATAATCCAGGATAATTGTCTTGCTCGAGTTGTTTGTTATTTTCACATAGTAGGGAGTTACGTATTTGCCTAGGTCCCTGGGTGTCCATGGCCAATAAGATGGTGTGACGGCTATGTTTACGCCGTCCGGGCCGGTCATTGTAGTTGGAATTGGTTGAGCCTGCGGACCGCTGTACATCCCAGATGCACAGCCTGTTGCCAGCAGGGCTACAATAAAAATTGCCGTGCTTAAATAGACAGATTTGATGCGCATATGTCTCTAAGTATATGAGATGAATCCTAGGGTTTCTACAAATATTTCATATGATAAAAATGAGATTTGGCTAAGGGTGGGTTATTTGCTAAACTAGTTTTCAAACATCAAAGGAGACTCAATCACATGGGAGACTATCCACCCGGGCTGGATGTTACAGTAGATTACAAATTCATGGATGCTCTTTTCGAGAGGAGATCAAGAAGATTTGGTCTTGGAATGGAGATAGAAAAGGGTCCGCTTCAATATAAGTCAAAACACGCCCCGGTACCGCTTACAGAGCTTGAGGAAGCACTGATCGTCTGGAACGGACTGGGTATTAAAAATATTAACCTCTCGGATTTTCCGCCCCATGTAGGTCTCGATCTTGAGATGCAGTTTACAAGTAAGACCATACCCGCACTTGGTGATGTGCACAGAACGGAGCTTTTCTATACAAACGACGAAGCTACATACATGATAAAAATGCACGACAAAGAGGCCCACGATTTCAGAGGACTCGAAGGGCTTAGTCGTGACAAGAGGGTTGATAAGATTCTAGAGATGTTCAGGGAGTCAAGGATAAAGCTTGAGGACAAGAGGGCAGATCTTCCATCAAAGCCTCCCGGTATAGCAGGGCACAACCTATGGAATGTCAACAAACCGGGCACTACTCTGTTTATGCCGGTTACCGACCTCTCGGCCTGTATTATAAACCTGCTGTTCTTCTATATGAGACCTGACCACAGATTCAACTTCGTAGATGAGCTGCATAGTTTAAGGCTACCTAACACCGACAAGTGGCTTGAGAGCGGGTTCCTGGATAAAGGAAAGCGCATGCCGCTTGTTGAGGCCGAGCTTAGGTTCGCAAACGGATACATTGCGGAGCAGGCGTTTATGGGCCAGAACATGGTGCTAACGCTTCAAACCCTAGGCTTGGGCGGATGGCTGTTCAGCGGTTTTGCAAGCATGTTTATGCTGGGCGGAACCCCGTTTAACAAAGGCCTTGGCTTTAGGTTCATAACCCCTGAGATAACAGGCGATACAGGAAATCCAAACCCTGTTGCAGTCGGAAAGGATGATCTCTTTCAAGCCTATTGTCCTCCTTACTACAAGGATATGGGCGAGGCGGTTGAGGCTTTTAACGACGCCAAGTGGAGCAACTGGGAGTCGCACACTATGCCTTATCTGAGCCCTGAGGGAGTGCTTGAGGAAGTCGAGAGACCGGGTAAGGAAGAAATACAGGTTGTAAAAGATATCTGCAATTATATATATGACACCTACGGAAGATTCCCTGCTTTTTCAGATCCGATGTTTCTCAGGTTTATGGTTCAGGCACATCACCTGGATCTGGATTTTTATGACGAATACTATCCCCCTGGCGCATATACTGAGAACCATAAGAATCATTTTAAACTATGGCACCCGGATATACCTGATCCGTTTGAAGGTAAATGAAAAAGATTTTCGTAACCTCTCAATACCCCGGTGAGTCTGTAACGCGATTATCTCAAAAATTTGATGTATCGGTATATCCAAAGGCTAAAGTTCCTTCCTCAGAAGAGCTTTTGGAATATGCAAAGGATTCCTGCGCGCTTATAACGACCGTAGCCGACATCATAGGTAGAGAGCTGATTGACCGCTGTCCCGAATTAAAAATCGTAGCCAATGCTGCAGTGGGCTACGAAAATGTAGATATACCTTATGCCACTAGTAAGGGAATTTTCGTAGCTAATACTCCAGGCGTACTCACAGAGACAACCGCAGACCTTGCCTGGGCTCTTATGTTTTCTGTGGCGAGGAGATTAGTTGAAGCAGATGCTTACGTGAGAGAAGGCAATTTCACCTGCTGGCATCCTTCTCTGCTTTTGGGTATGAATGTTCACGACGCTACCCTGGGTGTATTTGGTATGGGACGTATCGGCACTGCTGTTGCAAGAAGGGCAAAGGGTTTTAATATGCGTGTCATCTATCAAAACCGCGGGAAAAATGAAAAAGCTGAGGCCGAAACAGGGGCTGAATTCGTTGATTTTGAAACACTTCTAAAAGAGTCCGACTTTATCGTAGTAACTGCCCCGCTTACTGATGAGACAAGAGGGAGATTTGGCGCGGAAGAGTTTAGCAAGATGAAGGCTACATCAATTATAGTGAACGTTGGAAGGGGACCTATTATAAAAGAACGAGAGCTGGCTGAAGCATTAAAAGAGGGGGAGATTTGGGGTGCGGGACTTGATGTGTTTGAAAATGAACCTGAGGTTGATGATGAGCTGTTACTGGCACCCAATGCACTACTTGCGCCGCACATAGGCAGTGCATCAATTGAGACACGCGTCAGGATGATAGATATGGCTGTTGAGAGTGTGGAGCTTGCGCTTAGCGGAGAGATCCCCGAACACTTGGTTAATCCCGAGGTTCTTCAGGATACATAGAACTCCTACTCATCTTCTTTCTTAGAGGAAGACCCCAGGAGTGATCTAAACGGGATCTTAAGCATGTAGAGAATTACATCCGGGCGAAGAAAGATAGTGGTAAACTTCCAAATGTCCTTCGGGGTCATGTAGATATGTGAGTCCCAGACACCCATCTGACCGGTTATAACTACAAACTCGCCTTCTACGGATGCATCTTTAACCGTAATATCAAAATCGCCCGCATCGCTGCTAACCTTCATATTTCCTCCGGTTTGTATGTGAATTTATAGAGTGATTATCTCACAAATGAGAGGTGTTTTCCAATTATTGGCCGAGCGCTTTTCTCATAACATCGACAGGTGCGTTCTCACCTGTCCATATCTCAAAGCTCTCAGCTCCTTGGTAGAGCAGCATGCTGAGGCCGCCGGATGCTCTGTATCCAAGCTCTTTGGCATCAATCAGGAGTTTTGTGTCGGGCGGCTTGTAAACCAGATCATATACAACCGCGTTTTTGTTCAGCTCCGAAAGTGGTATGTCCAGAGCGCCCACCCCGTCCATTCCGGCAGGGGAGGCATTAACGAGAATATCTGTTACTCCGAATTTCTCAGATACTGAACCATGGTTTTCAATGTCTATGGTTTTAAAAGAAATATTCTCAAAGTTTTCCTTAAATTGGTCTGCAAGCTCGACCGCCTTTTCTTTGATTATATCGCTTATGTATACCGATGAGCCCCCATTCATGCAGAATGCCGAAAGAACCGCTCGTGCTGCACCGCCTGCACCAATTAGAAATATTGTCTTTCCTTCAGGTACAAGGTCCAGGTCCTCCCTAATAGCACGTAAAAAGCCCCCTACATCAGTATTGAAGCCGCTCAGTTTTCCGTCCTCGTTCTTAACTGTATTCACGGCTCCTGTGAGTCTTGCATCAGGGGAGATTTCATCTAAGAACGGCATTATTGTCTGCTTGTGTGGGATTGTGATGTTGATGCCCTTAATCCCCATAACCCTGATCGCATTTGTGGCATCAGCTATGTTCTCAGGATCAATATCAAACGCTACATATACCGAATCCAGCCCCAGCTCCTCAAACGCGCTATTGTGCATATTCGGTGAGAGGCTGTGTTTGACCGGGTGGCCGAATAATCCATATATTCCTGTGGTTGCTTTTACTCCCAATTTTCTCTCCTTGATTTGTTATACTATCACTTTTTTGAAAGTATTTCTTTTACTCTCTCTATGTCTTTTTTAATTTGCTCAATCAGGGAGTCGGGACCATCGAACTTTTGCTCGTCTCTTACTCTGTCCACAAACTCAACCTTTAGTCTCTTTTTATATATATCTTCGTTAAAATCGAATATGTGAGTTTCGATCAGAAGCTCGTTATTCCCGAACGTAGGTCTGTAACCGACATTGGTTATGCTGCTTAAAGCTCTTCCGTCCACATGGGCTAGTGTTGCGTACACTCCGACCTTAGGGAGTATGTCCCAGTCCGTCTCCAGATTGGCCGTTGGGAAACCGATTTGCCTGCCCCTTCTCTCACCCTCTTTTACCTCTCCCTCAATGTAAAAGTTGTAACCAAGGAATTTGCCGGCTTTGTCCATATTACCTTCTCTTACCAGGTTTCTTATCGCAGTACTGCTGACAACTTCACCGTTTACACTAGCAGTATCTACGACCTCAGTATCAAATCCGTACTCAGAGCCCATTTTATTCAGAAGCTCCAAGTTCCCCTGTCTTTTTCTGCCGAATGAAAAGTCAGGACCTACGATCAGGTGCTTTAAGTTAAGCTTTCCCACAAGTATATCGGTCACGAAATCCTCAGCTGATATTTTTGCAATATCTTCAGTAAATGTATAGCACGCAACTACATCAATACCTTCTTTCTCAAGTAGTTTTAATCTTTCTCTTATCGGCATCAGAAGAGGTATGTCTATGTTCTGAAGCACCTTTTGAGGATGAGGGTGGAAAGTAATTACACAGGAACTCAGACCCTGCTGGTGCGCCTCTTCTTTTATGGCATCTAAGATTTTTTTATGTCCCAAATGGACTCCGTCAAAGTTGCCGATGGTGGCTGAGGTAGAGTTCTGTATTGGTTCTTCTGGATCAAATATTACTTTCATTTTTTTGTGATTGAAAATGTATCCGGCTATATACTTGGAATATTAATTGTTTATTTTAAACGCTCAGAATATTACCATAACTTACCTAATATTAAAGGTTATTAGTGTCTATCTTCTCCAGAATGTAGGCGTTAAAATAACAAGAATAGTAAAGAGTTCGAGCCTTCCGATTATCATTAGTAACGAGAGCACAACCTTTGTAAAACTCTTTAGTTCTGCGTAGTTTCCAATAGGACCCACTTCTCCCAATCCGGGTCCGACATTGCCAATGGAAGCTGCGCATGCGGATATTGCCGTAATAATAGGTAAATCCTCTGCAGCAAGAACAACCAGAGTTGATACCAAAAAGATAAACAGATAAATAAGAAAAAAGCTCGCAATACTGGATACAATATCATCGCTGATCGGTTTTGAGTTTACCCTTATCGGCATTACTGCTCTTGGGTAAATAATCTTGTGGAGTTCCTGATACCCCTTCTTTAATAAAACCATTATACGGATGATTTTTATGGAACCGGTTGTAGACCCTGCACACCCTCCAAAGAACATTAGCATGAGAAGAAACCATTTGGTAAACGAAGGCCATAAATCATAGTTTGCAGTAGTAAATCCAGAGCCTGTACTAATGGAGACAACCTGGAAGCTTCCGTATCTAAGCGCCTCAAAGAAACTTGGATAAACTGTGCTCCATAGCTCGACGGTAACGGCCAGAATTACTATGAGGTTAATAGACAGATAGTATTTAAACTCTGAATTTTTGGTTAATTTTTTAAAATCTCCCCTCAACGACCAGTATAGGAGTACGAAGTTAGTACCCGCAATAAACATAAAAATAGTTATTATCGCATCGATTAAAGGGCTGTTGAAAGACCCGACACTTAGGTTTTTCGGAGAGAAGCCACCTGTGGATAAGGTGCTAAGTGACTGCAATACGGATTCATAAATAGGCATCCCGGCAAATAGTAAAAATACAACTAACACAATTGATAGGAGCACATAGATTCCCCACAGTTTTTTTGCCGTCTCAGCTATTCTAGGGGTAATTTTTTCTGTAGTAGGACCCGGAGCTTCAAGTCCCATAAGCTGCATTCCGCCCACTGCGAGCCTTGGCAGAATTGCTATAGCCAATACGATAATACCCATACCGCCCAGCCATTGACTAAAGCTTCTCCAGAAAAGCATTCCCTTTGGCACCGCTTCAATGTCTACCAGCGCGGTTGCGCCGGTAGTAGTGAATCCTGCAACAGATTCGAACCAGGCATCAACGGGATGATTGAAAACACCATAAATTAAATATGGAATTGCACCGAAAAGACTTGCCGCAAACCAGGACATTGCAGCAATTAGGAATCCTTCTTTTCTCTCTATCTCTTTTGAATGCTCATCGGGTCTTGTTGCTATTTCTAAAATAAATCCGAATGATGAAGTGAAGAGGGCGGAGATAATAAATGCCCAGATGTCATTTTCCTTATAAACCAAGGATATTATTGCCGGGACAAACATCAGAAGCCCTAAGAACTTCATGAAGTTGCCGATTATATGAAGAGAGAACTTTATGTTCACTGTCCTAGTATCATCTCAACTTTGTGTACTGCCTCAGGCAGGCTGAATATAATAACCCTATCTCCCAATTCTGCCACATAATCACCTCTAGGTATTATTACTTCCTCGCCGCGAAGCGCAATTCCCAGGATTGACCCGTGAGGGAAATCAACGTCCCTAAGAGGAGTTCCTAGTATTTTTGTTTCAGATTTCACATCGAATTCAAGAACCTCTGCTCTGCCTTCTTCAACCAGTGCGACGTGTGCCACTCCATGCATATGCAGCATGCTCAGCACTTCGTTTGCAACCGACAGCCTGACACTAATGGCTCTATCTACTCCAATTGCCTCAATTACGTCAATGTAGTCGGGTTTTGTATAAAGCACTGTTGTTCTTTTTGCTCCAAGGTTTCTTGCAAGGAGAGCGCTAAGCACATTATTTTCATCATCACCTGTTAGGGCAATAAAATAATCAGCAGATTCAATCCCAGCTTCTTTTAACGTATCTGTGTCAGTGGCATCGCCTTTAAAAACGAGGACGTGGTCCAATTCCTCAGCGGCTATCCTTGCCCTCTCGGCATTACTTTCTATTAATTTGGTAGATATATTGTTCTTTGCGAGAAGCTTAGCGGCCCCTCTTCCGAGCCTCCCTCCGCCCACGACAACTGCGGACTTTATCTCTTTCTCATCAAGCCCGAACAGCTCTTTGAGTTTGCCAAGTATATCGGGTACGCCAAGAGCAAACACATAGTCGCCGGCAAGCAGTCTGGTTTCTCCTTTAGGTATGGAGATTTTTCCGCTCCTAGACACTGCAACAAAAATCCAGGCCTTCGGAGGACCAAGATCAGCAAGAGTACGGCCTACAATCGGCGTATTCTCCTCGACTCTTAATTTGAACATCTTGATTTTACCCATTGCCAGGGTTTCGGTTTTCCAAGCAAATGGAGAGCCGATCAGGCTTGAGATTTTCTCAGAAATAATCTCCCATGGATGCACAATAGAGACGGCTGAATTTTTAAGTAATTTCGGATATTCCAGAAAGTTAGGGTTTCTAACTCGTACTAGGATTTTTTCAGTTCCAATAGATGCGGCATAAGTAGATGCCATGATATTTGTTCTATCGTCTCCGGATACGGCAAGCAAAATATCAGCCTTTTCTATCTGAGCTTCTTTCAGTACGGAGATGTCTTCCCCGTTTCCTTCTATAACGATAATATCGTAGGATTCTCTTAGTTTTTCTGCGGTTTCATGATCTCTTTCTATGACAATAATATCATTCTCAATGCAAAGGCTTCTGGCGATAAAAGATCCAACCTGACCAGCTCCGAGTATTACTATATGCATTAATCCTCACCTCAATAGGCGGCAGATTTTCCACGGCCTTCTTGTTGACTAACCTTGTACAGCAGCACAGCTCCGACTAGTAGGAGTATAATAGATATAACCTGCGCCTGAGATAAACCTGGCACAAAACTTGGTGTTGTACTCCTTAGAAACTCTACCATGAACCTTTGTACTCCTAGCACCATAAGAGTCACAGCAGTCATCCAGCCCACAGGGAAGTTCTTTTTTCGTATGGACCAGAGTATTATAAAGAATATAACCATGGAGATTGTATCGTAAACCTGAGTAGGATGTACAGCTAGATATGTTGGGGGAGACCCGTTAGGGAATGCAATTGCCCAGGGTAGATTGCTTGGTATCCCGTAGTCATCGCCTACCATCAGGCATCCGATCCTCCCAATACCGTATGCTAACACAAGTGCAGGAGCCGCAGCATCGGTGACTAGTAAAAATCTAACCCTTTTCATCTGAGTTACAAACCACATAAGCAGTATCGCGCCAAGTAAGCCACCCAGGAATGTAAAACCCGATGAGAGGTATCTGACCGGGTCTGAGGTGAATTCCGAAAAACCTACGTTTTGATATAAGAAAAGAATCTTTGCCCCTCCAAGGCCCCCTATAACGCAGGCTATTAATAACAGATCTGCCAGATTGCTGTTCAGTCCCTTTCTTTTTAACTCGGATTCTCCAATGAAGTATGCAACTAGAAAAGCAATTAAGACCATGAAAGAAAAAGAAGAGACGTCAACGCCTCCAACTGTGAAAAGTGTGGGATACATACTCTCTCCGTATCGTATAATTTAGCAATAATTTTTACATGGTTTAAACCTCTGTGCAAACAGAAGGTCTTAATTCATATAGCATATCTTGTGGTAACTTATTTCTTTATGACTAAATCGTTAATTCTATATTTTGTAGTTCTCGTGGTAATTATTCCAGTGCAACTGGCCATCTCATCTCATAATTGTGACAGCGTGCAAATGTCACCAGGTGAAATAATTGCACATATTCGTTATCTGGCATCCGATGAATTAGAGGGCAGGATGTCCGGAAGCCCGGGAGCAGATAAGGCAGCAGATTATATATCGTCAGAATTCATTAAGGCCGGACTTAAGCCGATTGGAGGCAATAGCTCCTATGCTCAAAAATTTTCATTTACAAATGGAATAACTCTTGGTTCTGACAATAGCCTGGAATACAGCAATAGGGGCAAGAAATTAGGATTAGTGTTGGGCGAGGATTTTAATACTCTTAGTTTCTCAAGTAGAGGGGAAGTGGACGGAGAGCTTGTATTTGCGGGCTATGGGATTAGTGCTCCTGAGCTGAGTTATGACGACTACGAAGGTATTGATGTTAAAGACAAGGTTGTTTTAGTTATGCGTTACACACCAGAGAAATACGATGCTAAAAGTCCTTTTTATAACTATGCCCCACTTAGATATAAAGCTATGAATGCTCGAGAAAAGGGAGCTAAAGCAATTATTTTCATAACTCCGCACTACGCACAGGAAGTAGAGGATTTAAATACTATAGGTCTTGATTACTCATATTCTGACTCCGGGATTCCAGCGTTGATTTTAAGGCGAAATAAGGCTCTAGAGATTTTATCTGACTCTGGTAAGGATTTAGCAAGTCTGGAAGAAAGCTTATCTCAGAAAACAAATTCTTCTTTTATTGTTGAGGATACAACAGTGGCAATTAAAACTGATGTCATTGAAGAGAAGGGTGAGGGAGCGAATTTAGTTGGAATCCTAGAAGGCTCTGATCCTGTGTTGAAACAAGAATATATTATTGTGGGGGCTCACTATGATCATATCGGATTTGGGAAAATACATTCCAGATCTGACAATAAGAATATAGATAATATTCATAATGGTGCAGATGATAACGCATCTGGCGTTGCCGGGCTGATAGAGCTAGCCAAGTTTTTCTCTTGCAATAGGGATTCACTTAAAAGAAGCATGGTGTTTATTGCTTTCTCTGCTGAAGAGTTGGGCTTGATGGGTGCCTCTCATTATGTTGATAATCCAAAAGTGCCGTTAGAAAAAACAGTTGCAATGTTAAATATGGATATGATAGGAAGACTGCACAAGAACAAGCTTACTATATTTGGTGTTGGCTCCTCTCCTGGCTGGAATGAGATCATTGATAGTGCTAATTCAGATTTTGAATTTGAATTAACCCTGGAAAACTCGGGATTTGCCCCGAGTGACCAGTCTGTATTTTTTGCAAAAGGGATACCCGTTCTTCATTTCTTCACCGGTGTTCACGAAGACTATCACACTCCGGGGGATGATTGGAAAAAAATAAACTCTAAAGGCCAGCAGAAAGTGCTTTTACTAATGACGGAAGTTATATCGGATCTCGTCTCTACAAAAATTAAACCTTCTTTTTCTAACGAGAAAGAGCCTAAAAAAGGAATTGCAAAGTTCAATATATACATAGGAACCATTCCCGATTACTCAAGCCAGATGAGAGGCGTTAGGCTTATGGGAGTAAAAGACGGAAGCCCGGCTGACAAGGCAGGGATTAGGGGCGAGGATACGATAATTCAGTACAATGGGGTCAAAATAAAAAACATTTACGACTATGTATATGCTCTAGGGGCGTCAAAGCCCGGGATACCGACAAGTTTGGTGGTGTTGAGGAATTACAAACCGTTAAGCCTGATAGTTGTTCCTGAGCCAAGGGAATCAGGGAATTAAGGCTCCCATGGCGTGTACTCAATCTTATGAATAATCTCCATAGAGGATGAAACTGAGCGTGCCAGTTTTTCACCGTATTCGGCAATCCATTGCGGCGGAGCATCTGTGTAGAAATCATTAAGTGTCATCCATGGACCTGCATTTAAAATTTTC
>JABAOE010002083.1_pt5 | contig 24947 bp, 29 predicted proteins | sample 7062141 | NCBI WGS metagenome assembly JABAOE01 (sample SAMN14538627, study PRJNA623070) | marine sediment metagenome | biome: marine biome [ENVO:00000428]; feature: marine pelagic biome [ENVO:01000023]; material: deep marine sediment [ENVO:00002113] | place: India: Gulf of Khambhat ... | reverse complement strand
TAAGCTCAGAATTTTTCATTTTATTCTCTTCTCAATTTCTTTTCTGATAAATTTTGCAATCTGTTCTTTTTTCTTTCTTCCTGAAGAGATTGTTTTTTCAGAATTGACTACCAAGACTTCATTATAGTTTGGATTTTTTTGATATTCTATCCCTATATCATTTGCAATAATCAAATCTGCCTTTGATTCTTTAATCTTTTTTTGTGCTGATTTGATAAGTGCATTTTTTGATACATTAGTTTCTGCTTTAAAACCAACTAGAAAGGCATCTTTTTGAGATTTTTTTACCAAATCTATTATTTTGGGTGCTTTTTTGAGCCTAATTACAATAGATTTTTTATCACTTTTGATCTTTGAATTTGAATGATTCTCAGGAGTATAGTCAGAGGCTGCAGCTGCCATAATTGCAATATCGTATTTCTTTTTCAATTCTTTTTTTATTGCATCAAACATTTCCTTGTTTGTTACAACATTGATGATTTTGGCACCTTTTGGTGGTTCATAATTTCCTGGACCATAAACTAGAGTAACTTTTGCTCCAGCAGAAATTAATTCTGATGCTAACAAAACTCCTGTTTTTCCTGAACTAAGATTTGTTATCACTCTAACAGGATCAATGTATTCAATTGTAGGTCCTGCAGTCATTAACACTTTTTTATTTTTTAAAACTGATGCAAATCCAAATTTCTTTAATACAAATTCTAAAACATCTTCTGGTTCAGGAGCTTTAGCTTTTCCTTCAATCATTTGTGGACTAAGAAATTGAATTTTATTTTTTAGAAATTCAATATTCTTTTTTACTGCAGCATTATCATACATTGATTCATGCATGGCAAGACACATCAATATCGGAATCTTTGATCCAAATCCTACAGTAAGTACTGTAGAGATAGGTGTATCATCAATTCCATTTGCTAATTTTCCTAAAGTATTTGCAGTTGCCGGATATACTATTACTATATCAGATTGGTTATAGTCTGCTAATTTGATATGTTCTAGATCTCCTGTAAGTTTTGTAATGACTTTATTTCCAGTAGCCCACTTGAAATAATCTGGTTTTATTAGTTTAGTGACTGCAGTACTTGTTACACATGTTACATCTGCACCATGTCTCATCAGCAATCTTGCAAGCTCAATTGATTTGTAAGCAGCAACACTTCCAGCTACACATAAAACAATTCTCTTCCCTGATAGCTCTACTCCATGGGAGCTTACAATATCTAATGAAGGATGATCTTTCTTCTTTGTCTTTTTAACTGCCAATGTACTCACGTAATTTTTTTAATTCTTCTTCATCCATGGAAAACCAATTTTCTTCACCAGGAAACGTGCCTGATTCTACATCATTTTTGTAATTTTCAAGAGATTTTACAATATCTTCAGACAAATTCATGTATCTTTTAGCAAATTTTGGTTTGATTTTGTCATACATCCCTAACAAATCCTGAACAACTAGAACTTGTCCATCACATCCTACTCCTGAACCAATTCCTATAGTTGGTATGCTGACAGTTTCAGAAATAATTTTAGATACTTCATGACTTACCATTTCTAATGCAATACTAAAGACACCAGCTTCTTCAAGCTCTTTTGCATCATCAATTAACTTGATTGCTGTATCTTTTGTTTTCCCTTGCACTTTGTATCCTTGTGAAAGCATTGTTGTTTGTGGTTGTAATCCAATATGCCCCATAACTGGAATTCCTACATCTACAATTGCACTAATTGTTTCAGCCATTATTGAACCGCCTTCAAGTTTTACTGCATCAGCTCCTGCTTTTACCAGTCTACCAGAATTGTTTATTGCATCTTCAATGCTTGCTTGATATGACATAAATGGCAAATCAGCTACAATTAATGAATTATCTCGTGCTCTACTAACTGCTTCTGTAAACATGCACATTTGATCCATAGTTACAGGAATTGTATTTTCATAACCAAGCATTACCATTCCTGCACTATCTCCAACTAATAGTACATCAATTCCTGCTTTGTCACAAAGAGAAGCTAAAGTATAATCATAACTTGTAATCACTGAAATTTTCTTTTTTTCTTTTTTCATATTTATAATATCTTGTACTGATTTATGCAATTCTAGCCCTCCTTGTAAGATTATTTTTTATCTCAATGACATTTTCTGAAAGATTTTTCTTATTATCAAAATCAGAAACAATATTTGCAAGAATTTTTTTATTCTTTTTTGAGAGTTTCTTAGACTCAGCAATTAACAAATCTAAAGCCCTAGTTACATTATCTACAATTGTAATACTTGCAGTTTGTGAAGTTCTAGAAAGCGGATTTAGATCAAATGTGATTACAGTCTTTCCTGCTTTTCTAAGTGTTAATGTTCTATCTCCGTCTTCTAGGGGTACAACTACAACATCTGCTGCAAAAATTCCATTTTTATCAACTATTCTTCTAGCCGAATCTATTCCTGAAAGTTTTGTAGAATTTGCAGGATTTGTGCCTAAAATCTCTCGTGCACCATTCTTTTTGAGTATCTTAATTATGGCCTGTTTTCTCTTTTCATTTGAATAAAATAGGTTCACCTCAAGTTTTGCCTTTATCTGCTTTGATAATCTAACAATCTGCTTTGGGCATAATGCTGCAATATTACCATTAACTGAGATTACAGGCATTTCTGCCAAAAGAAGTTGTGCAGCAGCTGCTCTGATAGATTGTTTTGCAGATTTGCCTGTTTTTTCACCTAAAAGATAATCAAAAGCTTCTCCTCTTCCTTGAGCTAAAAGCCCTTCTTTTGCAACTAACCCTTTATCAAATCCATCAACTAACTTTTCACGAATCAAAAGTGATTTAGCTCTTGGGTGTGACTTTGGAATTAAGGACATTTGATTTCAGTTAATTGTTAAGAACTCTTGCACCAATATTGTCTAATTCAGATTTTATTAGTATGCCATCATGATATTTTTGTAAAATCTCTAAAACTCTCTTTTCATCTTCTTTTGGAATCATTGAAAAAATTGTTTCTCCAAAAAGTGCTATTCCACATTTAATATTATTTTCAGATAATTCGTCTACTAATTTTTGCATTCTCGGTGTCATAACATTAACATACTTTGCAAATTCTAATGACATATCTTGAAAATGTTGATAATCTCTTGATTCCAATAATCTATTAACCATCTTTCCACCAAGACCATTTATCTGTGATAGACGTTCTTTGATGAACTCATTTGTAGAAATTGGAGAAAAGCAGATCATAATCACTGAAATTTTATCTGTAGATATTTTTTCAACATCTCCGATTCCTGGAGCACCTGGTTTTACTCTAACTTCAAAACCACCATGAAATGATGCTAAAACATCTCCTAACCCTGTTTTACAATTCACTTCTGCATTATGTGCAATTTGTCCAATAGTTGTTTTATCTAATTTTGTTTTAAGAGCTTGATCTAATGCAAATGATAATGATAATGCAACTGCACTACTAGAACCTAAACCATATCCAACTGGAACTGAAATTTCATGTTCAATATCAAAAAACTTTTCTGAAAAATCTCCAAGTTTTAAAAATTCATTTAATACAAATTCAGAAACATCTGTTTTATCTGATTCATATCCAGTTGTTGTAATTCTAAAGTTTGATTCTTGATCATTTTTGGTAGTAATTTTTACTCTAGTTGTAACTCCTTGCTTAATTGAGAATCCGGCACCCATTGAGCCTAAATCTTCTGTGGTTTGATTTTCATCTAAATGGGCTTTGAAAAAACCTGTGATGTGAGCAGGACAAAATGCTACAGCCTCCATTGATCTGAGTTTAAATTTTACACAAAATATAAGAATATGGCTTAAATTAATTAAATTAGTATAAATTGACTAAATTCGTTCGACGCCTACAAAGAATTGGAAGTAGCATTTTGGTGTCCTTGCCAAAAGAGTGGGTTGATGCTAATAATCTAGACAAAAGTAGTCAAGTCGAACTTGAAACTGGACAGGATAGTCTTTCAATTTCTGCAAACAAAGAGATCCGTCCAACAAAAGAACTAGTAATTTCTTATCCATTACCAAAAGAAGAAAATATTGTTGCTGATATTACAGGAGCTTATCTTTTAGGATATGATGTAATTGAAATTACTTCTAAATCAATAATTCCAGGAGAAGATCGGGAAAAAATTCGTAACTCTATGAGAAGATTAGTTGGAATGGAAATCATTGAAGAAGATGCATCACATATCAATATGCAATTTCTTTTAGATGCAACAACACTAAATCCTGAAAAAATTCTCAAACGAATGAGCTCAATTGCACTTGGTATGTATGATGATGTAACAAATGGTTTAATTTCAAATGATAAATCAAATCTTCAAACAATTTCTAATCGTGATGTTGAAGTTAACAGACAATACTTTCTCCTTGTTCGTTTAATTCGTAGTACACTTGTTGATAGAAGATTAGCTAGTGTATTTAATTTAGAAAATATTGATGTTCTTGACTATAGAGTAGCAGCTAACCTTCTTGAAAATGGTGGAGATTATATTGCTGAACTATCAAACTTTCTCTACAACTCATCCATATCAAAGGAATATTCTCAAAAAATCTATACTATAGTTAAAGACTTTAGTATACTTGCAGAAAAATCAATTGATGCATTCACAAAACCCGATAGGCTTTTAGCAATTGAAGCAATAATAGCACACAAAAAATTTGGAGAAAACCTAAACAAACTAAAGATCTCAATTGGCAATAAAAAACAAATTCCTATTGATTTTCTTGATTTGGTGTATATGTTTGAAAGAATAGCTCAATCTTGGGCTGATGTTGTAGATCTTGTAAAACCAATTTATAACGAATAACTAGTAAAGTTTCTTTTTTGCAGCATATGTTAATACTGCACATATTGTTTTTGAATCTTGTATTTTACCAGTTTTAATCATTCTTAGAAGTCTTTTCAAATCTACTTTAACTACAGATAGTATCTCATCGTCATCTAATTTTAAATCTGAGCTTTTCTTAACCCCTGATGCTACAAAACAATGAATCACCTCTGTATTGTATCCAATTGATGGATGATACGTAATTAGTGGAGTCATTTTTTTTGCGCTATATCCAGTTTCTTCTTCAAGTTCTCTAAATGCACATTTTATTGGTTTTTCACCTTTTTCTAAGGTTCCTGCAGGAATCTCTAAAACATATCCACGAAGATATCTGTGTTGTTTTACAAGAATTACTTTTTTGTTTTCATCAAATGCAAGCATTGCTGCAGCACCACGATGTTCTATCATTTCACGTTTAACTTTTCTTCCTTTTAATTTTCCTTCATAAACACTAAGACCTAAAATTTTCCCATCATAAATTTTCTTTTTCTTCATAAAAATACTAAAAATTATTATTATTTAATTTGTTTGATATGTTAAATGTAGTTTTGGTGATTTTTTGAAATCATTAATAGCTTTTTCTATCCATTTCACATAAAATGAGATTTTTTTTGGAATGAATAAATCAGCTGATTTTACATTTTTTATAGTTCTAACTTTTTGTGTCAATTCATCCATTTTGAATATACTATCACTATACAAAAACAATACAATTTGATTTTTTGCGATAAAAGGAATTTGCATATATGATTTAGAAAATGTATCATTTAAATTTCCTAATGTTTCTTTAAGATTTCCATCTATCCATGTTAGTATAGCATGAGGTATAAAATCTTCAATTTTTTTAGGATCGTAAATTAAAGTAAACTGAATTCCTTCATTCTCATGCAATTTTTCTAAACATCTTGTTACTGTTTTTGTGGACATGTTAACTTTCTTTGCAATTTTTTCAATTTTTTCTCTAGGATCTTTTATTAATTCTTGTAAAATTTCTAAATCTGTTTTTGTAAGATTTGTATCATATCCTGGATTTTCTGCTTCAAAAATTGATAACACTCTAACATCTTTCATCAACTTGTTAGCAAGCTCAATTTTTTGCTCAAAATTATCTTTTACAACAACACTACAAACTGTAATTCCTCCTACACAAGGTACAACAATAAATGGTTCACCTACAAGACTTACTTGTTCTAAAATCTCACTAGTATTCTCACCTGATACCACAAACCACAAAACACCATAACCCAAAACAGGTGGTTCAACTTTCATGGAAAACTCTTCGATAACTCCTCTTTCTTCCATTTTGCGAATTCTTGCTCGTACTGCTCCACCTGATATCCCAAATTCCATGCCTATTTGTCTGTCAGATTCTCTACAATTATTCAATAATCTACCTAGAATCTGCATATCTAAATTGTCCATTTTATGACTTATCATGCCTCTATAACATATAGAAATTACTATTCTTTTATAAAAATGTCTTTATTATTAGTACTAAGCATAATATACATTAAATATTAGACTATTTTACTATTTTCGTGGAATACAGATTGCAATTAGCAAAAAGAATGCTATTCAACAAAAAGGGAAGTCTGATTGGTGCAGTTTTAGCTGTAACAATTGGAATTTTAGTAATTCATGTAAACTTTGTAATTTTTCAAGGATTGTTTGATGCTATAGTCAGAGATATCAGCGATTATCGAAATGGTGACATCTTAGTTCAAGATGAAGCTGATTTTATTGACAAATCTGATTTATCGTTAGTAAACTGGTTTGAGCGAATTCCATATGTAGAAGCTGCAACACCGCGGCTTTCATCAACAGCCGAGATGAACATGACAAAAAATGGAAAATTAATTGAAGAAACTAGAGTCCCAATAGTAGGGGTTGATCCATTTCGTGATATTAGAGCATCTACTGTTCATGAAACCATTGAAGATGGAAGTTATGTCTTTTCAAGAAATTCTATTGTATTAGGTTCAAATGTTGCAAGAGATCTTGGAGGTGCAGAAGTTGGAGATAGTGTCAAAGTTCTTGTAGTTGACAGATGGGGAGAAGATCAAATTCGTAGATTCAATGTTGTAGGAATTGCAAAATCACCTGGCGGACAAGGATTTGATTACACTGCAGTTATTCATATTGATACATTACGTGATATGATGAATAGACAAGGGGAAACAGGTTCTTTTATGGTAAAACTAAATGATCCATCAAAAGCATTTGAAGTAAAGGAATTTTTCTTACGTTCATTTCCTAATGATGATTTTAAAGCTGAAACAATAGAAGAGTCTGCAGAAGAACAACTTGCTGGATTCAGATCTGGTATTGCAATGATTAACATGATAGGATACTTTGGAATGATGTCTTCTGCATTTGCTATAGTTACAATTCAAATGATGTTGGTAAATGGAAAAACTCGTGAAATTGGTGTAATGAGATCAATTGGAGCTAAAAGAAAAGATATTCTAATAATTTTTATTTTCCAAGGAATGATAATTGGTGCAATTGGTGCCAGTGTTGGTACTGCAGCAGGATTAGGATACACATTTTACGCAGATGTTACAAAGATGTCTTTCAATAACAGTCTACCACTTGAAGTAAGCTACAACTGGGAAAAGATTATCCAGACTGCAATTACTTCATTTACCTTAGCAATTATTGCATCATTGTATCCATCATACAGAGCAACAAAACTACTACCTGTCGAGGCGATGAGAACTGTCTAAGGTACTTGAAATTAGTAATCTAAGTAAGATTTACGGAGAAGATGAAAACAAAGTCAAGGCACTTGATGATGTATCATTTTCAATAGAAAGAGGAGAAGTAGTATTAGTTGTAGGTAGTTCTGGTTCTGGTAAATCTACGTTACTCAACATGATAGGATTATTAGATCGTCCTACAAACGGAAAGATCTTCATTGATGGTGTAGATACTACAACCCTTAACGATAATCAAATTTCTTCATTTAGAAATAAAAAATTAGGATTTATTTTTCAATTTTCAAATTTACTTAGTGATTTAACAGTTTTAGAAAATGTATTGTTACCAAGACAAATTGGAGAAACTAATGAAACTGCTAAAAAAGATGCTAGAGATTTACTAAAAGCAGTTGGACTTGCAGACCAAATGAATAAACGTGCAAACAAGATTTCAGGTGGACAAGCACAAAGAGCAGCGATTGCAAGAGGCCTAATCAATAAACCTTCAATTGTTTTAGCAGATGAACCAACTGGAAATCTTGATTCAGTTACTTCAGATACAATAGTTGATTTAATGAAATCAATGGCAAAAAAACTAAATCAAACATTCATTATAGTTACACACGATAGACAACACTTTGGAAATGTTGATAGAGTAATTACAATAAAAGATGGTAGAGCATTTGAAGGTGATCATTCTTCAGAAATGGAGGTTTTGGCTTAATGAATCTCAAACTTCTATTACCACTACTTGTAATCGGACTTGTTCCATTTGTTTTTGAAAATTCTTTTGCTCAGATAACTTCTGGAGGATTTGGCCAGTCTCCTTTTGAGCGAGACTTTGGTGATGTCAAATTTTTAGATGCATACTTTGGTACAATTGATGAGAAAATCGAAGTAGAAGCAGGAGATAGTAATGTTCCATTTACAGTTGTATTAGCTAATGTAGGAACTCAAGATATTACAGGAATTAAAGGCCAATTGTCTTTACCCTTTGGTTTTACTGCCTCTGATGGTCCAGGCTCACTTATTCGTGCTGATAGTGATTCAAACTCTCTAGCAGGTGAGAATTTCCATTTGACATTTTTTGTTAATCTAGACAAAAATATCAATATTCAACAGTATCCAGGAACAGTAAAAGTCGATTATTCAAGATTAAGAGAATCAGGGGTTAGAACTGCATTTGCAGACTTTGATTTCAAAGTAACTGGTGATAGCGTGATAAATGTTAGAGCAATTGAACCATTTCTTACTTCTTTGAAAACAAATAATGTAATAATTGAAATTGCAAATGACGGTACTGCTCCAATTTCAGGAGTAGATATTGTTTCATCTAACACACAAACAGAACGTGCATCAACTGCAGCATCCACTACAAATGTAGAAAATGTTGTAATCCTAGAATCAAATTGGGATATTGGAACCATTAATCCTAATTCTTCTAGAGAACTTACTGCAACAGTATATGTTCCTGAAGGACTAAAAGGTGATACTTTACGAATTCCATTATCTATTTCGTACTTTAATGCACATGGAGATCAGCATGTAATTTCAAAAATTGTTGATTTCTACATTAAAGGATTCATTGATCTTAGTATCTTTAATGTAGATGTTATTGAATTATCTGGAACACAAATGGTAGTTGGAGAAATCATCAATGAAGGAAATGAAGATGGTTTATTTGGTTTTGTAACTATCAATCCTCGTGGAGATTCTAATATCAAATCTACCACACAGTTTATTGATGAAATAGAAGTTGATGCACCTGTACCATTTAATGTTCCAATTGAATTTGACGGTGAACCAAAATATGGAGAGCACGATATTACAATTACTGTAAGATATAAGGATGATGTTAGAGACGAAAAATTTGTAATTCAAGATACAACAATTTTTGTAAATGAACCATCAAATGATGATAAAGGTGGACCTGACCCATCAATGATTATCATTCCAATCATTATAGCAATAGGTATAGGAATTTACATAATTCGTAGGCGTAAAAAGACTGCAATTCAAGCAAGTTAAAGATTAAATTTCAAATTAAAAATGGAAAATTAAGGATAATCAAAAATGAGATTAAGTCTAGTTGTTCTTGTTACAGCATTAATTGTTGGTGGTACTGTAATAACTCTTGGTTTTTTGCAAGAAGAGGAATATGTTGAAATTTCAGAGTTCTCTAACCAATATGAAAAATTAGAGAAATACAAAAATGAACTAGAAAAAATTAATCAATACAATATCCAAGTTTTAACTGAACTAGAAGAACAAATAAAAAATTCTGATGATGTTAATTTAGAACAAATTAACGAAGAGATCGCAGTTGTTAAGCGAGTTATTAATGAAAATAAAGCAGAACTTGAGCAAGTAATTCAAAAATTATCCCAAATGGAATCTGAACCTTAGAACTTATTCTCAGATTTGGGAAATTTACAACATTATTATATCATATCTTAAGTAAATATTATTGGGTATGGCAAAGGGTGTATTTTTATTCTTAGTAGGTAGTATCGTAGGATTTATCACAACGCCACTTCTCTGAGTAGTTCATTTTTCTAAATTCATATACTTACTAGTAAAGTCATTTTTGTGGAAACACATCGAAAGTTAACAATTTTAGGCGTTATTTTGTTGATTGCAACTTTTCTAATCAACAACTATCATCAGGAAGTTCACCCCGGAACTGGATTAAACTATGCATATGTTACAGGCATTGCAATGTTAGCAGCATTTTCAATTAGTTTTATTTTGTTTACAAAAGACAGAATAAAAAATTAATCAAAACAATAGATGGTGTAAGGTCTCATAGGAAAAAAGCCTCCATCCTATCTATTTGATTCAATTCAATGTACTATAAATAAAAAATACACGTAGAAATTATCAGTGAGATCTAAATACTATTTTTGAAAACAATCTACAGTCGTCACCAAAGTATTACCATTTTTGGTCTTAGACTAACTCATTTTATAGACCGTAAGATTATAAGCAATTACAAGTTCTTGCGATCATGCCAGGAGAAGAAATCGAGGTTCCAAAAGAACTTAGAGAATTTATGCTAGAAAATGCAGAAGAAACTTTTCTTGGAAAAAAAAATGGTGCTCAGAAACAATATCGCTATGGAAATTTACACATTAGAGAGTATGATGATAAATTTCTAGTCCATACTGACAAAATTGATCCTAGAATAGATCCGTTTGGACATTTGATTCACGATGCACCAGAAGTTTTAGTTGGTTTAGCTTGTGCATTATTTGGTGGAACACAAATTGCAAAAAAATTTCTTAATGTTTCTTCTAAAAAATCTTTGGCTTCTAGTTTAGCTTCATCAATAATATCAGGTTATTTGGGATACATAGCTACTAAAAAAATTAAAAATTCTTTGGAGTAAATACCTTGTCTACTATTAGAACAATCCAAGTCCTCTTCAAGCTTTTACCTTCAATAATTGCACTTCGTAAAGATAGAAAAACATGGATTAGTCAAGAAAAAAATCAAATTGATTCTGAACAATTTAGAAAAAATGCACGTAAGGTTCTAAACACGTTTATTTCATTGGGACCTGTCTACATAAAATTAGGCCAGTGGCTTTCATCCAGAGCTGATATACTTCCTCAACCATATCTAGAAGAGCTATCAAAACTACAAGATAGAGTGCCTCCTGCTCCATTTGAACAGGTAAAACCAATTATTGAAAACGATCTGGGACCAATAAATGAAAAATTTGATGAAATTGATCCAAATTCAATTTCAGGAGCTTCACTAGGACAGGTTTACCGAGGCTCTATTTCTGGACAACAAATTGTTATCAAAGTAAAAAGACCTGGAATTGAAAAAATTGTTGCTGAAGATCTTAGTGTTTTAAAGAAAATTCTTCCATTAGCATTACGATTTGTAGATCCAAATTTGAGATACTCAGCTAAAGCAATGCTTTCACAATTTATTGAAACAATTCATGAAGAGATGAATTATAACATTGAATCTGAAAATCTCAAAAAAATCCAGCATGACATGAAAAGAGAAAACAAAGTAGTTGTGCCATCTGTTTATGATGAACTTTCCTCAAAAAATGTTCTGACTATGGAGTATCTTCCAGGCATCAAAGTAACAAATGTTCAGGCTCTAGATGAGAAAGGAATTGATAGGGAGCAGCTAGTCATCGATGTTCACAAGGTATTTTTTACCATGCTTCTGAAACACTCAATTTTTCATGCTGATCCCCACCCCGGAAATATCTCAATTACTGATGATGGAAAACTCATCTTGTATGACTATGGAATGGTAGGTAGAATCAACGATGATACCAGATACAAACTCATTCGTCTATATCTTGCACTAGTTGAAAAAAATCCTCCCAGAGTAGTTAATGCTATGAGTGAACTTGGAATGCTAATACCTGGTTACAATAGAGATGTAATCGAAAAAGGAATAGAGCTTTCAATTCGTGCAATGCATGGAAACAAACCTGATGAAATGGAAGTCCAAAGCCTTATGGAGCTTGCAAATCAAACTATGAGTAAATTTCCATTTGTATTGCCAAAAAATTTGGCATTGTATATGAGAATGGCATCAATAATTGAAGGAATTTACAAAACACATAATGTTGATTTTAAGTTTGTCAAAGTTCTCAAAAAAATACTTGAAGAAGAAAATATGATTCCCAGAGCATATGTTGAAGAACTAAAGATCTCATTTGAGAATTTTTCAAAATCAATTAACACAGCAATACGACTAGGACCTGAGATGGAAAAATTCATGAATAAGGCAGAACATTTTATGCAAAAAAGAAAACCTATGGTTTTTCTTAGTGGAAGTATCTTTGCATCTGCAACTTTTATTGGTTCAGTATTTTTGTATCAATCAAACGAACTTCTTGGAATAACCGGAATGATTACATCTGGTTTGATAATGATTGCTTCAGGAATTTTTAGAAAGTACTAGATTATTCAATTGATATATCTTTTCCATGCTTTTTAACAGGAATAACAATTTTGAGTACTCCATCCTCATATTTTGCAGAAGAAACAGACTCTTCTCCTTCTTTTAGTTCGATTGGTAATCTCATCTTCTTATCAATGATGTTTGGTCTTTGATTACAAATCATAGTATGTTCTTTGTCTTTAGGCATTTCTTTGCAAGCTTGGATAGATAAAATATTTCCATTTAGAGAAAGTTTGATGTCTTTTTTCTGAAAACCAGGCATATCAACTAACAATGTTAGCTTGTCTTCTTCTAGATGCATATCTACTGGTGGCAAAACAAATTCGTAAAACTCTCGTGATTTGTTACCTATCTCTTTCATCATTTCTTTTGCCATAGATTTTACAAATCCCATTTTGAGATATATGCTCAATTTTTGGTTATAAACCTTGATAGATTTTTAATCAATTAACTTCCCTGTCTTGATAACTTATGATTATTGTAATTGAAGGCGGAGACCAAGCAGGAAAATTAACTCAATCAAGACTTTTAGAAAAAGCACTCAAAAAAAGAAAGATCAAAACAAAACTATTTCATTTTCCTGACTACAAAACTCCAGTAGGCAAAGAAATTCGAAAGTATCTTGATGGAAAACGCAAGTTTCCACCTCAAGTAATTCATTGTCTTTTAGCCGCAAATAGATGGGAAAAACTTAATGACATTAAAACAGCTCAAGAAAAAAATTCGGTTCTTATTATGAACCGTTATTACCAATCCAATTTAGTATATGGTCTTGCAAATGGAATGAAATCCAAATGGCTTGAGAATCTTGATGCAGGACTTCCAAAGGCAGACCTTGTAATTTTACTTGATGTAACACAAAAAGAATCATTCAGTAGACAAAAAACCCATCGAGACAAATTTGAAAAAAATGAAGAATTCTTGAGAAAAATCTCTAAAATTTATCAAATAACTGCAAAGAAAAAACATTGGAAAATAATTGATGCATCAAAATCTAAAAAAGAAATTCATAAAGAAATTCTCAATACATTCTCAAAGAAAATAGGACTATGAAAAAAAATTATTCAGACATTATAGATCCAATTCATGATTTTATTCGGGTATATGATCATGAACTATCAATAATTGATAATCCAATATTTCAGAGATTAAGAAGAATAAGGCAGCTTTCAGGAGCTCATCTCACATACCCTGCAGCTCAGCATACAAGATTTGAGCATTCATTAGGTGTTATGCATATTGCAAGTCAAGCTGGTTATGCATTAAGTGAAAAAGAAATTTTCAAAAAAGAAGATATTGAAATCATTAGATTAGCTGGACTTTTGCATGACATAGGTCATGGGCCTTTTTCTCATCTGTTTGAAGAAATAATACAGGAAAAAAAATTATCACATGAAGACTTTGGTAGAGAAATTATTTTAAAATCTGATATTGGCGATTGCTTGTCAAAAAATGGTTTTGATAAAAAATTCATTACAAAAATTGCCTTTGGAGATTCAAAATTCCAATACATGAATGAAATTGTTTCAGGTGCACTAAGTGCCGATATGATGGACTATCTACTAAGAGATGGCTATTTTACAGGTGCAGAACACGCAAAAGTTGATCATAAAAGAATTACACAATCCCTAGATGTATATCAGAAAAAACTAGCACTTGAACGCTCTGCACTGTACTCGTTTGAATCAATGATGCACTCTAGATATCAGATGTTTAAAGCAGTATATTTTCACAAGACTGTACGTGCAGCCGAAGTAATGTTGCTTGAAGCACTACGACTATCTGATGATGAATTTGGGTTTACAAGTTTTAATCTTGATGAATACATTAAACTTACAGATGAATACGTTTTGTCAAGTCTAATCTCATCAAAATCTCCAAAACTAAAGCGTGCTAGACAATTTGCACAAGACTATCAAAACAGGAAATTGGTAAAATGTGTCTTTGAGAGAATCTTGACTAGTACAACTAACTTGAAAAAAATAAAGACACATGAGTTACAAAGTAGCATCTCTAAAAAATCCAAAGTTGATGAAAATGAAATCTTTGTTGATAGTTCAGTTACCCCATCAATTCCCCTTGCACCTTCAAAAAATGAATCAAAATCTCTTTTCTTAATTTCAAATGAGAATGGAAGATCTTCAGCAATAGAGATGCCAATCTCTGAAATTCCTGTAGTCTCTGCAATTTCAGGATTCATGAATATTTTGAGAATCTACACCCATCAAAAAAACAGAAAAAAAGTTGAAATTGCCGCAAAATCAATCATTGGTGATTTAAAGTGAAAAAGAGAATTGTGATCAAATTATCTGGAAGAATCTTTGGTATGGATAATGTCAAAGTCATTAAAGACTATGCCCAATTTCTAGTCAAAATAAGCAAGGTTTGCCAACCAATCGTAATTGCTGGTGGTGGAAACATTGCAAGACATTACATCTCTCATGCAAGATCTTCGGGAGCTGATGAATCTACTTTAGATGAGCTTGGAATTGAAATCTCAAGACTTAATGCTAAACTACTGATCTACGCTCTAAAAAACAAAGCATATTCTCATCCTCCAACTACACTCCAAGAAGTTAGACATGCAGTTGATGCAGGGCTAATTGTTGTAACTGGCGGTCTGCATCCTGGTCAGAGCACAAATGGAACTGCAGCGCTAATTGCTGAGAAAGTAAAAGCAGATCAGTTTCTTAATGCAACTGATGTTGATGGAGTCTATGATATGGATCCAAATAAGTTCAAAAAAGCAAAAAAATTCAAAAACATTGAACTAAAAAATTTGAAAAAAATGTTAGTTCATGAGGACTCTGTTGCAGGAGGATATGATTTGATGGATATTGTGGCTCTAAAAATTATTGAACGCTCAAAAATCAAGACAAGAATTCTAAAAGCAAATCCAAAAATTATTGAAAAAGCCATTAAAGGTGGCGATGTGGGAACAGAAATTATTATTCCCTCAAAGTAATTATTCAGAAATCTCGTTTTGAATTGTAGGTCGTGTCTCAGTCCAAATTAGAATTTCTTTTCCTGGATATTCAGGAATTCCTGAATCACGAAGTTTTTTGTAAATTGATAGTGCTTCTTCTTTTTCTACTGCCTTTGATTGGGCTTTTGTAAAACCATCTTTGTCTACAATTATTGCAACATGCCCATCAGGAGAATCAATCACTGCAGTAAACTCTTCTTCTCCAACTGGCTGAAACTTTCCATCAACTTTTTTTGTGGTCAATGTTAGCATTCCAAATCCAGCTGCTTCAAACATCTTCATTTGAGATTTACTTGCTCTTTGTTTTCCTTGTTGCACTGCTTGGAAATATTGCATATTTTTTTCCGTCTCCAATGGTATAATAACTATCTCAACATTTAAGACATCTAAAGAGTGTTGAGAATTAATGAATCCGAAAATCTTTGTAGGCGTTGCAGTTGCAGCCCTTGTTGCCATATTAGGAGGAATTCTTATGATGGGACCATCAGAAGTTGTTGATTCTCAAGATAATTTACAAACTGAAAACCAAAGTATTCCCAATGCACTACCTCTTCAAGTTGAGCTAGATGATATCTCTGTTACAAAAATTTCAGAGAGATCAGCTACAATTGAGATTGCTTTTGAAATCAAGAATCCTAATCCACGTGCAATGATTGTTACTACTATGGATTATCAATTATTTGAGACAGGTTTTTCACAATCTGAGCAAATTGGCGGTGGCCAGATAGGTCATAGAGCAGAAGGAATGGTAGAATTTGGTTCAAACTATTACACTCTTCTTGGTGAGAACTCTATTGTTCTAAAAGATACAATTGAACTGAGAAATACTGGAAATACTCCAGAGTTATGGACTGCACTTGAAGACGGAACCGCAACATGGAAAGCAACTGGTGTAGTATTTTACAACCTAAGCTCAATGACTAGCGGCCAAGAAAATGAACTTCGTTTTGAATTTACAAAGTAAGCAGCAATTGTATCATAAAATTTTAAAATTATGATAATATGTTTTTAGAGTAAAAATATTGGCAAAGTTATAAAAGCCCGAAAAGAGGGGTGTTTGACATGGCAGAAGCAGGTATGGCCGCATTTGGCTCAGCAGTAGGAGTCGCAATTGCACTAGCAGTAGTGTGTTTCGCTCTTCGTGGTAAAGGACATCCAGAACCACTAGACTAATCAAAGGAACAATTCCTTTGTAAAATTTTTCATTTTACTATTCGTTAGAATCTTTCTTTCCCATTCCTAACATTTCAGCTAGGCTTAACTGCTTGGCATGCTTTCTTTTCACAAAACATCTTTCATAATATTGACAATCAGAACAATCTAAAGATGGTTCTAAGATTGGTGTTTTTTGTTGCTTTAGTAGATCATTAAGAACTCTTACTCTTCTGATAATTTCTTCAAACATCTTTTTGTTACGAGTTAATGAAAAAGTTGTTTCCTTTCTATCTCCAGAAATGTATACTATCATTCCATCTTGTTTTTCATAAATCCACATACATGCATTAAGATACAAAAGATCATTTGAGTGAGGATTCTCCATTTCTTCATTAGATGATCTGAACAAAATAATAGAGTCATCAACTATCATATCAGCTTGCCCCCTAAGTGTGACATCCTCAATTAGAAACTCCCTTGGCTCACTTCCATACTTTAATTTTCGAAGTAATCCTGAAAGAAGTTCATTGAATCCTCTCCTTTCAATTTCAGTAGGTTCAACTCTATCATAATATGAACGTCTAAGGCACTGAACTACTTCTTGCAGATGGATGGTCTGAATGTCTTTTGCATCAATCTCAATTTCTAACTCTTTTCCTAGGGAGCTTATGGTATTCTGAATAACACTTCGAAAATCTCTATCTCCCAACATGATAAATCATCTTAAAATTAGATCAATATAGGTTAATTCATGACCTCGTTTAGATATTTTGAAATTCTGCCTGAAAAGGCAAGCGTAACAAAATGAATCCCAAATCCTACGACTGCTGCCAAAACTAGATTATCTGTTCCATAATAGATTCCCAAAAATACCCCTAAAGAGGGTAAGGCAAAAATCAAAGCCATTGAGATACTCACCCAATTAGTTAGAACATTGATTGGGGTTTTAGCTTTTTTTGATGGTGATTCACTCATATTTTACCAAACTACTCTGTCTCTAAAATCAATTTTGACATTGTGGTTTCAGTTGGTATTTTTTGTTCAACTGCATATGCAATTGCTGCCAAGTTTCTTACCTCAAATGCAGTCAACTTTGTGATTCCTACAGTTGTTGCTAAACTAAACATCTTGGTAAAAGAGTTCAGTGATGCCTGATAGATTGCCAACTCAAAGGCTCTTTCAAATTCAGCTATTGCATCTAATTCATTTTCAACTTGTGGGATCAAATCTCTATACTTTGTATTAGAAAGTTCATTGAATGCATCCCTAATAGTTCCAGCAGACATCATTCTACTAAGCAAATCTTTTGCAGCTGGAGATTGAATAATTAACAAATCTTCGATTTGTTGTTCATCTAATCCCCAAAACTTTCCTCTAATTACACTGAGAATATTGTAAAAATCAACATCCATTCCAACTAGTTTACTCGCATCAATGTCTCCAGACTTAAGTGCTTTGACAAGTCTTGACATCAGAATTTTATCAAAATATGTGTCAAAAATTTGCAGATTCTTTTTGTCAGAATATAGTGCTGCTGCTTTTGCAATGTCTTCGGCAAACTCTGTCTGATTCAAATTTGCAACTGTTTCTTCAAGATCTTTTGCAACAAGTGCTTTGATAACAATATCTCTTTGTTTGATTAGCTCTTCTGCTCTAAGATTAATGTGAGTTTCAATCTCCTCTTGAGATTTTCCTAATGCCTTTCCTTTTAGAATTTGCTTTAGATTACCAATAATGAATTTCAAATAATATGCATCTAATATTCCACCACCTGCAGTTTTTGATATTCCATAATGAACATCAGCCAGGTAACTTCTCAGAGCAGATTCAATTCCATGAGATGTGTAAGGCTTTTCAACTTCTGCTACTGAATCAGCATAAACTGTATTTTTGATCCTAGTCATTAATTCATCAAGATCTCTTGATTCAGCCAAAGTCTGAAAATCTGCCTTTTTTAGTAATTTTCCTCTTTTACTGTAGGATTTTACAGATGCATAGACGTTTTTTGAACTACCCATTTTGATTGCTTTTCAAAAGTAGCGGATTTTAATGTTTGGCGATCTATTATGAGAGAGAATTTAAGAAATTTTATCTAAAAATCTTATAGAATTCTCTCTTTCTTGTTTTGATAGTTTCAAAAAGGCCAAAAGAATCTCCTTTTGAATAGCTAAAGATTCGTCAGAAACCTTCCTTAATTTTGATAGGTCAAAAGGAAGTAATTCTTGGATTTTATTTTCACAAAAAGCCTTGACATATTTTTGAAAAATTGAATATGTGAAATTTGGACTAATTTTCAGTAAAGTAAAGATAATTTTTTCAAATTCTTTTTCCGAGGATTCAGACTGGGAAAAAAACTCTTTTAGTAAATTTTCTCTATTTTCAATTTCGTTAATTGAGATTGCTATTAAAAGACCCTTCCTGGTCAAATGATAGTATGGTATTCCTTTTTCTTGAAGGGCTTTGGGACCTCTTTTAAGAGGTAATCTTCCGTCTTCTTCAGCTATCCCCATGGGAAGTAAGATCTCATCGAGATCTCGAAATATTCCTGAATAGATATTCTTCCAAGCTATCCCTTGTTTTTTTGCAATTCTTTGGGAGATTCCGGTTCTTGTTCTCTCAGCAGGATTTGAATTACTGGAAAGAATTGAGATGATTGATCTTTGCCTGTTTGCTTCTCCTGTCAAATCATCTCCTTTTGTCTTGAAGGTATCAAAAATTGCTAGTTTTGAATTTGACTTTATTTTCATGCGATCTCCTTGACATAATATCTAAATATTATGTTACTATCAGAATATACTAAAATATAATAATTTTCATTTTTGCAATTTATAGTGTCTTCAACTCTTAAATAAGTTCCAAAATCGATAAAATTTAATGAATTCTAGGAACTACAAGTATGCTCTATTACTTGTAGCCGCAGTATCCATTACAGCAACAGGTGCAATGTCACAAGCATATGCACAAAGTGTTGATGATGGTATGTCCGGATATGTGGATGGAACCAGTGGAATTTACACTGGCAATCCTAACGAATGTTGGTATGATGATGGCGAAGGCAATATGCTTCCTTGTCTAATTGACACAGGTGACTCAGCATGGATGCTTACGGCAACGTCATTGGTACTCTTCATGACTCCTGGTGTTGCATTCTTCTATGGCGGTCTTGCCAGATCAAAGAATGTTGTAAACGTACTTGGTATGACCTTAATTGTTATGGGTCTAATGTCAGTACAATGGGTTCTATGGGGATATTCACTAGCATTTGGCGGAATTGATTCAGATGCGAACTTATTCATGGGTAACCTAGATTATGTTGGATTCAACATGGTATCACACTATGCACCGCTAGGTGAAGTGGGTCCTTGTGGAGACACGTGGTCTGCAGCGTACCAAATGAATGCAATGGTTGAAGGAGATTATTGTAGTCAAGGTTGGCCAGGTACTGTACCTCACCAACTATTTGCAATGTTCCAAGCAACTTTCGCAATTATCACACCAGCACTAATCATTGGTGGATTAATTGACAGAATCAAATTCAGCGCATTAGTGATCTTTGTTCTCTTATGGGGAACCTTCGTTTATGATCCAATTGCACATTGGGTCTGGGGAGGTGGATACATAGGAGGCGGTTCATTAGATCTTGATCCAGACTTATCGCCATCGTATGCATTAGACTTTGCTGGTGGTACTGTTGTACACATTTCTTCAGGATTTGCTGCATTGGCAGGTGCCTTAGTTCTTGGCAGAAGACTTGGATATGGCAAAGTGCCAATGGAACCACACAATATTCCATTTGTCGTTCTCGGAGCTTCAATTCTCTGGTTCGGATGGTTTGGTTTCAACGCAGGAAGTGAAGTAATGGTAGACGGCATTACCGTCAGCGCATGGACTGTTACTAATACCGCAACTGGTATGGCCGCAGTTACTTGGGTCTTGATGTCTTGGGCACATACAGGAAAACCAAGTATTGTTGGTGCTGCATCAGGTGCAGTAGCAGGATTGGTAGCAATCACTCCAGCTTCAGGTTGGGTAGGTCCAATGGCCGCAATTATAATTGGTATTGCTGCTGGTACACTCTGCTACTCTGCAGTAGCATTCAAGAATGCCCGCAAATGGGATGACGCTTTAGATGTATGGGGAGTACATGGAATAGGCGGTCTTACAGGTGCAATTTTGACTGGTACATTAGCTAGTCCACACATCTGGGATACCGGTGACGGTATTGGTGCATGGACTGGAACTCCAGAAGGAATGGAACAGCAAGCAATCAGCATCATTGGTGCAGCAATCTCAATAGGTTATGCATTTGGTGTTACCATTGTAATCCTCAAAGTAATGGATGCCGTTTGGCCTGGCGGAATCAGAGTCACTCCTAAAGAAGAGGAGATTGGCATTGATTTGGCTCAGCACGGTGAAAGAGCATACGTTAACGAATAGAAAACACCCTTTTCTTTTCTTTATTTTTAAAACAAATGATTTTACATGATCATATTTTGATTTAATCATGTTAATTTCTACATCGGAGCTAAATTCAATTCTAAATGAACCTGACATTATAATTGCTGATACACGTTCCTTTAAGGAATACGCTGAAGGTCACATTCCAGGAGCAGTAAATTTGGATCTGTTTGCATTTCATTGGATTGATACTACAAAACAAGGAATACAAAATTTCAATAATCAAACTCAAAATCTTCTTTCAATTCTAGGAGTAACTCCGGAAAAAAAAGTCGTTTTTTATGATTCTATTTCAGGAATGTTAGCTGCAAGAGGAGTTTGGATGTTACTATATTTTTCACACCACAATGTTATGATGTTGGATGGTGGCATAACCAAATGGCAAAAAGAACATCTTCCAATTGAAACAAAACTTAACGGTTTCAAACCTTCTAATTTTAGAGGAAAAGTCAATTCAGACATTATCATTGGATTTGAAGAAATACGTGATAACCTTCAAAATCTCAAAATAATTGATGCACGCTCTTCAGGAGAATATGATGGAAGCATAATTCGAGCAGCTCAAAGTGGTCATATTCCAAACTCTATCAATATTGATTGGAATCTCAATATTGAAAGTGATGGAACTTTCAAATCTGATGATGAATTATCCAAGCTTTATCAAATATCAAAAGACTCTCAGATAGTTACCTATTGTCAAGGTGCATACCGTGCGGCAAACTCATTTTTGGCATTAAAGAAACTTGGATATGAAAATGTCCAAGTGTATCTTGGCTCTTGGGGAGAATGGGGAAATAATCTAGAACTACCTATTGAGAAATAATCTAGAATCTAATCTTCTGACTCCTCATATTCCTCATCTTGCTCATACCCTTCTTTGAGTTCCAGCTGATGAGTTTCTTCTTTCATCTCTTCATGATCTTTTTTCTTCCATTCTTTTTCTGATTCTTCAGACATAAAATATCTTAAACATAATACAATATTAGCAAAGTCATAATTTTCAAGTTTGATATTATTGAAAAGATTATGGAGCGATCACTGAAACTCCAAAAATGACAAATCCAAACATAATGACTGCAGGAATTGTAGTGATTATGGCTTCTTTTGACATATTTCTACTATTTCATACTTAGTATTAATTGTAAGGTTCTATCAAACTTGTAAAATTTTTTGCCATTTGATAACATGAAAACCAGAGAAAAAATTTGTAAAAAATCTTCTAGAGTTTTTAGTTATGAAAATTATTTACTAAGAAATTTTATTTTTTCTTCCAAGAATAGTTGTTGTAAACTGTCTCTGGAACTAATTGTTTGAATGGTTGTGAACCACCATCATACCATTTTGTAAAGAACTCGTAAAGGTGCAACCTGAGAGACTGGATATAGACAATTAATCCTTCAATCATCATAATGCCAATTTGTCCTCCAACAATTAGGACTAGAGCTGTTGGTGAATCCAGTCCTCCCATGCCAGCATAGGCTTGGTTTACTGTAAGCAATAATGCTGCATGGACTAACAACATAATTCCAATTCGAGCATAGCTGATTGTATGCGCCAGACATTCTATAGTCTTTCCAAGGAAGACCTCCATGATGACACTTACCATATCTCCACCAGCTTCAGGATGTTTCTTGTTGTGTTTTATTCCACCAATAATCATTAAGACAATACATGCAAGAATTATGATAACTGAAACTCTAACAACTAACCAAACAACTGCCCATTCTCCAACAAGTACTGTAACCCATGGAACTGCTTCTGTGTGAATCTTGGAATACATATTCATGACATCATATCCAGAACCAATTGCTCCCATCATTACTCCGAAAACACCTAACCACATGAACAAGTTTGGAATTGCTTCAAAGATCAGTGTATCTTTGTCACCACTCTTGATGTAGTTTCTAATTCTCAAAAGGAAAGCCCATCCAAGATGAATAACTCCTATGAAGATTGAGACCTTGAGAATCATGATAACTTGTTCAAATGTTAATTGTGCAACAGTAATTGAACCAACTAACCATGAAACAGAATGAAGTGGTCCGCCTTCATGTAACAGAGCAGTAAATGGTTGGAAATATTCCAAGTGAAAACCAAAGGCTTCTCCTTGGAAAACTCCCGCAACCGCACCTGCTGCACCAGACATTGCAAGTAACATTCCCCATCTCGAGAGGGTTGCTTGTCCTTTGAATTTGAATAATAATCCTAATCCCATTAACAATAATCCATGTCCTACATCTGCAAACATGATTCCATAAAATATTGGCCACATTAGTGCAATCATCCAAGTTGGGTCATACTCTCCTTTTCTTGGAATTCCTTGACTGTGGGTAATTACTTCGTATGTTCTAACCCACTTTGGATTATCCAAATAAACCGGAAGATTTGCAAGTAATTCTGGGTCCGTAATCTCTTCAGTAATTGTAGTCCATTGTTTTGTGGCTTCTTTGAATTTCTTTTCCATCTTTTTTGGAATATATCCTTGTATTACTGCAAAATTCTTAGTACCACCTGGTTTTCGTAATGTCTCAAGAACTTCTTTTGCTACAAGTGAATTTTCGTGCATTATCAGAATCTCACCACGAATCTTTTTTGTAACAGTTGCCAACTCTTTTGTAATTGATTTTTGTTTTTCTGTCAGTTCTTTAATCTTTGATTCAGCTAATGCATATGCCTCACTTGGAATTTGTGGAAATTCTTTTGGAATAGAAAATGGATTAGAGTTAAGGGCTCTCATTACTTTAAGAATTTTTTCAGAATCATCAATTCCAGAAATTACAATTACTGCTGATTTTTCTTTAGACTCTAAATCATATTTGTAAATTGGAATTCCTTCAAGAGAGCGTTGAATTTCTTCAAAGTCTGCAGAATTTATGACAAAGAGATTTGTGTAAAAATATTTCATAGAACCTAAACCACTTAGATCCACTTTGAGCTTATTTGCAACTTGTAATGTCTCTTTTAGTGATTTGAATTCATCTAAATCATGATTATTCTTTGTATTCTCATCTAAGAGTCTGGCAGCATTTGTAATTGATTCTGGAACTTTTTCCAAATCATTAACCATATCTTCAATCTCATCAACTTCATAGTTTTTCTTCTTGAAGACGGTTCCTTTGAATAAAATCTCCATAATTCCAACTCTCATAGGAATATTCAATCCCTTCATAACATCTTCAATGAATTGGTTTGATTTTTGAGCCCGTAAAAGAAGATCATCTATTTCAGGAGTAACTGTCTCATTTTCCATCTCCATCTTATGAAACCACTCAAACTCAGTAAGTCGTGAGATTGCTTTTGGAGATTCAGTTCTTGGGAGTATTACACTACCAATCATAAGATCAGCAACAGTCACACTTGAGACGATCTTTACTACATTTTAATATCTTTCTAGTACTCAATAAAAAATCAATTTTTTTGAATTTTTCAAATTTTGTCCCAAACATTAAAATCTATTATGAAATGACGACCCTTATTGGCATCTAATTCGTCATTAGAACAAGCTATTGACAAAATTATTGATAAAACTCAGAAGGAAATTCTCTCCGATCTTCAAAATGCCAGCACAGCAGCAAAACAGACTCTAGATGATTCACTGCCTGAGCTAGAACAAGAATATGATAAAATTATCTCTGATGGTAATAAAGAAGCAGATAAAATTGAAAAACAGATTATTGGAAGCTCAGATTTAGAGGCAAGAAATAAGCAACTCATGCTTTTAGAAGAAGCTGTTGGTAAAGTCTTTACAAAAGCCTTAGATCAAATTTCAAATACTGAACGCAGTGGCGATTATTCAAATCTCATTAAAAGTTTGTTAGAAGAATCTTCTCAAGTTCTTGGAACTTCAGAAATTGTAGTATCTACAAATGCTAAAGA
>JABAOE010000799.1_pt4 | contig 25030 bp, 21 predicted proteins | sample 7062141 | NCBI WGS metagenome assembly JABAOE01 (sample SAMN14538627, study PRJNA623070) | marine sediment metagenome | biome: marine biome [ENVO:00000428]; feature: marine pelagic biome [ENVO:01000023]; material: deep marine sediment [ENVO:00002113] | place: India: Gulf of Khambhat ... | reverse complement strand
AGCTTTGTTAACTTTTCAGAACATCTCGTTGCACAAAGGGCCGCACCATGCACCGCCGTGACACCGTGGAAATCTTCCGCAGCCGGCTGCAGGAGGTCATCGAGCGCTCGGGCATGAGCCGCAGCGCGTTCGCCCGCTCCATCGGCACCGACCGCTCGACCCTGTCGCAGCTCCTGGCCGCCGATGGCACCCGCCTGCCGCGGGCCGAGACCATCGCCGCCATCGCGGCCGCCGCCCAGGTGAGCGTCGACTGGCTGCTCGGGCTGAGCGCCGAGGGACAGATGGGCACCGATGTCCTCAACGAGGCGGTGGCCATCGAGCCCGGCGCCGCGTCACCTGCCGACGAGCGCCTGAGGCGCTGGCATGCCGAGGCTGCCGGCTACAAGATCCGCTACGTCCCCACCACGCTGCCGGATCTGCTCAAGTCCGAGGACGTCATCCGTTACGAGTACCGCCAGCACGATACGCTGGAGCCGGAGGGACGCATCGAGCAGGCCGAGGCGAAGCTCGCCTACAGCCGGCGGCCCGAGACCGACATCGAGGTGTGCAGCTCGTATCAGTCGGTGGCGCAGTTCGCGCGCGGCCACGGCGAGTGGGAAGAGCTCGACGTCGCCACCCGCACGGCCCAGCTCGAGACCATGATCGGCTTACTCGACGAGCTCTATCCGACGTTTCGCTGGTTTCTTTATGACCTTCGCCAGTGTTACTCGGTGCCGTTCACCGTCTTCGGCCCGCAGCGCGTGGCAATCTACATCGGCGACATGTGGCTCGTGACGACTTCGCAGGAGCACGTGCGGGTGTTCACCAACCACTTCGACAGCCTCATCCGCGCCGCCGTCATGCAGCCACCGGAAGTCATCGAGTACCTGCAACGGCTGCTCGGCGAGGTGACCGGCGGGGATCGATCCGTTCGACCGGCGTCGAGCGGCGCGTAAGGGGGGGCGTTGCTGGCGAGCCTGCCCATGTACGATCTTCCCGAGGTGCGTTCCGCCACCGATGCCTGGTGGCGCGGCGTTGCCGCGGCGCTCGCGCGCGCCGGTATCGAATCGGTTCCGCCCGCGCTCAACTGGGATGCGCCCTTCGATGCGCTGCGCTCTCCGGAGCTGCTTCTCGGTCAGACCTGCGGATACCCGCTCACGCACGCGCTCGCCGGCGTGGTCGAGCTGGTGGCCACGCCGGCGTACTCGGCCGATGGCTGCAGCGGCGCCGACTACTGCAGCCTGATCGTGGTCTCCGAGGACGACCCGGCGGCGGCGCTCGCAGAGCTGCGCGGTGCGGTGTGCGCCTACAGTCGCCGCGACTCCCATTCCGGTTACAACGCGCTGCGCGCCGCCATCGCGCCCCTTTCGCACGGCGGCGCATTTTTCTCGCGTGTCGTCGCAAGCGGTATGCACGCGCGCAGCATCGGTCTGGTGGCCCGCGGGGAGGCGAACGTGTGCGCGGTGGACTGCGTTACCCACGCGCTGCTCGCGCGCTACCGGCCGCACGCCCTGGCCGGCACGCGCGTGATGGCGAGAACCGAGCGCGCGCCCGGCCTGCCCTACGTGACGCGCGCGGGCGCGGGCCGCGACAACCTGCGGCGGTTGCGCGACGGGCTTCAGGCGGCCGCCTCGGATGCGGGGCTCGCCGGCGCGCGCGAGTCGTTGCTGCTCGCCGGCGTTGTCGTTCTCGGCGAAGACGCCTATCGGCGTATCGTCGACATGGAAGTCTCGGCCCGCGATGCGGGCTACCCGGAGATCCACTAGCGACGCTCGGCCGCGGGGACCCGCTGGCGCGTTGCCATCGCGAGCAGCGACGATACGCCGCGGCGGCGGATGAAGGGCGCTCTTTGCTATTCGCCGCGCGGCGACCTAGGATGAAAACAACGCGGCCAGGACTCGTGACCGCCATGACCCACGGGCTATACCAGGCCATATTCCGGAATCTGCGTCGGCGGCATCCCGGCAGCCGGAAATCGTTCGAGCCATTCGTTCAGTGATTCGTGACGACGGTGCTCCCGCGTTGATCGCCGCTTTCGGATACGCACGCCGTCGTGTCCGGGCCGCTCTTGGTGAACATCACGAGGGGCTGAGGGCTCGACACAGAGGCAAACTCTCGAGCAGCGCGCTGCCTTGATCGCCATCGACGGTCAATCCCTGACACTCGCCGAGTTCAGCGATGTGGTGCACGACGGTGCCGTGTGCGCGCTCGCCGACGATGCCCGCACGCGCGTCGAAGCCGCGCGGCGGACCGTGGAGGAAAGCGTGCGTCGCGGCGATGCCACCTATGGCATCAATACCGGCTTCGGCGATCTCTCCAGGATGCGCATCGAGAAGGCCAACCTGGCGGCGCTCCAGGAGCGGCTGATCCTCAGCCACAGCGCCGGGCTCGGTGAGCCGCTGCCCGACGCCGTCGTGCGCGGCATGCTGCTGCTGCGCGCCAACACGCTCGCGCGCGGTCACTCCGGCGTGCGCGCATCGCTCATCGAGGCCTTGCTGGGTCTGCTCAATGCCGGCGTTCTGCCCCTGGTCCCGAGCCGCGGCTCGGTCGGCGCCAGCGGCGATCTCGCGCCGCTCGCGCATCTCGCGTTGCCGCTGATCGGCAGGGGCGAGGTGCGCGTGGAAGGCAGGGTGCTGCCGGCGCGCGAGGGTCTCGCACGCGCCGGCCTCGCGCCGCTCGCGCTCGAGCCCAAGGAAGGCGTTTCCCTCATCAACGGAACCCAGGCCATGACCTCGCTGCTGGCGCTGTCGGTGCTCGAGTGCCGGCGCCTGGTGCGCATCGCCGATCTCGTCGCCGCCATGGCCACCGATGCCCTGCGAGGCACCGATGCCGCTTTCGACGCGCGCCTGCATCGGCTGCGGCCCTATCCGGGACAGCGCGCGAGCGCGGCCAACATCTGGAAGCTGATGCAGGGCTCGGGCATCCGTGAGTCGCACCGCCAGGGCGACGTTCGCATTCAGGATCCCTACAGCGTGCGCTGTGCGCCGCAGGTGCACGGGGCGGTGCGCGATCTGCTCGCCGACGTCGAGGCCAAGCTCGCGATAGAGATGAACTCGGTGACGGACAATCCGCTCATCTTCCCCGATGACGACGAGGTCGTCTCCGGCGGCAACTTTCACGGCGAGCCCATGGCGCTCGCCGCCGACGTGCTGACGCTCGGTGTCTCGGAGCTCGGCGCCATCAGCGAAAGGCGCATCGAGAAGCTCACGAACACCGCGTTCTCGGGCCTGCCGCCATTCCTCACACCGGACGCCGGCCTCAACTCCGGATTCATGATGGCCCAGGTGAGCGCGGCGGCGCTCGCGAGTGAGAACAAGACCCTCAGCCACCCGGCGTCGGTGGACTCGATTCCCACATCGGCTGACAAGGAGGATCACGTCTCCATGGGCATGGGCGCGGCGCTCAAGCTGCGTTGCGTGGTCGCGAACACCTCTCGCATCATCGCCATCGAGCTCGCCGCAGCCGCCCAGGGTATCGACCTGCTGCGACCGTTGCGATCGAGCGCGCCGCTCGAGGCGCTGCACGAGGCCTTCCGCCGCCGCGTTCCGATGTTGAAAGAGGATCGGGAAATGGCGCCGATACTGAACACGGCGCGCGCGTTTCTCGACGACATCGACGGCTTCATCGAGGGGCTGGAGTAGCTTGGGCTCAGCCCAATCCACCCCAGCGCTGCGCTACTCCCCTTCGTCGCTCAGAACGATCTTGCCGATGTGCTGGCTGCTCTCCATGAGCCGATGGGCATCGCTCGCCTGCGCGAGCGGAAAGGTCGCGTGAATGATGGGGCGCACCTGCCCGGATTCGAGCAGCGGCCAGACCTTTTCCCGAAGCGAGTGCGCAATCATGGCTTTTTGCGCGACCGTGCGCGGCCTGAGCGTCGAGCCGGTCAGCGTCAGTCGTTTCAACATGATGGGCAGGAGATTCATCTCCACTTTCGGGCCCCTCTGCAGGGCGATCTGCACGATGCGGCCTTCCACGGCGAGGGCCTTGAGGTTGCGCGGGAGATAGTCACCGCCGACCATGTCCAGGATGACATCGACGCCGCGCTCGTTGGTGAGCTCGGAGACGCGCTCGACGAAATCCTCGTCGCGGTAGTTGATGGCGGCGTCGGCGCCGAGGTCCCGGCAGGCCTGACACTTCTCTTCGCTGCCGGCGGTGACGTAGACCGTTGCGCCGAAGGCTTTCGCGAGCTGGATGGCCGTGGTGCCGATGCCGCTCGACCCGCCGTGCACCAGCAGCGATTCGCCGCTCGCAAGGCGCCCGCGATCGAAGACGTTGGTCCAGACCGTGAAGAAGGTTTCCGGAATGGCCGCCGCCTGCACGTGGCTCAAGCCCTCGGGGATCGGCAGGCACAGCGGCGCCGGCGCAACGCAGTACTCGGCGTAGCCGCCGCCCGCGACCAACGCGCACACCGCACTGCCCGGCGGCGCGCCGCCCGCGTCGGCGCCGGTCGCCACCACCGTGCCCGCTATCTCCAGGCCGGGAATATCGGGCGCGCCGGGTGGTGGCGGATAAAGGCCCAGCCGTTGCATCACGTCGGGCCGGTTGACGCCCGCCGCGCTCACCCTGATCAGCACTTCGCCCGTGCCCGGCTCGGGAACCGGACGCTCGCCGACGCGCAGGACCTCCGGTCCACCGGCCTCGGTAATCTCGACGGCGCGCATGGTCGCCGCAACGTGCTCACTCATAGTCGTCTTTCAACCATCAATGCTGCGGGCGCTCGAGGCCCCATGCCACGAACGGCGGATTCGCGAATCCCGGTTTGCCGTAGCGCAACGGCGCATCGTCGAGGGTCGTCACGCGGCCACCGGCGGCGGCGAGCACCGCGTGCCCGGCGGCGATGTCCCACTCCATGGTGCGCCCGATGCGCGGATAGATGTCGGCAACGCCTTCGGCGATGCGACAGAATTTGAGCGAGGAGCCGGCGGAGATGCGCTCCTCGATATGGAACCGGGCGAGATAAGCGTCGGTTTCCGGATTGCTGTGCGACCGGCTGGCGACGGCGATCAGGCCGTCGGCCGGTGCGCGCGCGCGAATGCGCGCGCGCTCGCCGTCACGAAGCCGCCACGCGACGCCGTCGGCGTCGCACCAGTAGGTTTCCGCGAGCACCGGCAGGTGCACCACGCCGATCACGGGCAGGCCGTTCTCGACCAGCGCGATGTTCACGGTGAACTCGCCGTTGCGGCTGACGAACTCCTTGGTGCCGTCGAGGGGATCCACCAGCAGGAAGGGGCGGTCGCCGATGGCCGGAACGCGCCCGGCGGCGACGCTCTCTTCGGCGATCACGGGCGTTTGCGGCGCAATCTCCGCGAGCTGCTCGAGGATCAGGCGCTCGGCGCGCTCATCGGCGTCGGTGACCGGTGACGCGTCGGCCTTGCTGCGCACCTCGAACTCACCGCTGTAGACACGCAGGATTTCGTCGCCGGCGCGCTCGGCGATGGCGCAGAAAGCCTCCGCGAGGGCGTTCTTGTCCAGTGTCATCGCGCTCAGCGCCCGCCGCTGCACTCCACCAGCGAGCCGGTGGTATAGGAGGCCTCGTCGGAGGCAAGCCAGAGGATGACGCGCGCCACTTCCTCAGCGCTGCCGCCGCGTTTCATCGGCACCCCGTCCTTGAGGCGATCGACGCGCCCCGGCTCGCCGCCGCTCGCGTGGATGTCCGTATAAATGAGTCCCGGGCGCACGGCGTTGACGCGGATGCCGTCGGCGGCCACTTCCTTGGCGAGGCCGATGGTCATGGTGTCCATGGCGCCCTTGCTGGCCGCGTAGTCCACGTACTCGCCGGGCCCGCCGAGGCGCGCGGCCGCCGAGGAGACATTGACGATGGCGCCGCCGCTGCCGCCGCGCCCGGTGGACATGCGGCGCACGGCCTCGCGCGCGCACAGGAAGGCGCCGGTGATGTTGATGGCGAACATGCGTTGCAGGCGCTCCAGGGTAAGGTCCTCCACGCGCGACTGCACGTCGACGATGCCCGCGTTGTTCACGAGAACCTTGAGCGTGCCGAGCTCGGCATCGGTGGTCTCGAACAGGTTGAGGACGTCTTTCTCCGAGGACATGTCGCCGGCTACCGCGATGGCGCGGCTGCCTGCCTTCTCGATATCGGCCACCACCGCCGCGGCCGCGTCGGCGTCCTGTCTGTAGTTGACGCACACGGCGTAGCCGCGCTCTCCTGCGATGCGCGCGGTCGCCGCACCGATTCCCCGGCTTGCACCGGTGACAATCATCACGTCTGACATGGCTAGATGGCGCCCCCCTGTTCTCGTCAGGCCAGCAGTGCTGCCAGCGCGTGCTTGTAACGTTCGAAGATGACGTCCCCGCGCTCGTGGCGCCCGTCCCGAATGCGCCAGCGCCCGGCGACCATGACGTGCTTGACGGCATCGCGGTTACCGGCGAACACGAGGCTGTCGAGGATTGCGTCGCCGGATTTGCAGACAAGCGCCGGCGCATCGCCGTCGAGCACCACCAGATCCGCACGCCGGCCGACCTCGAGCGCGCCCACCGGCTGCGCGAGCGCCTGCGCGCCGCCCGCGACCGCGACATCATATAAGTATCTGCCCACCGACGGCGACTCGTCGCTCGCCAGCAGGGCGCGCAGTCGATGGCTCAAACGCTGGCCGTACTCGAGCAGGCGCAGCTCCTCGATGGCGCTCACCGAGACGTTGCTGTCCGAGCCGATACCGATGCGCCCGCCGTCGGCGAGGAACTCGTTGGCGGAGAACACACCGTCGCCGAGATTGGCCTCGGTGGTAGGACACAGTCCGACGACCGCATCGCCGTCGGCGAGACGCTTGCGCTCGGCGCCGTTGGCGTAGGTGGCGTGCACCAGACACCAGCGCTGATCCACGTCGATGCTGTTGAGCAGCCATTGCACCGGGCGTTGCCCGCTCCACGCGATGCATTCCTCCACCTCGCGCGTCTGCTCGGCGATATGGATATGAATGGGAGCCATCGGGTCGAGACGGGTGATGGCATCCACCGCGTGCTGGAGCTGCTCGCGGGTCACGGCGCGCAGGGAGTGGGGGGCGATGCCGATGCGCACCAGCGCATCATCGCGGTAGCGGCCGATCAGATCTTCGACCAGCGCGGCGAAGGCGTCGCTGTCGTTGAGAAAGCGGCGCTGGCCCGCCTCCGGCGGTGCTCCGCCGAAGCCGTTGCCGGTGTACAGCACCGGCAGGTGGGTGACGGCGATGCCGGTCTCGCGCGCTGCCGCGATGATGCGGTCCGACATCTCCGTGCGCGTCTCGTAAGGGCTGCCGTCGGCCTGGTGGTGCAGGTAGTGAAACTCGCCCACGTTCGAGTATCCGGCCTGCAGCATCTCCACGTAGAGCTGCGCCGCGATGTCCTGCACCTGCTCGGGTGTGAGGCGCTCGACGAACGCGTACATCTGCCGGCGCCAGGTCCAGAAGCTGTCCTCGCCGGGACCGCGGGCCTCGGTGAGTCCGGCCATGGCGCGCTGAAACGCGTGCGAGTGCAGATTGGGCATGCCCGGAATCACGGCATCGGACAGGCGCTCGCACTCGGGCGGCGCATCCACGACCCCCGGGGTGACGGCTTCGATGAATCCCGCCCCGTCGATGGCGAGGAGCACGTCATCGGCCCAGCCTCCGGCGAGGAGGGCGGTTGCTGCATGAATTTTCATCGATGGCGGGTGCCCGTGGTGCGGCCGTGGCTGCCTCGAACGCGTCCGATATATAGTGTGGGGCATGTCATTGCAACTCCCCTGGCGGTAGCGGCCCGTGGTCGATCGCGTGGATCTGTCGGGCTGCAGCGCGCTGTGGACCGGCGCACGGCTCGCGACCATGGCGCCGGGCGCGCCGAAGCCCTACGGCGCCATCGACGGGGGCGCCATTGCCGTTGCCGGCGAGCGCATCCACTGGGTCGGCGAGGCGTCGCGGCTGGCGTCGCGGATCCCCTCCGGCGTCGCGGTGCACGACGCCGGCGGGCGCTGGGTCACGCCGGGTCTCGTCGACTGCCACACCCACATCGTCTACGGCGGCGATCGCGCCCGGGAATTCGAGCAGCGACTCACCGGCGTGAGCTACGAGGAGATTGCGCGCCGGGGCGGCGGCATCGTGTCGACGGTGTCGGCGACCCGGGCGGCGGGCGAGGACGCGCTGGTCGAGGCGGCGCGGCCGCGCGTCGCGGCGCTCGCCGCCGAGGGCGTCACCACCATGGAGATCAAATCCGGCTATGGCCTCGATCTCGATACCGAGCTCACGATGCTGCGCGCGGCCCGGCGTCTCGGCGAGGTCGGCCATGTGGATGTGGTCACGAGCTTTCTCGGCGCCCACGCGCTGCCGCCGGAGTACGCCGGGCGCAGCGACGCCTACATCGAGTTCGTCTGCGACGAGGTCATGCCGCGGGTCGCCGAGCTCGGTCTCGCCGATGCCGTCGACGCCTTCTGCGAAGGCATCGCATTTTCCGCGGCGCAGACCGAGCGCGTGTTCGAGCGCGCCCGGGCCCTCGGTCTGCCGGTCAAGCTGCACGCCGAGCAGCTCTCGGATCTGGGCGGCGCGGCGCTCGCCGCGCGCTTTGGCGCTTTGTCGGCGGATCACCTGGAGCACGTCAGCGAGGCCTCGGTCGAGGCGATGGCCGATGCCGGCACCGTCGCGGTCCTGCTTCCGGGCGCCTTCTACTTTCTGCGCGAGACGCGCAGGCCGCCGGTGGAGCTGTTTCGCAGGCACGGCGTCGCGATGGCGGTCGCCACCGACAGCAATCCGGGAAGCTCACCGGTGACCTCCATGCTGCTCATGCTGAGCATGGCCTGCACGCTCTTTCACATGACGCCGGAGGAAGCGCTCGCCGGCGCCACGCGGCACGCCGCCCAGGCGCTCGGAAAGGCCGGCAGCATCGGCACGCTCGAGGCCGGCAAGCGCGCGGATTTCGTCCTCTGGGACATCGCGCATCCCGCGGAGCTCGCCTATCGCATCGGCTTCAACCCCTGTCACCGGGTGATCAAGAGCGGGCGCGCGATCGGCGCCGGTTCGTCCATCGACCGATAGATTTATCGAGTCTGCTGAGCAGCCCACTCGAGCATCGTCTCGAGCAGCGCGCGCAGTGTCGGGCGCACGCCGTCGGCGAGCGACTCGCGATAGTCGTAGGGCGGATCCTCGTTCATGTAGCTGCACTGCGCCTGCTCGAGCTGCACGGCGTGCACGCCGTTTTCGGGATCACCGTAGGCGCGCGTGATGTAGCCGCCGGTGAAGCGGCCGTTGACGACGTGGGTGTAGTCGCGCGCGCCTTCGAGCACCCGGGTGAGCCGCGCCTGCAGCACCGGGCTGCAGCTCGATGCGCCGGCGGTGCCGAGGTTCAGATCCGGCAGCCTGCCCTGGAAAAAGCGCGGCACCACCGATCGAATGCTGTGGGCATCGAAGAGCAGCGCGATGCCGTGGCGTGCCTGGAGCTGCGCGAGGGTGTCGGCGACCCGGTCGTGGTAGGGCTGCCAGTAGCGCTGCCGGCGCGCGGCAATCTCGTCGCCATCGGGCTCCTCGCCGGGAAGGTAGATGGGTGTCTCGTCGAAGCACCGGATCGGGCAGAGCTCGGTATTGCTCGCGCCCGGGTAAAGGGGCTTGCCGTCCGGCGCCCGGTTGAGATCGATGACGAAGCGCGAGTAGCGGGGCTGGATGACGCTCGCGCCGAGCGCGGCCGCGAAGTCGTAGAGACGGGCCATGTGCCAGTCGGTGTCGGGAGTGGTGCGCGCATGCGCGCTCATGCGCGGCGCCAGATCCGGCGGGATCGCGGTGCCGTCGTGGGGCATGCTGAGCAGCAGCGGCGTCGTCCCTTGCGTGAATCCGTAGGTCTCCATGGGCGGAACATTCTACTTCGTCACCGAGCAACTAGAATGGTCGAGAGGGAGCAAAAAAGCCGCACCGGGTGAGCCGATGAGCCAGGGTACACGCATCTCCAATCGCGTCGTTCGATCCCCGCGGGGCACGCAGCTGACCGCCAGGAGCTGGCTCACCGAGGCGCCGCTGCGCATGCTCATGAACAACCTCGATCCGGAGGTGGCCGAGAAGCCCCAGGAGCTGGTGGTCTACGGGGGCATCGGGCGCGCGGCCCGCAACTGGGAGTGCTTCGACAAGATTGTCGAGGTGCTCGAGCGGCTCGAGAAAGACGAGACGCTGCTCGTGCAGTCGGGCAAGCCCGTCGGGGTCTTCAAGACCCACGCCAATGCGCCGCGGGTGCTCATCGCCAACTCCAATCTGGTGCCCCATTGGGCCGACTGGGAGCACTTCAACGAGCTCGATCGGCAGGGCCTGATGATGTACGGGCAGATGACCGCCGGCTCGTGGATCTACATCGGCAGCCAGGGGATCGTGCAGGGCACCTACGAGACCTTCGTCGCCATGGGCCGCGAGCACTACGGCGGCGATCTCACCGGGCGCTGGATCCTGACCGCCGGGCTCGGCGGCATGGGCGGCGCCCAGCCGCTCGCGGCCACCATGGCCGGCGCCTCGCTGCTCGCCGTCGAGTGCGATCCGTCGCACATCCACAAGCGACTCGACACCGGCTATCTCGACGTGATGGAAACCGATCTGGATGGCGCGCTCGCGCGCATCGATCGGGCCAGCAAAGACGGCAAGCCGGTTTCAGTCGGTCTTCTCGGCAACGCCGCCGAGGTGCTTCCGGAGCTCGTGCGCCGCGGCGTGCGCCCGGACGCGGTCACCGATCAGACCAGCGCCCACGATCCTCTGAACGGCTATCTTCCCGCCGGCTGGACGCTGGAGCAGGCCGTCGAGCTGCGCGAGCGGGACCCCGAGCGCGTCGTGCGGGAGGCCAGGCAGTCCATGGCCGTGCACGTGCGCGCCATGCTCGAGTTCCACGCCATGGGCATTCCGACCTTCGATTACGGCAACAACATCCGCCAGATGGCGAGCGAGGAGGGCGTCGACAACGCCTTCGACTTCCCCGGCTTCGTGCCCGCGTATATCCGGCCGCTGTTCTGCCGCGGGGTCGGTCCGTTTCGCTGGGCGGCGCTCTCGGGAAATCCCGAGGACATCTTCCGCACCGATGCCAAGGTCAAGGAGCTCATCCCCGACGACCACCACCTGCACAACTGGCTCGACATGGCCCGTGAGCGCATTCACTTTCAAGGTCTGCCCGCGCGTATCTGCTGGGTGGGTCTCGGCGATCGCGCGCGTCTCGGGCTCGCCTTCAACGAGATGGTGGCGAGCGGCGCGCTCGAGGCGCCCATTGTCATCGGCCGCGACCATCTGGACTCGGGCTCCGTGGCGAGCCCCAACCGCGAGACCGAGGCCATGCGTGACGGCAGCGATGCGGTTTCGGACTGGCCGCTGCTGAACGCGCTTCTCAATACGGCGAGCGGCGCGACCTGGGTGAGCCTGCATCACGGCGGCGGCGTCGGCATGGGCTTTTCCCAGCATGCCGGCATGGTCATCGTGTGCGACGGAAGCGATGACGCCGCCGGGCGCATCGAGCGCGTGCTCACCAACGACCCGGCGAGCGGCGTCATGCGCCATGCCGACGCGGGCTACGAGATTGCCAGGCAGTGCGCCCGCGAGAAAGGCCTCGACCTGCCGATGCTGGACGAATAGCGGTGGCGTGAGCGCAAGGGCACCTCTGCGCGGGCGCCTTGCCGAGCGATATGCCGAATCGAGGGTTTATTCATGAACATCAAGAGTCTCAGTGCCGGTCTCTCCTTTCGAGGTAACGTTACCGGTCGGCGGCAGAAGTACTACGTCTTCGAAGGGAAAGACTCGTTCTTCGTGTTTTCCTTCTCGCGAGCCAAGCCGAAGTCGGGGTATTTCAACATGGTCAGCGCCGAGGCGGTGAATTACGTCAAGCGTCTCACCAGCGGGGAGCAGGGCGTCACGGCTCAGGCGCTCAATAAACGTTCCCGCAAACCGAAATTGATCGGCTCGGCCCTCGAGGCTCTGAACGTGCTCTATGTTCTGGTGGCCATCGGCAGTGCTAAGATTGATCAGCGCCACAAGGACAAGCAGCTGTTTTTCAACGTCAGTGATTGAAGGATCTGTGCCGAGGAGTTGATGGTGGAGACGATTTCCTGGAGTGATTTCGAAAAAGTCGAGCTGCGCGTCGGGCGCGTCGTCAGCGCCGAGCCTTTTCCTGAAGCACGAAATCCCGCCTACATACTGCACGTGGATTTCGGAGAGGAGATCGGCAGCAAGAAGGCGAGCGCGCAGATTACTCATCTCTACGAGCGCGACGAGCTCGTCGGCAGGCTGGTCGTTGGGGTCGTGAACTTTCCCAAGAAACAGATCGGGCCGCTGATGTCCGAGTGTCTCATCACGGGATTTCACAACGAGCAGGGAGAAGTGGCGCTGTGCGTGCCGGACAAGCCGGTTCCGCTCGGTAGCAAGCTGCTTTAATCATGACAAGAACTCGAGGAGGAGTGTGAACAATGCCCAGATTCATCATCGAACGAGCCATTCCGGAAATCGGATCGGCGGACCATGAAGCGTTGCGCGCGGCATCCGCAAAGTCGAACGGAGTGCTCGAGGCGATGCAGACGGAAGGCAAGCGCATCTACTGGGAACAGAGCTACGTGACCGATGACAAGACCTTCTGCATCTATCGATCCGACAGCGAGGCCTTGATTAGCGAGCACTCCGAGCGAAGCGGCTTTCCGGCAACGATCATCACGGAGGTGCGCGAGGTCATCGGCCCGATGACCGCCGAATCGGCATAGCAGGCAAGATGCTCTACATGGTCATCGAGCGTTTCAAGAATCGGGACGCGGCGCCGGTCTACCGGCGCTTTCGTGACGAGGGGCGCATGACGCCCGAGGGGCTCGAGTACGTGTCGAGCTGGGTGGACACCAGGCTCGAGCGCTGTTTTCAAATCATGGAGACCGCGGATCCGAATCTCATGAGCGAGTGGACTGCGAAATGGGACGACATCGTGGATTTCGAAATCGTGCCGATCATGCCGTCGCAGGACGCCGTCGAGGCGATACGCTCGAAGCTTCAGCCTGACACCTAGCTTTCGTCCATCGACATCAGGCTCGCGTTACCACCCTGCGCGGTCGTGTTGACGCACAGGCTCCGCTCGGTGGCGAAGCGGTGCAGGTACCTGGGTCCGCCCGCCTTCGGTCCGGTGCCGGACAATCCCTCGCCGCCGAAGGGCTGCACGCCGACCACCGCACCGATCTGGTTGCGATTGACGTATGCGTTGCCGACTTTCAAGCGCGCGTGCACGTATTCGACCGTGGTGTCGATGCGGCTGTGCAGTCCGACGGTGAGTCCGTAGCCGGTGGCGTTGATGTCGTCGATGACGCGATCCAGATCGTCGGCGTCGAACCGAATCACGTGCAGGATCGGGCCGAACACCTCGCGCTCGAGCTGAGCGATGGATTCTATCTCGAAGGCGCGCGGCGCGAAGAAGGTGCCGGCGGCGCACTCGGCGCCGAGCGTGCAGCGATGAATGAGACGTGATTCCCTCTCCATGCGCGCGGCGTGCGCTTCCAGCATCTCGAGCGCCGCGGTGTCGATGACCGGCCCCACGTCGGTGCCGAGCAGCGCCGGGTCGCCGATGGCGAGCTCCGCCATGGCGCCGGCGAGCATCGCGATGGTCTTCTCCGCAATGTCCGACTGAAGATAAAGCACGCGAAGCGCCGAGCAGCGCTGGCCGGCGCTTTGAAACGCCGACGCGATGGTATCGGTCACCACCTGCTCCGGCAGCGCCGAGGAGTCGACGATCATGGCGTTCTGCCCGCCGGTCTCGGCGATCAAAGGAACGATAGGTCCGCTCTTCGCCGCGAGCGTGCGGTAAATCGCACGCGCAGTCTCGGTCGATCCCGTGAAGGCCACACCGCCGACCTGCGCATGCTCAACGAGCGGCGCGCCCACCGTCGGGCCGTCGCCGGGCAGCAGATGAAGGACCTCCACGGGGACGCCGGCCTCGTGCATCAAGGTGACCGCGTGGTGGGCGATGAGCGGTGTCTGCTCGGCGGGCTTGGCGACCACCGCGTTGCCGGCGGCGAGCGCGGCGCTCACCTGGCCGGTGAAGATCGCCAGCGGAAAGTTCCACGGGCTGATGCAGACGAACACGCCGCGCCCGTGCAGGGCGAGCTCGTTGCGCTCGCCGGTGGGACCGGGCAGGGTCAGGGGAGCGGCGAAGTCCTCGCGGCAGCGCCCGGCATAGTAGCGGCAGAAGTCCACCGCCTCGCGCACCTCGGCGACGGCGTCGAGAACGGTCTTGCCGGCCTCGCGCACGGCGAGCGCCATGAGCGCCGGCATGTCGCGCTCCATCAGATCGGCGGTGCGCTCGAGCGCCGCCGCGCGCACCGCGGCATCGGCGGCGTCCCAGCCGGGCGCCGCCGCAGCGGCCGATGCCATGGCGCGTGCGGCCTGCCCGGCGTCGGCCGTGACCACGGTGCCCACCTGGCGTTGCCGGTCGGCGGGATCGCGCACCGGCTGCGCCTCGCCCGCCTGGTGCTCGCCGGCGACGAGGGGCGCCGCGTGCCAGGTTCGCGCCAGCGCCGCGTCCATCTGCCGATCGAGAGGGGCCAGCTCGCGGTGATCGGTGATGTCGATGCCGCGGGAGTTGCGCCGCTGCGGCCCGTAGAGATCCGGCGGCGCGGGAATGCGCGGGTGCCGCTTCGTCTCGAGGGCGCGCACTTTCGCCACCGGGTCGGCGATGATGTCGTCCACCGGCGCCTGCTCGTCGACGATGCGATTGACAAAGGAGGTGTTGGCGCCGTTCTCGAGCAGTCGGCGCACCAGGTACGGCAACAGATCCTCGTGACTGCCAACCGGCGCGTAGATGCGCACGGCGCGCCGGCCACCGTCGCCGCCCACCACCTGCTCGTAGAGCGCCTCGCCCATGCCGTGCAGACGCTGGAACTCGTAATCGCGGCGCGCGCCGGCAAGCTCGACGATGGTCGCGAGGGTGTGCGCGTTGTGGGTGGCGAACTGGGCGTAGAAGGCGTCCGCGTGGGACAGCACCCGGCGCGCGCAGGCGATGTAGGCGACGTCGGTGGAGGCCTTGCGGGTAAACACCGTGTAGTCCGCGTGCCCGCCCTCCTGGCCGAGCTTGATCTCCGAGTCCCAGTAGGCGCCCTTCACCAGACGCAGCATGAGGCGCCGGCCGCGGCTTCGCGCGAGCTCGGCGAGCCATTCGACGAGGGGATAGGCGCGCTTCTGATACGCCTGAACGGCGAGCCCGAAGCCTTCCCAGCCTTTCAGCGCGCCGTCGCGGAACACGCGCTCGATGATGTCGAGGGAGAGCTCGAGTCGCGCCGCCTCCTCGGCGTCGACGGTGAATCCGATGTCGACCTCGCGCGCGTGGCTGGCGAGCGCCATCAGTCTCGGCGCGAGCTCGCTCATGACGCGCCCTTGCTGGCCGAACTCGTAGCGTGGATGCAGCGCCGAGAGCTTTACCGATATTCCGGAAGATTCGATGGGGCCGCGTCCTTTGCTGCGTGCGCCGATGGCGGCGATGGCGTCGTTGTAGGCGTCGAAGTAGCGCTTCGCGTCGGCTTCGGTGTGCGCGGCTTCGCCGAGCATGTCGAAGGAGTGGCGGTAACCGCGCGCCTCGTCCTCGGCCGCGCGCCCGAGCGCCTCGCCGATGCGGCGTCCCATGACGAACTGGCGTCCGAGGATGCGCATGCCCTGGGTGACCGACTGGCGTATGACCGGCTCGCCGACCCGGCTCACCAGGCGCCCGAGCACCGACTTCAAGGACTGGTCGCGGTAATCGTGCAGCGAGACCACGTGTCCCGTCAGCATCAACGCCCACGTGGATGCGTTGACGAAGACCGACTCGCTTTGGCCCAGGTGCTTCTCCCAGTCCGCCGGGCCCAGCTTGTCGCGGATCAGGCGATCCGCGGTCTGCTCGTCGGGGATGCGCAGCAGCGCCTCGGCGAGACACATGAGCACCACGCCCTCCTGGCTCGAGAGCTCGTACTCCTGCATGAAGGCGTCGACGCCGCCCTTGCCGATGCGGTGGCGGCGCACTTCGCCGACCAGCGTGCGCGCGCGATCGCTGATGCGTGCGCGCATGTGCGCGTCGAGCTCGGCGGCTTCGAGAAGGGTTTCGAGGACCTCGGTCTCGTCGCGCCGGTGCCAGTCGGCGATTTCCTCGCGAAGCCGATCGTGCTGGGGGAGGGGCCGATCGAATATCACGCGTCGCGCTCCCGGGTATTAACGCCGTGCCTCAGCCGTTGGATGCCCACTCCATGGCCGGCCTTTGCACATGCCACTCCGTGGCCTCCTGGTAAGCATGGCCGATGCGCAGCACCTTGTCTTCCTGGAACGGTCGGGCGTAGATCATGAGCCCGACGGGCAGGCCGTCGCCCGTGAATCCGCACGGCACGCTGAGACCACAAAGATTCAGGATGTTGCCGATGGCGGTGTTGCGCAGGTAGAGGAGGTTCTTGTGTGAATACACCTCCATGTTGTCGTCCGCCTCGGCCAGGGTGCACGCCGGTATCGGCGTCGTCGGGCAGAGCACCGCGTCCACGTCCTCGAGCTGGCGAATCGCCTCGCGGCGGGCGCGTTTCCAGTCGAGGGTCGCCTGCAGGTAGTCGGCAGCCGTGATGTCGCGTCCTTTGATCATGCGCGCAGCCACGATCGGATCCAGCTCGTCGTAGTGATGGTCGATGAAGCGGCGGTTGACGGTATACGCCTCGGCGGCGATGACCAGACCGCGCGGATTGAGGGCGACGGCGTCGGCAGCGGCGGGAAGCTCCATGCTCTCCACGTGCGCCCCTAGACGGTGGAAAACCTCCGCGGCGCTGCGCACCGCCGCTGCCACGTCTGCATGGGCATCGTTCCAGAACACGGTCTCGGCGATGCCGATGCGCAGCCCCGCGACGCCGTCGCGGAGCCGGCCCATGACGTCCTGCAGGGCACGGCCGTGGGTGGTCTCGTCGCCGGCCTCCGGCCCCTGCAGCGCCTGGTAGACGAGCGCCGCGTCCTCGACGCCGCGGGCAAGCGGTCCGACCGAGTCGAGGCTCCAGCTCAACGGATACACGCCGGCACGGCTAACCTGGCCGACCGTGGTCTTGAGCCCGGTGATGCCGCACAGCGCCGCCGGAATGCGCACCGAGCCGCCGGTGTCGCTGCCGAGCGCCATCGGCGCGAGCCCCGCGGCGACGGCCACCGCCGAGCCGCTGCTCGAGCCTCCCGGTAGATGGTGGGTGCGGTGCCAGGGATTGTGCGGCGTGCCGAGATCGCGGTTGATGCCGGCGCCGCCGTAGGCGAACTGCACGGTCTTGGTCTTGCCGAGCAGGACCATTCCGGCGCGGGCGAGACGCGCCACCGCCGCCGAGTCGTCGTCGGCGATGTTGTCGGCGAGCAGCCGCGTGCCGGCGGTGGTCGGCAGGCCGCGCACGTCGAAGAGATCCTTGGCGGCGTAGGGGATGCCGTGCAGCGGTCCCAGATCCTGGCCCGCCTCGAGCGCCGCCTGTGCCGCCCGGGCCGCGGCGAGCGCGCGGTCGGGGCTGACGACCTGGAAGGCGCCGAGGCTCGGATCCAGCGCCTCGATGCGGGCGAGCAGCGTCTCGGTCAGGGCGACCGAGGAGAGCTCGCCGCTGCGCAATCGGCGGCCGAGCTCGGCAATGGACTGGTAACAGGGTTCGAAGTCGGTCACCGGCGGCCCTCGTGATTATCTCCCGACATCCTGGCCGGCGAAGCTCACCCGGGCAGAACGCGCACCTGGGCGCGATCGAGGTGCAGGCTCACCCGCTCTTGCATATCGAAGCACTCGCGACCCGTCTGATGAGAATCATCGACGAGCAAGGTGTGATCTCCGACGGCTACGGCGTAGCGTATCAGGCTGCCGAGGAATTCCCGATGCACGACTTTGCCTTCGAGCCGCGCGCTGCTCTGCGCCGCGGGGGCGTCGGCTTCCCGAATGAGGAGGCTCTGTGGACGAAAAAGGGCGACTGCGTGGGCGCCCGGCTGAAGCTCCGCGACAGCCACCGGAATCCGAATAGCGTCGTTCGCTAAAAAATGCGTGCCGTCTTCGGTTTTCTCCACCCTTCCATCCACCAGGTTCGCGGTACCGAGGAAGCTCGCGACGAATCGATTGACAGGCTCGTCGTAGAGCGACATCGGCGATCCCACCTGCTGGATGACGCCGTCGTCGAGCACGGCCATGCGGTCGGAGACAGTATTGGCCTCTTCCTGATCGTGTGTCACGAAAATGGTGGTGAGCCCGAGCTTGCGCTGCAGATCGTGGATCTCGCGGCGCATCTGAACGCGCAGGTTGGCATCCAGATTGGAAAGCGGCTCGTCGAGCAGCAGGACCTGGGGCTCGACGACCACGGTGCGGGCGAGCGCCACACGTTGCTGCTGGCCGCCCGAGAGCTGCGAAGGCCGCCGCTGCGCGAGATCGAGAAGTCCCACGAGATCGAGAGCAGCATCCACCCGCTCGCGGATTTCCTGCGCCGGCACCTTGTGCTCCTCGAGCCCGAAGGCGACATTCTTGCGCACCGTCATGTGCGGCCACAGTGCGTAGTTCTGAAACACGAGCCCGACGTTTCGATCCCAGGGAGCGAGGTGCGTTACGTCCCTGTCACCGATCAGCACGCGCCCGCTGGAAGGCGCGGGACCGAAACCTGCAATCAAACGCAGCAGCGTCGACTTGCCCGATCCGGAGGGACCGAGAAAGGTGAAGAACTCCCCGGGCTCGATGGTGAGATTCACGCTCTTCAGAACGGGTGTCATTCCGAAGGACAGCGTGATGTCCTCGATGGCAACGCCGAGCGCCTTGCTCTTGTATGTCGAGCTCATCCGGTCATGCTCCCGCGGGCACCGCGATCTCCGGCGCGTGGGCCTCTCGGCGTCGCTCGATGAAGAGGTGAGACAGATACGTGGCTACGCCGACGATGACCACGGCGATGATGCCTAATGCGGCACCGGGGCCTCTCCCTGATGCGGATTGCATGAACTCGTATATTCCGTAGGCCAACGGAGCGTCGGATTCGGCAGAGACGAGCATGATGGTAGCCGAGAGCTCTACCGAAGCCGTAGCGAAGCTCGTGATGAATCCGGCCAGTATACCTCCCGTCATCAGCGGGACCACGATTCGCCTGACCGTGCGCGATTTGGTGGCACCAAGATTCTCGGCGGCCTCCTCGAGCGCCTCGCTCACCTGCTGCAGCGCCGCGACGCAGGCGCGCAACGCATAGGGCAGGCGGCGAATGGCGAGCGCTACCACGATGATGACCCACCACGTGGCCAGAGGCTTATCGATGAAGGGCACGTTGAAATCGTAGAAAGTCCGCAGATAGCCGATCCCTATGACGACGCCGGGGATCGCGACCGCGCCCATTGCGGCATAGTCGAGCCACTGGCGCCACGCCAGCTGCGTGCGCCAGACGATATACGCGATGGCGGTGGCGAAAATCACATCGATCAGCGCGGCGAGCCCGGCGTAGAGCAGGGTGTTGTTGACGTACTGCATCGAGGTTTCGAAGACCGTGGCGTAGTGCGCCCAGGTGAACGCGTCAGGCAGAACGCTGAACGACCAGACCGTGCCGAAGGAGAGCAGCGTGAGGCCAATGTGCGGCGACAGGACGAGCAGCAGAATCACGATGATGACCGTGTAGCAGGCCACTCTCTCCCAGCCGCGCAGCTCTCGTTTCGACAGGCCTCCCCCGCCTTTCTGGACCGTTGCGTAATCCTTACCCTTCATGGCCAGGAAAGAGGTCCACAGCGCGAGCAGCGAGCAGGCGACGAGGATGACCGAGATCACGTAACCCATGGGATCAGAGATGCCGATGGAAGTGATTCGCAGATAGGCCTGTGGCGCGAGCATGTTATTGATGTTGAGAAGCAGCGGTGTGCCGAGATCGTCGAATACTTTCAGAAAGACGAGCGATGCGCCGGCAATGTAGCCGGGCATGGCGAGGGGAAAGACGATTCGCCTGAACAATCGAAAGCCGCTCGACCCCAGATTCTGGGCTGACTCCTCCATGCTGCGATCGATGTTGGCAAGCGCCGCCGAGAGGTTGATCAAAATGAAAGGAAAGTAGTGCACGCTCTCGACGAAAATGACACCGTTCAATCCTTCCATGAAAGGAATCGTGAAACCCATCCATTCGTCGAGCAGCAGATTCACGCTGCCGTTGCTTCCGAACAACAGCGCCATCGCCACGGCGCCCACGAAGGGCGGCATGATGAGAGGCACGATTCCGAGAGTCTGGATGATGACGCTGCCGCCGAAATTGAACCGGGTCGTGAAATAAGCCAGCGGCAGCGCGAATATCGAGGAAAGCACCACCGACATCGCCGCAACGTAGAGGGAGTTGATGAACGACTCCTGAAACAGCGAGGTCTTGAAAAAGTCGGCGAAATTGACGAGCGTAAGTGCGCCCGTATTGGGATCCTGGAAGGCAACGTAGATCACCTTCGCGACGGGTACGACGAGGAATACGACCAGGAAAAGGCCCAGGACCACGGCCAGCACGCCTGGGCCCAGCTGGCCGCGTGACAACGCGTTCAACGGCACTCCTCCTGTGCCAGGGGGGCGACTGCGGGAATCGAAGGCGCGGGCGCCCCGAAGCGCCCGCGCTCTCGATCATTACGACAGCTAGAGCATCGAGGCGGCCTTCTCCGCGAGGCTCCTGGCCTTCGCGTAGTTGGCTTTCACCATCTCATCCCACTCCTGCTCGATCTCGGCCTGACGGCCGGTGACCTTGGTCGTGGCTTTTTTGCGTTTCTTCTTGAAGATGGCGTTGAATTCCTTCTCGCTCGCCTTCGTCGCGTCGATCGGCACCATGGCGACCAGAGCGCGCGCCTCGGCGATCATCGCGTCCGCATTGGCATTGGACTTGCCCTTTGCTTTCGCCTCGGCGTCCTGAATGGCCTTCGTCGCTGCGCGCAGATCATCCAGACGGTAGGTGACCATGACGTCGAACAGCGAATTGATCACGTTATAGCGGCTCTTGGAGAGTTGCAGATCGAACTTGACCGCCGCGCCGATGGACTTGTCTTTGAACGGGTTCGGAAACCCCTTGGGAGCCTTGGCATAGCTCGCGGGATTCACCGGCAATCTGCGAATCTTGGGATCCAGCAACACCTCCTGGCCTTCGGGAGAGAGAAGGAACTCAATGAAGGCGGATGCCGCTTCTCGATGGGGCGCATTGGTGACGATGGCGATATTGGCGGGCACCAGCGTCGTCACCGGCGGATAGATGAAGTCGACGGGAAAACCGGAAGCCTTCGACGAGAGTCCGAAGAAATCGATGACGATACCCACGCCGAACTGGCCGGAATTGACCCCATCGGGCACGCCGAAGCTGCGCTCCGTGACCGTCTTGAAGTTACCGGCGATGCGCTTCCATTCGGCCCAGCCTTCTTCCCAGCCCTTGCCCTGGAGCAGTGTCTCGACGGTGAGATGCGTGGTTCCCGAGCGCGACGGCGCGCTCATGCCAACGTGTCCGTGGTAAACAGGATCAGCGAGCTCGGCCCAGGTGCCCGGCACCGGAAGCTTCTTCGCCTTCAAATAACGCGTATTCCACATAATCCCGTAACCCGAGGCGGCGAATCCCTTGTAGTAGCCGTCCGGATCGTTGATGGGAAAGGCGCCGACTTTCTCCGGAATACCGCTTACCTTGACCTGGTACTTCTGCAGCAAACCGTCGCCCTTCAACACCTCGAAGGCGTCGGGTGCAGAAGCCCAAAAGAGATCCGACGTGTTGTTTCCCGAGGTTTCCTGGAGATACTTGATGCCGGCGGTGGTCTTTTTCTTGAGCATCTCGACCTGAATACCGGGATGCTTCGCTTCGAACGCCTTCTTGACCGTCTCGGTTGTATCGGGTGGGTACGACGTTACGACGACCAGTTTTTGCTCTGCGGCGAGCGCCGCGAGAGGCGCCATCAGGGCGGTCGTGACCGACAAGCCGATGCCGGCAAGCCAGAGGCGTGTTTTTGTTCGGAAATTCATGAATCTTGTCCTCCTCCCGGTCGATGCATTAGTCCCGTCCGACGATTGGCTGTGAGTCAGTCGGTCGCGCGGTAGTGGGCGAGGCAACGGGACGGCGCGTACATTTGACCATGAGCCCGGGGGCACTTCAATGGCGGGCCAGACCGTCGCCTCGGAGCACGATGCGCGCGGGTGACGCTGCCGGTGCCGGCGTAAAGGCAAGGTCCGCCTGCCCGCGCCATCAATGAAAACAACGTTTTAGCGCCCGTGCCGGCATGGATTGGCGTGATTCGACGGGGCTCGGTTGCGGCTTCCGGCCAATCTCGCATACATTGTGGCCGGGCTGTCGCCCCCCGTGCTTCAGGGTGAACGAATTCCTCAGGCGGCCACTGTGCCGGCCGACGCGGGACAGCCGCCGGTCACGGTCAAATGAGTCGACTGGGTCGTCCCTTCGAGGCGAGGGATTCGGCCGGGTGGACAGATCAAGATAAATAAGGAGGAGGTAAAATGACCACACCCAAGATGCTTCTCACCGCCGTTGCCGCCGTGCTCACGCTCGGCATGGCTTCCTGGGCATCGGCGGCGGAGTGCCCGTATCGCGGCACCCTCGACGCCCAGTACTGCGATCGAAACCGCGATCTCATCGCCGATCTGCCCATGAACGAGTCCGAGTGGGTGAATCCCGACACCATCATTTTCTCGTATACGCCGGTGGAGGATCCCGCGGTCTATGCGAAGGTCTGGGACGAATTCATCAATCACATGTCGAAGGTGACGGGTAAGAAGGTCGTCTTCTTCCCGGTCCAGTCCTACGCCGCCCAGTACGAGGCGATGCGATCCGGCCGGCTGCACGTGGCCGGCGTCAACACCGGCGGCAATCCGGTGGCGGTGAGCTGCGCGGGATTCGTGCCGTTCGCGTCCATGTCGAGAGAAGGCAAGGTCGTCGGTTACGAGATGGAAATCATCGTGCCTGCCGGCAGTGCTATCAAGACGCCCGCCGATCTCAAGGGCAAGACGCTGGCGTTCACCTCGCCGACCTCCAACTCCGGCTTCAAGGCGCCGTCGGCGCTTCTTAAATCCGAGTTCGGCATGGTCGCCGACAAGGACTTCAAGACCACGTTCTCGGGCAAGCACGACAACTCGATCCTCGGCGTCGCCAACAAGGACTACGAGGCAGCGGCGATTGCGAACTCGGTGCTGCATCGCATGCTCGACCGCGGCGTGGTCAAGAAGGACCAGTACCGCACGGTGTACACGTCGCAGACGTTCCCCACCACCGGTTACGGCTACGCCCACAACCTGCACCCGGCGGTCGCGGAGAAGATCAAGCAGGCCTTCTTCACCTTCGATTGGAACGGGACTTCGCTTCAGAACGAGTTCGGCAAGCAGGCGGATGGTTTCGTCGCCATCTACCACAAGCAGGACTGGGACGTCATTCGCAAGATCGATACCGCCAACGGCGTGACTTACAAGTGCAAGTGACGTTACCCTGAGACGCAGCGGGGAAGGACATGCTGCGTCTCGACAAGCTGGTCAAGCAGTACCGGACCGGCGACAGAGCGCTCAAGGGCATCGACCTGGAGGTGCCGACGGGTCAGGTCATGGCCCTCATCGGTCCTTCGGGGGCCGGCAAGAGCACGCTGATTCGCTGCGTCAATCGTCTGGTCGAACCGACCTCCGGGTCGGTTCGACTGAACGACGTGGAGATCACCACCCTCGGCTCCCGGGAGCTTCGCCGCGCGCGACGGCGCATGGGCATGATCTTCCAGGAGTACGCGCTGGTCGAGCGCCTCACGGTCATGGAGAACGTGCTCTCGGGGCGCCTCGGCTTCGTCGGCTTCTGGCGAAGCTATTTCCGTCGCTTTCCCCAGAAGGACATCGACGAGGCGTTTCGACTGCTCGAGCGCGTCGGGCTCGATCACATGGTGGACAAGCGCGCCGACGAGCTGTCGGGCGGACAGCGCCAGCGGGTCGGTATCGCGCGGGCGCTGATTCAGGATCCCGAGCTGCTTCTGGTGGACGAGCCCACGGCGAGCCTCGATCCGAAGACCTCGCGCCAGATCATGCGCCTCATCTGCGAGCTCTGCGAGGAGCGCCAGCTCGCCGCCATCATCAACATCCACGACGTGCTGCTCGCGCAGATGTTCGCACGCCGCGTGGTCGGGCTGCAGCTGGGCGAGATCGTCTACGACGGGCCCGCCGACGGCCTGAGCCCCGACGATCTCACGCAGATCTACGGGGAAGAGGACTGGTCGGCGACCATCCGCAAGGTGGAGGACGAGGACGAAGAGTCCGGGGAGGCCATCCCCGGGCCTCATGGTCCCCACGCTATCCGATCCGATGATGTCGTGAGCGGCATGTAGCCGCCCCGGGTACGCTCGGCATGGCAGAAACCGCTGCAGTCGCTCACCGTTACTGGCGCCGGCCCCCCTTTATAAAGAATCCGCGCCTGCGCTGGCTCCTGTGGGTCGCTGGAGCCGTCTATCTCGCGCTCGCTCTCGGGACCATGGAGGTCAACTGGAATCGGGTATTCGAAGGGATCCCCCGCGGCCACCGCTTCATCGCCTCGTTCTTTCCACCGGATTTCGTGTCGCGCTGGGATTCGATACTCGACGGCATCTACGAGAGCCTGTGGATGACGGTGACCTCCACGGTGGTCGGCGTCGCCCTCTCGATCCCGGTGGGGCTCGGCGCCGCGAAGAACCTGGCGCCGGTGCCGGTGTATCTCGCCTGCCGCGCCATCGTCGCGCTGTCGCGCACCTTCCCGGAGGTCATTCTCGCGATCTTCTTCGTCAAGGTGTTCGGCTTCGGGCCGTTTGCCGGATTCCTCGCCCTCAGCGTCGCCACCGTCGGCTTCTACGCCAAGCTGCTCGCCGAGGACATCGAGTCCATGGATCCGACCCAGGCCGAGGCGGTTCGCGCCACCGGCGCCGGCTGGTTCCAGTGGCTCAACTATTCCGTGCAGCCCCAGGTGATGCCGCGCATGATCGGTCTCTCCCTCTATCGACTCGACATCAACTTCCGCGAGTCGGCGGTGGTGGGTATCGTCGGCGGCGGCGGCATCGGCGCGACCCTGCTCACCTCATTCGACCGCTACGAGTTCGAGTCGGCGGCCGCCATCCTGCTCATCATCATCGGCATCGTCATGATGGTGGAGTACAGCTCGAGCTGGATCCGCGGGATGGTGAAATAGTGCCCGTCC
>JABAOE010000472.1_pt1 | contig 25046 bp, 25 predicted proteins | sample 7062141 | NCBI WGS metagenome assembly JABAOE01 (sample SAMN14538627, study PRJNA623070) | marine sediment metagenome | biome: marine biome [ENVO:00000428]; feature: marine pelagic biome [ENVO:01000023]; material: deep marine sediment [ENVO:00002113] | place: India: Gulf of Khambhat ... | reverse complement strand
CTACGACGACAACGGCATCTCGATCGACGGTGATACCGCCGGTTGGTTCACGGACGATACCCCGGCGCGCTTTCGCGCATACGGCTGGCACGTCATCGATACCGTCGATGGCCACGATGCCGACGCCATCGCGACTGCAATTGCGGCAGCAAGGGCTGAGACGAGCCGACCGACGCTAATTTGCTGTCAGACGATCATTGGGTGGGGTGCGCCGAACAAGCAGGGCAGCGCGTCAACGCACGGCGCCCCGCTCGGGCCTGAGGAGATTGCCGCCGCGCGTGCGCATATCGGCTGGGAGCACGAGGCGTTTGTTGTTCCGGACGACATCAGGGAAGCCTGGAACGCTTGCGATTGCGGCGCGGAGCTCGAAGCGCAGTGGCAGACGAAATTCTCCGCGTATCGCGATCGATACCCCGAGCTCGCGGCCGAGTTCGAACGGCGCATGCGCGGGGAGTTGCCGAACGACTGGGCTGAGCGAGCCAACGCCGTCATCGCCGAGATCGCGGCCGAGGCCAAGGATGCGGCGACACGCAAGGCATCCCAGCGCGCGCTGGAAGGCTTTGCGCCGCACTTGCCCGAGCTCATCGGCGGCTCGGCTGATTTGACGGGCTCGAATAACACTTTTCATTCGGGCTCGAAGGTCATCGCGAGCGGCGATGCCGCTGGCAATTACATTAACTTCGGCGTGCGCGAGTTCGGCATGGCCGCTGTCATGAACGGGCTCGCGCTGCACGGCGGTTTCATGCCCTACGGCGGCACGTTTCTGGTTTTCTCCGATTACGCGCGTAACGCTTTGCGAATGGCTGCACTCATGGAAGCGCAGTCGATCTTCGTGCTTACGCATGATTCGATCGGCCTTGGCGAGGACGGTCCGACGCATCAACCCGTCGAGCATCTCGCAAGCCTGCGGGCGATGCCGAACATGCATGTCTGGCGGTCCTGCGACGGCGTCGAGACAGCCGTGGCATGGCGCTCGGCAATCGAGAGAAAGACCGGTCCGACGAGTCTCGTGCTGACGCGCCAGGGCGTGCCGCATATGCCTCGTACAGCAGAGCAAATCGAGGCCATCGCACGCGGAGGCTATATTCTTTCCGACGCCGACGGTGAGCCGGAGCTCGTGTTGATTGCGAGCGGCTCGGAAGTTGGTCTGGCCATCGAGGCTGCAACGCGGTTGAACGGCGAAGGTCGTCGCGTCCGCGTCGTCTCGATGCCGTGCACGGAGGCGTTCGATCAACAATCCGATTCCTATCGCGCTGGCGTGTTGCCCGAGAGTGGCGCACGGCTCGCCATCGAGGCTGGCACGAGCGACAGCTGGTGGCGCTACGTTGCTGGAAGAGGCGGCGTCATCAGCATCGACGGCTTCGGTCGGTCGGCGCCAGCGAAAGATCTATTCGAACACTACGGCTATACGCCCGACGCCGTGACTAAAGCGGCACGCGACCTGCTCGCGTGAATCACATCGCACGACGCGGTCACAAGTACTATAGGAGAAACAGATGGCAGTGAAGATAGCGATCAATGGTTATGGCCGCATCGGCCGCATGGTGCTGCGCGCACTTTACGAAGGACAGCGCCGCGACGAGCTGACGGTGGTTGCGATCAACGATCTCGGTGATGCGAACACAAACGCCCATTTGACGCGCTACGACTCCGCCCACGGGCCGTTCCCCTATTCCGTCGAGGTCGGCGACAACGAGCTCATTGTCGACGGCGACCGCGTGAGGGTCTGCGCCGAGCGCGATCCGTCGAAGCTGCCTTGGAAGGAGCTCGGTGTCGACCTCGTCATGGAGTGCACGGGCTTTTTTGCGTCGAAAGACAAAGCCTCGGGCCATCTCAAGGCCGGCGCGCGCAAGGTCGTGATCTCGGCGCCAGCCGGCAAGGATGTCGATGCGACCGTTGTCTATGGCGTTAACCATGGTGTGTTGAAGGCGACAGATGAGGTCATCTCCAATGCCTCGTGCACGACCAACTGTCTCGCACCGCTTGCGAAGGCACTGCACGAGTCCGTTGGCATCGAGCAAGGGCTCATGACGACGATTCACGCGTACACAAACGATCAGGTTTTGAGCGACGTTTATCACTCCGACCTTCGCCGGGCACGCTCGGCAACCCAATCGATGATTCCGACGAAGACGGGCGCCGCGGCGGCAGTTGGCCTCGTGCTGCCGGAGCTCGATGGGCGTCTCGACGGCTTCGCCATACGCGTGCCGACGATCAACGTCTCGGTAGTGGATCTGACGTTCACGGCGTCGAAAGCGACAACGGTCGCCGAGGTCAATGCGGCCGTTCGAGCGGCCGCCGAAGGCTCGCTCGCGGGCGTGCTTAGCTATACCGAGGAGCCGCTCGTGTCGATCGACTTCAACCACAACCCGGCCTCGTCGGTGCTCGATGCGGGCCTGACCAAAGTCAGTAGTGACGGCAAGCTCGTCAAAGTTTGCTCGTGGTACGACAACGAATGGGGTTTCTCCAACCGCATGCTCGATACCGCGTTAGCGTTGCTTAACGCGGGTTAGGAAGGCGCGACGATGGCCCTTGCGGTCAAGCGCATGGCGGATCTAGAGCTCGGCGGGCGCCGAGTATTGATCCGCGAGGATCTCAATGCACCAATCAAGGACGGCCGCGTCGTCAGCGATAAGCGTCTTAGGGCAGCTGTGCCGACGCTCGAGCTTGCACTTTCGAGCGGCGCGCGCGTCATGGTGCTCTCGCACCTGGGCCGGCCGAAGGAAGGCCAGTTCGATGCTGCGTACTCGCTCGCACCGGTCGCCGACGCGTTGAGTGGCCTGCTCGGCCGCCCCGTGCCGCTTTTGAGTGACTGGTTGAACGGCGAGGCACCCGAGTCCGGCGAGATCGTTCTCTGTGAAAACGTGCGGTTCTTACCCGGGGAGAAAGCCAACGACGAAGCGCTCGCTAGACGAATGGCCGCGCTCTGCGACGTATTCGTCATGGATGCGTTCGGCACGGCGCATCGCGCGCAGGCGAGCACTTATGGTGTTGCGCAATTCGCAGCGGCTGCATGCGCGGGGCCGTTGTTGGTCGGCGAGCTCGAGGCGCTCGATCGCGCGCTCGGCGATCCGGCCCGTCCGCTCATTGCAATCGTGGGCGGCTCGAAGGTCTCGACGAAGCTCGAGGTATTGAGCGCGCTTGCGGCCAAGGTCGACGTGCTGATTCCGGGCGGAGGCATTGCAAACACGCTGCTCGCGGCGCGCGGTGCGAACATGGGTCGCTCACTTTACGAGGCCGACATGCTCGGTTTCGCGAGCCAGCTTCTCGACGGGGAGTTCGGCGAGGTCGAGCTTCCATTGCCGGTCGACGTCGTCGTTGGTCCAAGTCTCGATGACGATGCCAAGGGGTCCGTCAAAGACATCGACGATATTGCTGACTCGGACATGGTGCTCGATATCGGCCCGCAGACTGCGGCGAGCTACGCGAGTGCGCTGAATCGTGCGGGGACGATATTGTGGAACGGCCCCGTGGGCGTGTTCGAGCATCCTGAGTTCGCGGCCGGCACCGAAAGCTTGGCGGCTGCAGTTGCCGCTAGCCCGGCGTTCTCGATCGCCGGCGGTGGTGATACGTTGGCCGCGATCGAGCAGTTCAACATCACAGATCAGGTGTCGTACATCTCAACAGGCGGTGGGGCCTTTCTCGAGTACGTCCAGGGTAAGAAATTGCCGGCCGTCGAGATTCTCGAGGCACGTGCATAAGCCAGCCATTGCTGCCGACGATCTAACCGCTCCCGAAGTCGGGATACTGTTATCCGCGTTCGAGACTGCCGTGGAGGCGGCCTCCCCCTTCAACTGCATGCGACTGAGTCCGCAAGACATCGGCTACGCTGGCGCACTCGTCATCGGTGCCGGCAAGGCAGCCGCAGCGATGGCCGTCGCATTCAACGCCGTTGCGCGAGACAACGTTCGCGGATTGGTCGTGACGCGATACGGCCACGGTCTCGAGGACGGCGAGGACGCCGGCGAAATAGAGATCCTCGAGGCAGGACACCCAGCGCCCGACGCTGCAAGCCTCGGCGCCGCCGAGCGAGCACTCGAGCTTGTCGATTCGTTACATCCATCCGAGACCTTGTGGGTATTGATTTCCGGCGGCGCTTCCGCGCTGCTTGCTGCGCCGTTGCCCGGAATCACGCTCGAGCACAAACGCGAGGCAGCCGGATGCCTCATGCACGCAGGTGCCGATATTCGTGAGATCAACGCCGTGCGAAAGCACCTGTCCGGAATCAAGGGCGGTCGACTCGCCGCGCGCGCGCACCCCGCACGCGTTAACACGCTCGCAATATCCGATGTACCCGGCGACGGACTCGCCGATATCGGCTCGGGTCCAACGACGCCGGACCCAACGACCCAAGCACAGGCGATTGAAATTCTCGAGCGCTATGGCTGTCCGATCGACGAAGCTGTGCGGGCTGTCTTGACGACGCCGGAGAATGAGACACCGAAGCCGGGTGACCCGGCATTCTCTGGCGACAGCACCCAGATTATCGCGAGCGCGGCCACGGCACTCGATGCTGCGCAACGCGTGCTCGAATCGCAAGGTTACCGGGTGACGCGTCTGGGCGACGATCTCGACGATGCGGCACGTGAGCTCGGTGCCGACCACGCACGACTCGCAGTGGCGGCAGCCGATGACGGTGGCCGGCACGCCTTCTTGTCCGGAGGTGAAACGCGCGTCGTGGTCACGAACACGGCCGCGCGCGGCGGGCGAAACCTCGAGTACCTCGCTGCGCTTGGCCAAGCGCTCGAGGGCCGCTCTGGTGTATTCGCCCTAGCCGCGGATACCGACGGTATTGATGGTAACGGTGATCATGCGGGCGGCATCGTTGTGCCGGAGCTTCTCGCACGTGGTCGAGCAAACGGTAACGAGCTACTGCAAGCGCTTGCAACGAACAGTACCTACGATTATTTCGATGGGTGTAAGCTCCTCGTACGGACGGGTCCGACGCGGACCAACGTCAACGACTTTCGACTGATAATCGTCAATTCGACTGCGCCGGAGTGACTTTATTGACTAGAGAATCGAAACGCCCACGCCGTCGACGAACGAAGATCGTGGCTACACTCGGACCGGCGACGGACGATGCCGATGTGCTCGAGGCACTTATCGACGCGGGCGCTGACGTGTTACGCATTAACTTCTCGCACGGCTCGACCGAGGAGCAACGCGAGCGCGTCAGGACCGTTCGTGAGACGGCAAAGCGCCTGGGCACCAACGTCGCCATTATGGGCGACCTGCAGGGACCGAAGATTCGCATCGAATCGTTCGCAGCCGGCTCGGCGACACTCGAGCCGGGACAAGATTTCATTCTCGACACGGACATGGATCCCGCCGGCGGAGATGCAACGGCCGTCGGTGTTGCTTACGACCAGCTCGTCGAGGATGTCAGCCCGGGTGACGTGCTCCTGCTCGACGACGGACAAATCGTTCTCGAGGTTCGCGAAGCCGGAGCAACCCGCGTGACGTGCTCGGTGCTCGAGGGCGGCAAGCTCCTAGATAACAAAGGACTCAACAAATCCGGCGGCGGACTCTCAGCGCCTGCGCTGACCGACAAGGACAGGTCCGATATCAAGCTCGCGGCGGCGCTCGGCTTCGATTTCGTTTCGGTGTCGTTTGCGCGCAAGGCCAAGGATATTCGAGAAGCACGACAACTGCTGCGCGAGGCCGACGGGCACGCGCACATCGTCGCAAAAATCGAGCGAGCCGAGGCCGTAAAGAACATCAACAAGATCATCGCCGCGAGTGACGTGATCATGGTTGCGCGCGGCGATCTGGCGGTCGAGGTCGGCTACGCTGCGCTCACGGGCTTACAGAAAGGGTTGATCCGGCGCACGCGCATGCGCAACAAGGTTTCGATTACGGCGACGCAGATGCTCGAATCGATGATCCATCAGGCTTCGCCGACGCGCGCCGAGGTATCGGACGTTGCCAACGCCGTCATGGACGGAACAGATGCGGTCATGCTGTCGGCTGAGACTGCTGTCGGCAACTATCCCGTGCAGGCGGTTCGCACAATGAGCGAGCTTTGTGTGGGGGCTGAGAAGCACGAGACCTTCCGCCGAGCCAGGAATCAGCGCCTCGACGATGTGTTCGAGCAGGTCGACGAGGCTATCGCCATGGCGGCGATGTACGTCGCCAACCATTTCCGCGTCAGGGCGATCATTGCCTTGACGGAGTCCGGTACGACAACGCTGTGGATGTCGCGCGTGCGGACAGATATCCCGATCTACGCGTTTACGCGTCATGAATCGACACGCAATCGCGTGCGCTTGTATCGAGGCGTCTACGCGGCGCCATTCGAGCTCGCACAGATGCAGGCCGAGACCGTGCACCTGGAGGCGTTTCGCGTGCTGTACGCGGAGGGCGACATCGCCCCCGGCGATCTCGTGCTCTTCACGACCGGCGATATGCGCGGTGTCGAAGGCCAGACGAACACCTTGCAGATCATCGAGGTGCCCGAGGAAGTAGCGTGAAGATGGACATTGGCTGACGGGCTTCGCAAAGCCCTGATTCTGCCCGGCGCCGGTGCCCGCGGCGCCTATCAAGTCGGCGTCCTCAAGGCGATCGCACGTTTATTACCGCGCCACGCACGAAATCCTTTTTCTGTAATCGCCGGCACCTCTGCCGGTGCGATCAACGCTGCCGTGCTCGCAAGCCGCGCCTCTAACTTCAACGTTGCCGTTGGGGAGATGGAAAGGGTTTGGGCGAACTTCCGAGCCGAGCAAGTTTATCGAGCCGATAATTGGACCATGCTCAAGTCGAGCCTGCATTGGCTTGCTGCGCTCGTGTTCGGCGGTCTCGGCGTGCGCAACCCCGCGTATCTGCTCGACAACAGCCCGCTACGCGGGCTGCTCGAGCACAACATCAATTTCGATCACATCCAGCGCGCGATCGATCGCGGCTATCTCGATGCACTCGCCGTAACTGCATCTGCGTATACATCAGCGCGCTCAGTGACGTTTTTTCAGGGAGTGGAGCGATTGCGTCCATGGGCCCGCGTGCGGCGCATCGGCCGATCCGAGCGGATCGGTGTCGAGCATCTCATGGCGAGCGCGGCCGTGCCCTTCGTGTTCTCCCCGGTCAAAATCGGCAGCGAGTACTACGGGGACGGTGCCATGCGTCAGCGAGCGCCGCTGAGTCCGGCCGTTCATCTGGGCGCAGATCGAATACTCGTCATCGGCGTGCGCGACGAGCATCCCGATCAGGAACCGACCGACGAGGCGGACGGGGAGATGCCTACACTGGCGCACCTCGCCGGTTACATGCTCGACACATTATTTATGGACGGGCTCTACGCAGATCTGGAGCGGATCAGCCGAATCAACGCCATTATCGAGCAGGTACCGAAAGAGTCGCTGACGGGGAACGTGAGGCGGCTCCGCGTGCTCGAGACGCTCATCATCGTGCCGAAAGAGGACCTACGAAGCGTCGCAGAGCGCCACGTCCGTGAGCTACCGCGCGCGGTTCGACTGTTGCTCGGCGGCCTCGGCGCAATGAATAAAGGTGGCAGGCAACTCATCAGTTATCTGCTATTCGAGTCGGGCTATACGCGTGAGCTCATCGACATGGGCTATCAGGATGCGATGGAGGTCGAAGACGATCTTCGCGCATTTCTCTTCGATCAACCCACGGACACGCTCGATGCGCGTTTCGACATCAAGCGCGACTTGCTCTGGGAAGTTCCGTGATCGCGACCGCCGCCAGACCGCGATAGCACGGTACGTCAGCTCAGCTCGTGGTGGCGCGTTTGGATCGCCCCATGCTTATTACTGATTTCCTCTGCGACTCTATCGGCAATGTAGACGGAGCGGTGTTGGCCGCCTGTGCAGCCGATCGCGATCGTTAAATACGGCCGCTGAAAATTCTGATAATAAGGAATCNNCGCAATCGTCAGATACGGCCGTTGGAAATTCTGGTAGTAGGGAATCCATCGGTCTAGAAACGCGGTGATGTCTTCGATCATCTTCTCGACATCGGGTGCCGCCTCGAAGAATTCTTTTATCGGCTGGTCCTTGCCGCAGAGGTGACGGAGTGTGGGCTCCCAGTACGGGTTCGGCAGACAGCGAACGTCGAAGACGAAGTCGGCCTCGGCGGGAAGCCCATGCTTGTAGCCGAACGACTCAATCAAAATCGATAGGCTGTCTGCATCCCGGCCGCCGACCCGATCTCGCACTTGGTCGCGCAGATCGTATACCGTCGTCTGGCTCGTATCGATGATGAGATCGGCCATATCGATAATCGGGCTCAACAGCTGTCTCTCCGTTGCGACAGCCTCGACGAGCCCGAGCTTCTCGCCTGTAAGCGGATGTCTACGGCGTGTCTCACTAAACCGTGACAGTAAGACATCGTCGTCCGCGTGCAGAAAGATGAGCTCGCAATCGATCCCGCTGCTGCGCACTTCTCTGATGAGCGGCGGCAGCTCGGCGAGGTCCGGCACGTTGCGCGCGTCCAGGCCGAGCGCAACGAACTCGTAGGCAGGGTCGTTGCGGGGCAGGATCTCGCGAGTGAATGTCTGCACGAGCGAGACCGGGATGTTGTCGATACAGTAGTACCCGAGATCTTCGAGCACGTTCAGCGCTACACTTTTGCCTGAGCCCGATAGACCGCTGACGATGATGAGCCGCATGGCTCGCCCCCCAATCAGATGCTGATTTTTCGGTACACCGCTGTCAGAGAGTCGGTTAGCAGCGCATAGAGATCTTCCGGACTGTCGGTTTGCCGCAGCTGCTCCTGCAATATCGGATCACGCAAATGCTCTATGAGCTGCCGGAGATCATCGATTTCATTGTCGCTGCAATCCTGCGGCATGAGCAAGCCGAACAAGAGATCGACGGCTTTTCCGTCGGAAGCCTCAAAATCGACACCGTCGCCGAGACGTAGGAAAGCGCCGTGGCTACGCTGGAGACCTTCGATCCGCGCATGTGGCATGGCAACCGAGTCACCGAGCGCGGTCGAGCCGAGCCGCTCTCGGCTGACGAGTCCTTCGAGTACGACGCCTGGTTTAAGGTTCTCGCTGCTGCTGGCAAGCGTCGTGGCGAGCACGTCCAGCGCATGTTTCTTGCTGCTCGCTTCGGGCTCGTAGCGCACGCATCGCAGCTCCAGCAGCTCTGCGATGTTCATGACCGGCGGGCCGTTATAGCGGTTGTCGTGGACACGGTAGTCGGAGAATTCCAGCCTAAGGGAGCGGCCCCGCTCTCCTGCGCTCGCTCGAAGAAGGAATGTTCATACCCTCGCGATACTTCGCGACGGTTCGTCTGGCGACTTTGATTCCCTGCTCGGAGAGAATCTTCGCGAGCTGGTTATCGCTGAGCGGCTTGCCGGGCTGCTCCGCGCCTATGAGTTTCTTTATCTTAGCTCGCACAGCGGTTGAGGACTGCTCGCCGTGCTCACTGGCCAAGTGACTGGAGAAGAAATAACGAAACTCGAAGATTCCCCGTGGCGTATGCATGTACTTGTTCGTCGTTACACGCGAGACAGTCGACTCGTGCATACCGATGGCCTCTGCGATGTCCTTCAGAACCATAGGTCGCATATGTTCTTCGCCGTGCTCGAGAAATTCGGTCTGCCGCTGGACGATCGTTAGGGCGACTTTGAGCATCGTCTCATTGCGGATCTCTAGGCTGCGGATCAGCCAGCGTGCCTCCTGGAGGTGAGTTCGCAATACGTCGTAATCGCCCGCACGTCCTAGAGAGTTCGCATAGTTCTGGTTGACGCGCAACGGTGGGGCCATGGACTGGTTGAGCTCCACGGTCCACACGCCGTCCGCGCGTCTGACATAGACGTCAGGTATGACGTAGTCGGAGGCAGGTGCGTAGATCGCAGCGCCGGGTCGCGGATGGCATGCGCGAACGAGTGCGATCGCATCGTGTAGCTCCTCATCGGCGACATTCAAGCGTCGTCGAAGCGCGCTCAATTGGTGCTCGGCAACGAGCTCGAGGCAGTCCTCGGCGACTCGCATCGCAAGTGCCAAGCCTGGTGTGTCCGGTGCAAGCTGTGCAAGCTGCAGAAGCACGCATTCGCTTACGGAACGCGCAGCGACCCCCGTGGGATCGAAGCGTTGAATGAGAGACAGGACTGTCTCGATTTCCTCGATCGTGCAATCGACGTCGGGTTGTAACGTTGAGCGTACAGCTTCGAGGTCGTCGGTGAGGTAGCCATCGTCGTTGATCGCGTCGACAAGCGTGTGACCGATCGCCCTCGAACGGGCGTCGAGGTGCTCGAGCTCGAGTTGCCAGAGCAGATGCTCGTGCAGCGTTTCGCCAGAGACGTCGGCGAACTCCTGTTGTCCGCGAGGCTCGAAGTTGCTGGCGCTGGATCCAGTTCCAGTGTTGGCATCGGCGGTCTGACGGTCGGCCCACTCCGCCTCCACGGCGACGGCGATCTCGTCTCGGTCGTCGGGCGACTCTGCTGTAACCCCGGTCTCAGCCTCAGTCGTAAGCTCGGGCTCGTCGAGCTCGAGCATAACGTTCTCATCGAGTGCCTGCTGGATTTGCGCCTGAAGCTCCATGACGGGTAGCTGCAGCAGGCGAATCGCCTGCTGCAGCTGCGGTGTCATGGTCAGCTGTTGCGAGAGTCTCAGCTGCAGAGAAGGCTTCAACATGGCGGGGAGTTTACCCTAGAGCGAGAAGCCTTCTCCTAGATAAACTTCACGGACTTTCTGATCCGCGAGTATTTCCTCCGGCGCGCCCGACGCCATCAGTGTGCCGTCGTGCAGGATGTAGGCGCGGCCGCAGATACCGAGCGTCTCACGAACATTGTGATCCGTGATCAGAACGCCAATCCCGCGTTCGGTCAGGTGACCGATAATCCTCTGAATGTCGATGACCGATATTGGATCGACGCCTGCAAAGGGCTCATCGAGCAGCACGAACTTCGGCTCGGCGGCCAACGCGCGCGCGATCTCGACACGCCGGCGTTCGCCGCCGGAAAGCGCAACGCCGAGGCTGTCGCGAACGTGCGCGATATGCAGTTCCTCGAGCAGTTCCTCGAGGACAGAATGTCGCGTGCCGCGATCGAGATCCGCGCGCGTCTGCAGAATCGCACGAATGTTGTCGGCGACAGAGAGCTTGCGGAATACGGATGCCTCTTGCGGCAGGTAACCTAGCCCTTTTCGGGCCCGGCTGTGTACGGGTAGCCGGGTTATATCGGAGCCATTAAGTATGATCTTGCCGCGATCGCAACGAATCAAGCCGACAATCATATAAAAAGCGGTTGTCTTGCCTGCGCCGTTCGGCCCGAGTAATCCGACGACCTCACCGCCCTTGATATTCAGGGAGAGGTCTTTGACAACCTCGCGAGAACGGTAGCGTTTGGCGATCCCGAGCGCTGAGAGTTCATTCATGGCGAGGATGAGCTTTCGCTCGTTTCGTCCTCATCATCTTCTTCGTCGCGCGGCACGATTGTGATGACGACGTTCTCCCCGCATTCGGAGGACCCCGAAGATAGTTGCTCCTGCTCGAGATCGTAAATGAGATCGCAACCTCGAAACTCAGTTTGTCCGCTCGCAAACCAGGCACCGTCGAGCATGCGCATGACTTGTGCGGCATTATCGTAGACGAGACGTGCCGCACCGCCGCTGATGGGATCTGCCTCAGGATCCTCGTCAGGATCGCCGAGATCTTCCAGCGTCGCCGGATCACCGATCAGTTCTGCAGTCTGCAGCTCATTGTCGACGAAAGTCATGAGCGCGCTGTCGGCCATGATGCGCGCTGACTCGAGCGTGAGCGTGACGTTGCCGGTGAGCCGCCATTCGCCTTCCTCGAAATCGAGCCCGCTCGCGACGGCCTCGTCGGCGCTGATCGACATATCTCCCTGCGCGATGGTCAGCTGTCGAAACTCGACTCTGTTGGTCTGACGGTCAAACAGGGAGGATTCCGCATCGAGTGAGATCGGTTGTGGATCGTCCTGGGCCGCCGTGTTGCTCAGCGTAGACGTAAGAACTGCTGCGATGAGAACCCGCAGCCTATCGCTCGAATTGGCCATGCACACTCGATTCTAGTTTTAGCTGATCGTCCTGCAAATCTGCGCTCATGCCGACGGCGTCGAGCCGTTCCTCGCCGAGCACGAGGCTAACTGTCGTATCCGTGGTCGCGAGAAAATCGTCGGGCGCAAACCTGAGTCGCGGCGCGCGGATAATCGTGCGCTCGTTGCGATCGTCGGGAATCGAGCTAAGCTCGACCTCTCCGCTGAGCTCTATGAAACGCTCATCGCTTGGAATGACGCCACTTTCGGCGCTGACTACCCAGGGCACGTCGGTCGTCGGGCTGTAACGGACGAAAACACCGCTCAGAACCGTCTCATTCTGGTCCGGGCGTTCCTCGATTGCCTGCGCTGAAATCTCGTAAAGTACNNCCATGACCTTGATGTCGGCGTCCCGCAGGTAGTAGCCGAGCGGTCCCGCGGGGCCAGCGGCACCACCGGCATCCAGCACACTCGCATCCCGGCTCCAATACCAGCTCGCCAGCGCCGCCGCGCCCAAGATCGCGAAGCCGAGCAAATTGCGGTAACTGAAATACATATAACGACTCAGGCAGCGAGCGCGTTCCAGGCGACGAAGGTGTGGTAGACGACGAAAGAGCTGAGCATCGCGGTACCGGCGGCCCGACCCAGCCGTCCTCGGTTCTTTCTTCGATTGTACGTCAGGACGAATACGGCCAGTGTCATGCCGGCCATGACCGGATAGTGCATGGTCAAGACGCCGGGCTCGAATCGGTGTGGCGCGATGACGCCGGCAATACCAATGACCGCGAGCAGATTGAAGATATTGGAGCCGATGACGTTGCCGAGCACGAGGTCCGGCTCGTTGTTGCGCGCGCCAGCGATCGAGACTGCAAGCTCCGGGAGGCTCGTGCCGATGGCCACGATCGTAAGGCCGATCACAACCTCACTGATGCCGAGCGCCCGGGCGGCACGCTCACCTCCGTAGACGAGCAGCTCCGCGCCGCCTAGCAGTGCAACGAGGCCGATCGCGAGCCACAATAATGCCTTGCCGATTGGGACATCCTCAGGAATCTCTGCCTCGTACTCCGCACGCAGTGGATCGAGAACGCTCGCACGAAACCCCAGAACCGTAAGCCAGTAAATTAGACCGGCTAGAGCCACGAGCAAGATCAAGGCATCGGTGACGCTCAGTTCGCCGTCGATGAAAAGCACGAGAGGCAAGAACGTAACCGCGAGCATTGCGGGAAGCTCGCGTCGAAGCGTCTTGGACTGCGCGACAAGCGGTTGGATCAACACCGCGGAGCCGAGCACTAACCCTAAGTTGGCGATGTTCGAGCCGACGGCGTTGCCGATCGCAAGGCCCGGCGTCCCGGACCATGCCGCCAGCGCCGAGACGAGCATCTCCGGTGCCGAGGTCGCAAAGCCCACGATCGTTACGCCGATAATGATCGGAGAGACACCCAGATCACGGGCCGTCGCCGACGCACCGATGATGAATCGATCGCCGCCCCAGGCGAGTAGGGCGAGACCGATGACCATAGTGCTAATAATCGTCAGCATTCGTTGTTATCTATCAACCCGTTGCGGGCCGGTCGCAGGGCTCGCCGCGAATTGTAGAGCCTCCGCAGGAATCCCGCACGGCCCGGAAACCGGCACCACGCGCTGCGCGAGAGCGCTGTTCCTGCTCGGAGGCTGCAGATGCGCAACGAAATGGCCTGTCTGCGTCCTGCGGGTATGGCGCTTTTTCACTGTGAGTTAGACTGCATCGTTGCTGAGGCTCGAGGAACGCAAATGGATCCCACCGAAATCGCAGATCTGATTGAGCAGGGTCTGCCGCTGGCTGAGGTCGAGGTCACGACTGACGGACAAGGCCACTATCTCGCGCTCGTGATCTGCGACGATTTCGCTGGAAAACGCAGCCTGCAGCGGCATCAGATGGTCTACGCTACGCTCGGCTCGCGTGTCGGCAACGAGATCCATGCGCTTGCGTTGAAGACCCTTACACCCGAGGAAGCTGCGCAAGCTTCTAGCGGGTAAGACAGCGGAATTTTGGACAGACTCGAAATTCGCGGCGGCCAGCGTCTCGAAGGTGACGTCTACGTCTCCGGGGCAAAAAACGCTGCGTTGCCGATACTCGCGGCCGCGCTACTCGGCGATGGCCCCGTCATGCTCGAGAAGGTCCCGCATCTCAACGACGTGACGACGACGGTCAAGCTGTTACGGCGTATGGGCGTCGAGATCGTCTTTCATGACGGTGTGCGCTTGGAGGTCGACCCGCGCGGCGTAAACGATCTCGTCGCGCCCTACGAGCTCGTCAAGACGATGCGCGCCTCGATTCTCGTGCTCGGACCGTTGCTCGCCCGTTTCGGTCGCGCCGACGTCTCGTTGCCGGGCGGCTGCGCGATTGGCGCACGACCGGTCGACCTGCACGTGTCGGGATTACGCGCGATGGGCGCCGACATCACGATCGAGGACGGCTACATTCGCGCTCGGGCAGACCATCTCGTCGGCGCTCGGATCGTACTCGATACCGTCTCGGTGACCGGGACGGAGAATCTCATGATGGCTGCGGCACTGGCCCGCGGAGAGACCGTCATTGAGAACGCCGCGCGCGAGCCCGAGGTCATCGATCTGGCTAACTTTCTCATCAAGATGGGTGCGACTATCGAGGGCGCCGGCACGGACACGATGCATATCCAGGGCGTCGAGACGCTTGCGGGCACGGACTACACGGTATTGCCGGATCGCATTGAGAGCGGCACCTATCTTGTTGCCGGTGCGATCACGGGCGGTCGTGTGAAGATCAATCACACCTGCCCCGAGCATCTCGATGCTGTGCTCGCCAAGCTCGAGGAAGCCGGTGCCGACATCGAAACGGGTCCCGACTGGATCGTCCTGGACATGGCCGGGCGCCGCCCGCGCGCCGTGGATGTGCGCACCGCACCGTATCCGGCGTTTCCGACCGACATGCAGGCTCAATTCTGCGCGCTCAACGCGATAGCCGAAGGCGCAGGCGCTGTGACCGAGACGATATTCGAGAATCGATTCATGCACGCGCAGGAGCTCCAGCGCATGGGCGCCGATCTCGTGGTCAAGGGCAACACGGCGATTACGCGTGGCGTTACCGAGCTCACGGGCGCGCCGGTCATGGCGACAGACTTGCGCGCCTCGGCATCGCTCGTGCTAGCTGGCCTTGCAGCGCGCGGGTCGACCGTCGTCGATCGGATCTATCACATCGACCGTGGTTACGAGTGTATTGAGGAGAAGCTTGCGCAGCTCGGCGCCGACATTCGGCGCCTGCCCGTGTAACGGTTGGGGTCAGAGTAAAACTCTGGGGACTATTTTTACTCTGACCCCAACCGTTACGACGTTCGGCGGCCGTTTGTTTAGCCGCCGAGTTGCGACGATTGGGGCCGCTCGGTCAATTCGGCCTCGGTCTGAAACACACCGACGCCCCGTCTAAAGCCCCGGATCGTGATCGTGCTGCCAGGCCGCTCCGCTGCGATGAGATTCATCATCTGTTGGCGGCTCATCATGCGATCGCCGTTGATATGCGTCACGATGTCCCCGGGACGAAGACCCGCCGCCTGCGCGGGCCCGCCAACGCCGAGCAGCTCCATGCCGGGTCCATTGAGCCCGTAGGCCGTCGCGTTCAGCGAGGGGATGTAGCGCGTGCGCACGCCGAGCCAGCCGCGGATGACGCGGCCATGACTGATGAGCTCTCGCATGACGCCGCGCACGAGATTGACGGGGATCGCAAAGCTGATGCCGGCGGGCGTGACCTGGTTGCGCAGCGGCGCGCCGAGCACGGCGGTGTTGATGCCAACGAGCTCGCCCTGTGCGTTGACGAGCGCACCGCCGGAGTTGCCGACGTTGATCGCCGCATCGGTCTGGATGAAGCTCTCGAACGTCGTCACGCCGAGTCCGCGGCCCGTCGCACTGATGATGCCCTGAGTCACCGTCTGGTTCAGGCCGTAGGAGTTGCCGATCGCGAGAACGACATCGCCGACCTCGAGCGTGTCCGACCGCCCGAGCGTGATGACGGGTAGGTCGGGCAGTTCGATCTTGAGCAGTGCGAGCTCCGTATCCGGATCGGCGCCGACGAACTCCGGCGTCGTATCGGTACGCCCGTCGGCGAGCTGCACGGCGATTGCGTCCGCATCGCGAATAACGTGCCAGTTCGTGACGATATAGCCTTCCTGGTCAATGACGACGCCCGAGCCCAGGCCTCGGCCGGCGGCCGCGCTCGTTGCCTGGCCGCCGAAGCCGCTGCGCCGGCCGGGGATGCCGGCCGTATAGATGTTGACGACCGCAGGCGCGCTGGCCTGTACGGCGGCTGCGTAGCTGTCCGGCCCGCTCGGCGGCGGGCTCAGGCCGGGGCGCAGCAGCTCGGGCTTCCAGACCAGCACGACGAACGCGATGGCCAGGCCGAGACCGGCCGACTGGCCAACGAACGCGAGCAGCTTCATCGTGGAGCGCATGGCATCAATATTAGCAGCACGTGGGCCGGGTCCGGTGGTCAAGGCCGCCGGGCGCTGTGTATAATCTTGCGGCTTTTTTGACGGACCACCATTGCCTCCACAGCTGTGGCGCGACAAGGGCATAGCGCAGCACAGCTACGGGCATCTCGGCACGAGAAAACATAATCAAACGGAAGTATTCATGAGCAGGCTGACCGCGAAGGCGCCCGGTCAGCCAGGGAGCGCTTGATGAGTGACAACGCGGATCTAGAGCGACGCCATTTCTTGACGGCCGCAACGACAATCGCCGGCGGAGTCGGTGTCGTAGGTGCTGCGATACCTTTCGTCGCATCGTTCAACCCAAGCGCGCGGGCACGGGCCCTCGGAGCACCGGTCGAGGTCGACATTAGCAAGGTCGAGCCCGGTGCCCTGATCAAGGTCGAGTGGCGCGGCAGAGCGATCATGATCCTGAACCGAACCGAGGCGATGCTCGGCACGCTCGGCGACATGATGTCCGTGCTTGCGGACCCTGGATCGGAGGTGTCGCTGCAGCCCGACTTCGCGGCCAATGAGCATCGTAGCTTGCGGCCTGAGATTCTCGTCGTCGAGGGTGTTTGCACGCATCTAGGTTGCGCGCCGATACCGCGGTTCGAGGTTGCCCCGGCCGACCTCGGCGCAGATTGGGTAGGCGGCTTCTACTGCCCCTGCCATGGCTCGAAGTTCGATCTCTCGGGCCGCGTGTTCAGCGGCGTGCCGGCACCGACGAATCTGACCGTGCCGCCGTACAGCTTTCTCAACGACGGCACGTTGCTGATCGGCGCCGAAACGGGGGCGGCATAAATGGCGGTGCGCGAATCGGACATGATGGACCGGCTCGGCCGCGGGCTTTCCTCGCTGGGCGATTGGATCGACGCCCGATTCCCGATGACCAAGCTCCTCAAGGAGCACGCGACCGAATACTACGCATCGAAGAACTTCAATGTCTGGTACGGCTTCGGCGTGCTTGCGACGGTCGTTCTCGTGCTGCAGATCGTCACGGGCATCTTCCTGACGATGAACTACAAGCCCTCTGCGGCGGACGCCTTCGCCTCGGTCGAGTACATCATGCGCGATGTCGAATGGGGTTGGCTCATTCGCTACTTGCACTCGACCGGCGCCTCCGCGTTCTTCGTCGTCGTCTACCTGCATATGTTCCGGGCGCTGATGTACGGCTCGTATAAGAAGCCCAGAGAGCTCGTATGGCTCATCGGTATGGCTATTTATCTCTGCATGATGGCGGAGGGTTTCTTCGGTTATCTGCTGCCGTGGGGCAACATGTCTTACTGGGGTGCCCAGGTCATCGTCTCGCTGTTCGGTGCCTTACCGGTCATTGGTGAAGGTCTCGCTGAATGGATTCGCGGTGACTTCTATATCTCCGATATCACGCTGAACCGTTTCTTCGCCTTCCACGTCATTGCCGTGCCGATCATGCTGTTGCTGCTCGTCACGGTGCACATCATGGCCTTGCACGAAGTGGGCTCGAACAACCCCGACGGTATCGAGATCAAGGAGCACAAGGACGCAAACGGTAAGCCAATCGACGGCGTAGCCTTTCACCCGTACCACACGAGCAAGGATCTCGTCATCATCGTCGTGTTCTTGATCGCGTTCTCGGCCGTCGTCTTCTTCGCGCCGGAGATGGGCGGCTATTTCCTCGAATACGCGAACTTCGAGCCGGCCAACCCGCTGCAGACGCCGGAGCACATCGCGCCGGTCTGGTACTTCACGCCGTTCTACGCGATTCTGCGCGCAGTGCCCGATAAGCTCTGGGGCGCCATCCTGATGGCGGCGGCGGTGCTATTGCCGGTATTCCTGCCGTGGCTCGATCGGTGCGCGCGTCAGGTCGATTCGCTATCGCGGCTGGATGTACAAGACGGCNNNNATTCTTTATATGGCCTTCTTCATATTGATGCCGTTTTACACGAGCCCGGCCATCGAGAAGCCTAAGCCGGTTCCGACACGGGTGAGATGACGATGAGTAGGCTCGCTAACATTAAGCTGGCGTTGGTATCCGTAGGGCTTGCGTTCGGCATGACGGCAGCCGCTCAACATGGCGCTGAAGGACTCGAGCCCGCCAACAACGATGTTAGCGACATCGCCTCGCTACAGCGCGGCGCGATGTACGTTGTCAATTATTGTCTTGGCTGCCACTCCGCGGAATACGTTCGATATAACCGTGTCGGCGCCGATCTGGGTTTGACCGAGGATCAGCTCGTCGAGAACCTCATGTTCACTGGAGTGCGACCGGGCGACGCGATGCAAAACGCGATGTCGGACGCGGATGCCGTGCGCTGGTTCGGTGTCGCGCCGCCAGATCTGTCATTGATCGCGCGTAGTCGAGGCACGGATTACATCTACAGCTTCTTGCGCGGCTTCTACGCGGACGAATCGACGCCCTCGGGAGCCAACAACCTCGTGCTTGCGAACACGGCGATGCCCCACGTGCTCTGGGAGCTTCAGGGTGTACGCCATCTCGTTCACGAAGAGGCCGAGGCAGGCATGGAGGGCGAAGTGCACTTCGAGGTCGATCGACCTGGCACCCTCAGCGAAGCCGAGTTCGACGCTGTCGTTCGGGACATTGTGAACTTCCTCGATTACATTGGCGAGCCAATGCAGCTGGAGCGCCAAGCGTTGGGATTTAAGGTCATTGCGTTCTTGCTCATCTTCTTGGTGATCTCCTATATGCTCAAGCGGGAGATCTGGAAGGACGTGCACTAGCGCTGTGCGACTGCCTATGCGACTCATCTCTTCCAGGAGCTTTTCATATGGCGGTCATTGCTAGCCGTCGCTCAGTTATGACTCTATTCTCCAAACCGACCGATATCTGGAGCCATAGGACTCGGCTCGTCCTCGCTGAGAAAAGTATCAACATCGACATCGTCGATGTTGACGAAGGTAATCTTCCCGAGGACCTGCTGGACCTCAATCCGTACAACAGTATCCCGACACTCGTCGATCGCGATCTCGTGCTCTACGACTCTCGGGTCATCATCGAGTATCTCGACGAGCGCTTTCCGCACCCGCCGCTCATGCCTGTCGATCCAGTGACGCGCGCTCAGTTTCGGCTCGCGTTGTATCGTATCGAGCACGACTGGTATGCATTGGCCGAGGAAATCGAAGCGGGCGCCGATCGCAAGCCAGTGACGCGTGCGCGCAAGGATTTGCAGGACAGCATTCTCTCGAGTGTCGAGATCTTCGCCGCGAAGCGATTCTTCTTGAGCGACGAGTTCTCTCTCGTCGACAGCAGCATTGCGCCGATCTTGTGGCGACTGCCGATCTACGGGGTCGAGCTACCCTCGCAGGCTAAGCCGATACATCGTTACATGGACGAGGTCTTCAGCAGACCGTCGTTTCAGGCGAGCCTGACGGAGCTCGAGCAGGAAATGCGGCAGTAGGTCCATGGCCGAGGTTGGGCCCAAGCGACCTTACCTGCTTCGTGCGATGCACGAGTGGATGATCGACAATCACCTGACGCCGCATATAGTCGTGGATGCGATGGCGCCCGACGTCGTCGTACCTCAGCAGCATGTCGCTGAGGGCAAGATCATTCTCAACATCAGTTACTCGGCGACAGACGGCCTCGATCTGAACTGCGACCCGCTTTTCTTCAAGACCCGCTTCAGTGGCGTCAGCTACGAGATTGCCGTGCCGGTCATGGCCGTGCTCGGTATCTATGCGCACGAAACGGGTCAGGGCATGATCTTCACCGAAGAGGAAACGCCGACCGTCGCCGCCGAGCCCGACAGCAACTCTGATGACGCGCCCACCGATCCGCCCACCAAGGGTCGCCCCGAGCTCAAAGTCGTCAAATAGCGGTCGTCTTGGTTTCGCCGCTTAGCACCGCAGCGTGACGGTAGCCGCTCCGACTTGACGGGGTCAGAGTAAAAATGCGGTCAATTTTGACCGGATTTTTACTCTGACCCCGTCAATAGGCTTACGCGCCGAGAATGGTCGCGTCGATGAGATCGCACAGGCAGTGAATCACGACGATGTGCGTTTCTTGAATTCGACAGGTGCGCTCGGAAGGCACGCGGATTTCGATATCGGTCGGCTCGAGCGCCTCGGCTATCGTGCCGCCGCTGCCGCCGGTCAGCGCAACGACCGTTAAGCCGCGGTCATGCGCTGCGGCCACCGCGCGCAGTACGTTTTCGGAGTTACCTGAGGTCGATATCGCAAGTAGCAGGTCGCCGGACTGACCGAGTGCGCGAACCTGCTTGGCGAAAACTTCCTCGAAACTGTAGTCGTTAGCGACGGCTGTCAGTGTTGACGTGTCGGTCGTCAAGGCCACCGCCGGTAGGCCTGGACGCTCCATCTCAAAGCGCCCCAGCAGCTCACCGGAGAAATGCTGCGCGTCGGAAGCCGAGCCGCCGTTGCCGCAGCTTAAGATCTTCGCGTCGCGAACGAGCGCCGCGGCCATGAGCTCGGCCGCGCGTACGATTTCCGGCGCGAGGGCTTCGGCCGCCTGCTTGACCTCGCAGCTCTCCTTGAAATGCGCTAGTACTCGATCGTGCATATCGTCCGCGTAACGGATCCGTTTTGAGGGCCGTCACTCTGCCCTGAAACCGCCGCGCCTTCAAGCATTTACGCGCCTAGACCGCCGCCTCGGCATCGAACGCATTCCTGATCCACTCCAGACGTGCTTGCGCCGTGTCGATGTTCTCGATTGCGATGACGTCAAAGCGCACAGGTTTCTCGCTCAATTCGGGGCGCCGCATGAGCAGATGACGCGCCGTGCGCACGAGCTTGCGGCGCTTGCGCGTGTCGACCGTCTCTAGCGCGTTTGCCACGCTGCCGCCGCCGCGCGCTCGGACCTCGACGATCACGAGCGTTTTCTCATCCACACACACGAGATCGATTTCACCGAATCGGCAGTGATAGCCCGTCTCGAGGACTCTAACGCCGTGGCTTTTCAAGAACGCGCAGGCACGCTGTTCCCAGCGTTGACCGAGTCGGCGCCGGCTCAACGCAATGACAGAATCTGATCGTCGACCGCGACTTCCTCGGCCGGCTCCTCCGGCAGTAACACGGCTGGTATGCCGTTGCGGAACTGGGCAACCGGTAATCGTCGTCGCACCCGCCCGTCGGTGTCTATCCAAAGCTCACCCGACATGCCGGGAATCGAAACGAAGCTTGCGCTCGGGTTGTAGAGCAACGGCAGCATGCGATAGGCATCGAAGCCGAGCCCATAGAGACGCAACCAGCGCGTCGTGCGCTGCGGCCAGTAGCGCAACAGCGAACTCTTAAGGGCTTCTTTGCTCGCATCCGGGGCGAGCAGCCACGGTATGTCGGCGAAGATGACACCGTTGAGGTCGGGATCAGTGCCGCGCGCCGCGACTTCGTAGATCTCAGAGGTCGCGTAGGTCGGTAGGTCGCCGGCGAAATGAAAGCGAAACTGCGGCGCCAGCAAACGGGCGGCACCCGGATCGGCTGCGAAGAAGATCATGTCGACGTCTTGGCGTCTGCGCGGCTCAAACTCGATTGGCATTCCCAAGTTCGCCGCGAGTCGCTGATGACGCTGGTTGCTGTCGACCAGATTCAGGAGCGTCGTGATCGCGAGCGAGAAATCCTGGGTGCTCGAATCGTAGGCGCGTGACTCGAGCAATCGCCCACCCAAGGCTTCGAATTCGGTTTGGAAGCTCTGAAAGACACGCAGCCCCCACTCGCTGTTTGGAAACAACGCAACCGCGGTTTCAGCGCCGTTTGCCACGGCGTGGCGGACGGCCTCGGCCGCCTCATCCTCCGGCGCGAGCCCGAACTGATAGAAGTTCGGCGGCAGCAACTGCTCGGTATCGACCGTGTTCAATGCGAGCGTAGGAACGAGGCTTGTGGTGGCGGCAACCTGCTCGACATCGGGTTTGAGCAGCGGTCCGACGATGAACTCAGCGCCATCGAGCTGTGCTTGCTGGTAGGCCTGCTGGCTGCCTAGTTCGTCCGTGTCATATACGCGTAGGCGCATCTGCGAGCCCGATGGGTTCTGCAGGTACGCTGCAATGAACCCGTCGCGAACGGCAGCCGCGGGCTGCGGCAAGCTCGACAGCGGTAGCAGCAAACCAACCTGTGCAGGATAGATCTGCGCGAGTCGGTCTTGCTCGCGCAGCGCGGGCAAGAGAAATTCGGCTGCAGGATGACGCGGGTACGCAACGAGCCACTGATCGAGCCCCTGGGCTAGCGAGAACGGGTCACTGCGCGTGGCGACGGCAACCGGCGCAAGCGCGAGCCAGCCGTCGATGACAGGGTCGCGCGTTGCGACGACGGGCCGGACGAAGGGCTGGGCCTGTAAGCCGCTCCAGATCATTTCGTGATTGGCGAGTATCGCCGCATCGCTATCGAGCCAGAGGTCGCGTTCGACGAGCAACGTCACGGCTTCCTCGATGCGTCCGAGTTGGAACAACGTGCGGCCTCGCGCGGCCATCGTGCGCACGGACAGCGATCGTTCCATCGGCTCGGTGACGCCGTCGAGCATGTCGAGCGCTGCGGCGGCGTCGCCGTCGAGCAGCGCGAGCTCTGCAGAAAGTACGAGCAGCCACGGCTGCTGTATGGGCCCTGCATCGAGCTCGGCACGCGAGAGCCACTCGCGCGCTTCGGCGCTCGAGCCCATAAGGATCAAAAGATCTGCGCCAGCGATCGCGTACTGCGCGCGCGCTGTACCGACAGAGCGACCGTAGAGATCGGCGTAGATGGCGATGGCGGCGACCGTATCGCCCGCCGCGGCGTAAGCTTGTGCTTGCCGCTCGGGCCCTGCGAGGTCGGGAGCGGCCGTCGGCACGGTTGTCGTCGCACAGCCGGCAACGAAGACGAGGCCGAGCAGCGCTAGAAGCAGCCTAAGTGAGCAGAAAGAAGCGGGCTTGCACATTCAGCGTTCTCGCAGGCAGCATGAATTCATGGCGGACGAGTCCCAAGGCACGCTCTACGTCGTCGGCACACCGATCGGCAATCTCGAAGATCTGAGCGTCCGGGCTCGACACACACTTTCCATTGTGGATCTCGTTGCGGCCGAGGATACCCGGCACACACGCGGATTACTATCGAATATTGGGCTAAAACAGACACTTATTGTCTATCAGCAGCACAATGAATCGCGTCAGACGGAGCGGCTCATCGATGCCTTGCGCGAGGGCCAGCGCGTCGCGCTCGTCAGCGATGCGGGCACGCCGCTGATCAGCGATCCCGGGCTCACGCTCGTCAGAGCCGCGCTCGAGGCCGGCATCGAGGTCGTGGGCATTCCAGGTCCGAGCGCGCTCGTCACGGCCTTGTCGATCAGCGGACTACCTGCGGAGCGTTTCCTCTTCGAGGGCTTTCTACCGAGGCGAGCGGCAGCGCGTCGAGCACAGTTGGAGACGCTCAAGAGCGAGCCGCGCACGATGGTGTTCTACGAGGCCGTGCATCGCGTCGCCGATACGGTTGCGGATCTCGCGGCAATCCTCGGTCCGGACCGTCAGATCGCACTCGCGCGCGAGCTCACCAAGCTGCACGAGAGTCTCGAGTCGGGCACGCTCGCAGAAATTGGTGCGCGTCTCGGCGATGACATTCCGCTCAAGGGTGAGTTCGTGCTCGTCGTTGCAGGCGCAGACAAGGATGCCGGCGGCGATGTTGCCGAGGCCAAACGTATCTTCGAGATTCTCCATACGGAGCTACCGGCTGCCACAGCCGCAAAACTCACGGCAAAGATTACAGGCCTTTCGCGCAATGAAATCTATCGCCTGACGAGTACCGAGCAGGCACCGGAAACCTAATAATTGCTTGAATTTGGACGATCTCGAAGCCGGAACTAGGTAGAATCTTCCCCAAAGAATAAGAGGGGTAGGCTGAATGGCGCTGACGCCGGGCAGTCGTTTTGGTTGCTACGAGGTCGCCGGCGAGATCGGTGCCGGTGGCATGGGCGTCGTGTACCGGGCCAAGGACACGAAGCTGGATCGTGACGTCGCCATCAAGGCGTTGCCGGAGTCGATGGCCGCAGATGCATTCCCACGCCGCCCGCAGCGTACCAATCCCCGCGGCTCTCACCCGACGGCACGAAAGTAGCGCTCGAGTCGCGGGATCGCGAGAACGACATTTGGGTTTGGGACCTTGAGCGAGAAACGATTTCGCGTTTGACATTCGACTCGTTGTTGGACCGTTTTCCGGTCTGGTCGACCGACGGTCAGCGTATCGCCTACTCCTCCCAGCAGGGCGGCGTCGATAGCGTCTACTGGCGGGCCGCCGACGGCTCGAGCCCCGAGGAGTTGCTAGTCGTCAGCCCCGATTCGCAAGTCTTCCCGACTGCCTTCTTGCCCGACGCTTCGGGCTTGATCGTTTATGGCGCCCCGTCGGCCGGTGTCAACGACGACGATATCGGCATCTTCTCGGTCGGCGACGAGAGCGTGACCCCGTTACTGGCGACCACGTTCGCCGAGCGCCAGAGTGAACTCTCCCCGGATGGCCAATGGCTTGCCTACGTATCAGATGAGTCCGGCCGCGAGGAGGTCTACGTGCGTCCGTTCCCCGACATCGATGCGGGGCGCTGGCAGCTCTCGACGGGCGGCGGTACGCAGCCACTGTGGTCGAGGGACGGCAGCGAGCTCTTCTACATCGATGAAAAGGCCCTAATTTCCGTTCCCGTCGAGTTAG
>JABAOE010018196.1_pt2 | contig 25056 bp, 17 predicted proteins | sample 7062141 | NCBI WGS metagenome assembly JABAOE01 (sample SAMN14538627, study PRJNA623070) | marine sediment metagenome | biome: marine biome [ENVO:00000428]; feature: marine pelagic biome [ENVO:01000023]; material: deep marine sediment [ENVO:00002113] | place: India: Gulf of Khambhat ... | reverse complement strand
TGCTTTCCGGGGGGTGCGCCGCGCCCGAGGCCGGCGATGCCGCCGCGGGGGCAACCTCCGCCGTGACGGCGTTCGAAGGGGCACGGCTCATCACCGGCGATGGCGGCGTCATCGAGGACGCCGTGCTCCTGGTCTCGGGCGACCGATTCGCAGGCGTCGGACCCGCAGCAGACCTGGAAATTCCGGACGGGGCTTCTCGCGTCGACCTCGGGGGCAAGACCGTGATGCCGGCGATCGTGAACGCGCACATCCACCTGTCCTCGGATCGAGCGGAGCGGACCGACCAGCTCCAGCACATGGCGTTCTACGGCGCCGGCCTGGTCGTGAGCCTCGGCCTCGACGAGGGCGACGTCGGACTGGCCATGCGAGACGAGGCCGTGGAGTCGGGCGCGCGCTCGCTCAGCGCCGGGCGAGGGATCACGAGCCCGGAGCCGGGCCGCTCCGAGGTCCCCTATTGGGTGCAGACGGAGGAAGAGGCGCGCGCGGCGGTGAGGGAGCTCGCCCAGCAGGGGGTGGACATCGTCAAGATCTGGGTCGACGACCGGGGAGGCCAGTACGAGCGCCTCTCGGCGGCCCTGTACGGTGCGGTCATCGACGAGGCGCACGCCCACGGCCTGAAGGTGACCGCGCACGTCTTCACGCTCGAGGACGCCAAGGGCCTCCTCGAGGCGGGCATCGACGCCTTCGCGCACGGGATCCGGGACCGGGACGTGGACGACGAGCTGGTCGCGCTGTGGCGAGACCGCCCGGAGGTGGTCCTGGTGCCGAACCTTCCGGGTCCCGGCGTGCCGGTGGAGCTGGGCTGGATCGAGACGGTGCCAGAGGCCGAGCTCCGGGAGATGCAGGCTTCGCAGCAGGAGCGGCCCCAGGCCCAGGAGGCGTTCGGGATCCAGGCGCGCAACCTGGACCGCCTCAACCGCGAGGGGGTGACGATCGCCTTCGGCACGGACGGGAGCACGCCCTGGGCCGTGCACCTCGAGATGGAGGACATGGTCCGCTCCGGCATGAGCCCCGGCGAGGTGATCGTGGCCGCCACGCGGAATTCGGCGGCGCTGATGGGGGTCGACGACGTCGGCACGATCGAAGCGGGAAAGAGCGCGGACTTCATCGTCCTGGACGCCAACCCGCTCGACGACATCACCAACACGCGGCGGATCTCGGCGGTGTACCTGCGCGGCGCGCCGCTGGACCGGGAGGCGCTCGCCGCACGGCTGCGCACGGGGGCCGCCCAGCGCCCCTGACGCGAGCGTCCCGCTCTCGGTATTTTTCGGGCGCGCTCACCGACAGGAGACCGGGAATGGGGATTCCAAGACAGACGATCGACCTTCGCACGGCGCTCGCGGTGGGGCTCGCCGTGGGTCTCGCCGCATGTGGCGACGCCGACCCGCTCGGGGTCGACCAGGGCCGGGTTCGCTTCGTCCTCTCCGCGCCCACGACGATCACGGCCGGCGACGGCCTCGGCGCGGCGGCCGCCGGCCTCAGCGCAGACGACGACGACGGAGACCGTTGGGGCCACCGGGCGTTCACGACCGCGAACGTGACCTTGTCGAGCGTTCTCGCCCGCAACCTCGATGGCGTGCTCGTCAACGTGGACATGGAGCTGCCCGCCACGGTGGACGTGGTGTCCATGGACGACGGGCGCCGGATCGTGCTTCCGGACGGGGAGCTCGCGAGCGGGTCCTACGATCAGCTCGTGGTCGTGATGACCGCGCTGCAGGGGATGCTGAGAGACGGCACGGCGCTCACGATCGAGCCCCCCGGGGGCGGCTGGACCGCGATCGTGCACGGATGCCCGTTCACCGTCGAGGACGGCGGCACGACCACCGTGAGCCTGCAGTTCATGCTTCGCGAAGCGTTCCGCTGGGGCGACGGCCGGTTCCGCTTCTTCCCGCGGTTCCGCTGCGTTCAGGACCCCGCAGGGTGATCCGACGCGCGACCGACCGCCGCCGGCCCGATCCGGGTCGGTGAGCCGGTGCGGCCGCGCCGGGGGGGCGCCGCACCCTCCGGCGGATGGGTGACCGGCGGGTGCCGCAGCGGGCCGGCGTGACCCGACGTCCTCTCTTCTGGGCCCTGTTCGCCGCGCTTGGGGTCGGCGGGGCCGCGACCGCGCTCCAGCTCTTCACCGTCGCGCTCCCGAACGTCTCGCTGGCGATCGAGATGGATCGCGAGGCGGCGATCGCGGGGGCCGACTCGCTGGCGCTACGCAACGGCTGGGGCCCCGATCCCTCGCGCTCCGCGGCGTCCTTCGGGCAGATCGATCCCGAGGTCCAGACGTACGTCGAGCTGGAGGGTGGAGGACGCGGCGCGTTCCAGGAGCTGATGGACGCCGGGGCGTACCAGCCCTACCAGTGGCGCGTGCGGCGCTTCGCGGAGGGGGAGGTCGAGGAGGTCGAGGTACGCTTCACCCCCGCCGGTGCCCCGTACGGGTTCCGCCGGCGCCTGGCCGAGGACGACCCCGGGTCGGGGAACCTGCCGGAGGCGGAGGCCCGTGCGGAGGCCGAGGCACAGGTCGGAGCGTGGGGGGTGGAGCTCGACCGGTACGGGCTCATCGAGGCCTCCGAGGAGGTCCAGCCGTCCGGCCGGGTCGACCTCACCTTCGTCTACGAGCGGAGCGACCTGACGCTGGCCGATGCGCGCTTTCGCCTTCGGCTCGTCGTCGCCGGGGACCGGCTCTCCGAGCTCACGCACTTCGTCTTCGTGCCCGAGGCCTTCTCGCGACGGTACGCGGACATGCGCTCGACGAACGACACGATCGCGCTCACCGCGCAGGCGGTCCTGATCCTGCTCTACGTGCTGCTCGGCGCGGGCGTCGGGACCGCGCTCCTGCTCCGAGGCCGCTGGATCGAGTGGAGGGCTCCCGTGGGCTGGGCCGCGCTCACGGCGCTGCTCTTCGGCCTCAACACGATCAACGCGCTCCCGCTGTCCTGGATGACGTACGACACGGCCGTGTCGGCCGGCACCTTCGTGTTCCAGAACGTCGCGGCGGCCGGAGCCTTCGTGCTGCTCGGCACGCCGCTGCTGGCCTTCTTCTTCCTGGCCGGGGAATCCCTCGGACGCCGGGCGTTTCCGGAGCACCTGCAGCAGTGGCGGTTCTGGTCACCCGAGGTCGCGGCCTCGAAGACGGCGCTCGGCATGACCGTCGCGGCGTATCTCCTCGTCGGGCTCCAGCTGGGCTACGTGGTGCTCTTCTATCTCGGCACGTCCCGGCTGGAGGGGTGGTGGTCCCCGGCGGACGCGCTGGTGCAGCCGGATCTGCTCGCGACCTACTTCCCGTGGCTGCAGGCGGTTTCGCTCTCGCTCTTCGCCTCTCTGTGGGAGGAGAGCATCTTCCGCGCCGTCCCGATCGCGTGCGCCGCGCTCATCGGGGCGAGGTTCGGTCGACGCAACCTGTGGATCTGGGGCGCCGTCCTCTTCCAGGCGCTCATCTTCGCCGCCGGACACGCCAACTACCCGCAGCAACCGCCCTATGCGCGCGTCGTCGAGCTCACGCTTCCGGCCCTGGCGTGGGGCGCCGTCTACGTCGCCTTCGGGCTCGTGCCCACGATTCTCGCCCACTTTCTCTACGACCTGGCGCTGATCTCGAGCCTGCTCTTCGCCTCCGGGGCGCTCGTGGACCAGGGGGTCATCATCCTGGTGGCGGCGGTTCCCCTCGCCGTCGTCCTGCGCGCGAGGCGGTCGCGGCGGCCCACGGACCGGCCCCCGGAATGGGCCTACAACCGGATGTGGTCACCACCGCCCAGCCCCGCCAGGGCGCCCGAGGAAGGGCGCGCAGCGCCCCGGCTCGCGCTGCCGCGCATGGCCATTCCGGCCCTGGGAGCGGTGGGCCTCGCGCTCTGGGTCCTGACCCTTCGGCCCAGCGGGGAAGGAGAGCGCCTGGAGATCTCCCGGGGGCAGGCGATCGCGATCGCCGAGGAGGAGCTTCGCGGGCGCGGGCACGACCTCGAGGGCTGGGCGGCCGGGGCGAGCACGGGGGGCGGCGCCTCGCCGGCGCACGAGTACGTCTTCCGGGAGGCCGGCGCCGCCGAGTACCGTGGGCTGGCCGGGCTCTTCCTCGCTCCGCCCCAGTGGATCGTCCGCTTCGTCGACTGGGACGCCGAGTCGGCCGAGCGGGTCGAGGAGTTCGTGGTGAACATCGGCGGCGACGGCTCCGTGCGTCGCGTGGCGCACGTCCTGCCCGAGGGAAGGCCCGGAGCGGACCTCTCCGAGGACTCGGCCCGGGCGCTCGCCCGACAGGCGCTTCCTCCCGGCCGCTGGGAGGAGATCGGCGCGGAGGAGACGACCCACGAGAGTCGGGTCGACTGGCTCTTCACCTTCCGGGACCCGAGCGTGCTCGGCGAGGTCGCCGGTGAAGGTCGTGCCTCGGTCGCGGTGCGCGGGGACGAGGTGACCGATCTACGCAGGTTCGTCCAGGTGCCGGAGGAGTGGGAGCGCCGACAGCGTGAGGCGGGAAGCCGGCGCAACATGGTGACGCGCGGGTTGCTCTTCGGTCTCGGGCTCCTCTTCGTGAGCGCGGCCATCGTCGCGATCGTCGTATGGAGCCGTGGCGCGCTCGACGTGGGAGCGCTCTGGAAGGCAGCCGGGCTGGCCTCGGTGACGCTCGCGCTCTCGCTCGCCAACGATTGGCCGGCTACCGCCTCCCTCTTTTCCACCGCGCAGCCCTTCGGCTTCCAGGCGACCGCCGCCGCGGTGGGCCTCGTGCTCGTGGTCCTGGTCGGGGCGGCGGGGATCGGGCTCGTGGTGGCGCTCGCGCACTCGTGGTCGGATCCGGCGACGAGGGTGCGGCCCCCGCCCCTGCTCGGGATGGCGATCGGAGCCTTCCTTGCCGGCGCGGCGGGCGTCGCCTCGAACCTCGCCGGAGGGCCGCCCCCGCTGCCCGGCTACGCGGGGGCCGCCTCGTACGCGCCGGCTCTGGCTCCGCCGCTCGGTACCGTGGTCCCGTTCCTGATCGCAACCGCTGCGGCGTCCGTCCTCGCCGCGGCGCACGGCCGCTTTCGCGGACATGCGGCGCTGAGGAGCGTCACCGCCTTCGCGATGCTCGCCCTCGGGATCGTCCTGGTGCCCGGGGCGCTGCAGGAGGCGGTCACGTCCTGGGTTCCGGCGGCGGTGCTCGCGGTCGCGCTCATCCGTGGGCTCGTGCACGTGCTCGAGGCCTTCCCCGCGTCGGCGCCCGCGACCTTCGCGACGGTGCTGGCTCTGGGGCTCGTGGAGACGGCCATCATGCGGCCGTACCCCGGGAGCGTGCTCGGCGCCGTGGTGGCGCTGGTGGTGGTTGCCGCGCTCGCCCGGAGCTGGACGCGCGAGCTGGCTCGGGCGCCCGCCGGCTGAGCCACCCTCCGCTCCGTCGTCCACTTCGCTCGCCCGCTCGCCTCCGCGAGCACGGTCCGAGGCGGCGGTCGCCGGCCACCCCCCGCGCCTCTATACTCCCGGGGTGGTGCCGCACTCCGCGGCGGGACCGGGACGACGGCCGGGAAAGCGCGCGATGCTTCGCACGATCCTTCTGCTGACGGCGGCCCTCGTCGTGCTCCCGGCCGTCGGCCGCGGACAGGACGTGGCGTCGGAGCGCCGCCGGGCCTGCGACGCGGGCGCGCTGCTCAGCTGCAACCTGTTGGGGCTCCTGTACGAGACGGGCGCCGCAGGCACGCGCGACCTGGCGCGGGCCGAGGAGCTCTACCGCCGGGTGTGCGACGCGGGTGTCGCCGCCGGCTGCGTGCGCCTTCAGCTCCTTCGGGACGTCGGGTCGGTGTCCGCCCTTGGCGACGGCTTCGTGCGCGTGGGACGCGTGGCCGAGTCGGGGACGGGAGAGCCGATCGGCGGCGCGCTCGTGTCGTTGCCCGAGGCCGGCGTCTCGGTGCTCTCGGACGAGGCGGGCCGCGTCGAGCTCGGCCGCCTGGAGCGGGGAAGCCATCGGATCGCGACCCAGCGGCCGGGTTACGCGGGGCTGGTCGGCGAGCTTCCCGTCCCGTGGGACGGCGAGTTCCTGATCCTCATGGATCGGGTGGCGGAGGAGGAAGAGCCCGACCTGGGCCGGATCTTCGGGCGCGTGACGGACGAGACCGGGCTCGAGGGACTCGCCGACGTGGAGGTCACGATCGTGGCGGGTTCCCGGACCGAGCGGACCCTGAGCGGCCCCCGGGGCCGCTTCTCGGTCGCGGGGCTGGAGCGAGGCCGAGCGGAGGTCCGGTTCGCGCGGCTGGGATACGAGCCACGCGAGACCGCGGTGATGATCGAGCCCGGACGCACGGTCGAGGTCGTCGCGGCCCTCTCCCTGCAACCGGTCGAGCTGGAGCCGATCTCGGTGTCGGTCGGGTCGGGCTACCTGGAGCGGAGCGGCTTCTATCGGAGGGCTCGGAGCGCGTGGGGGACGCAGCTCACGCGCCAGGACCTCGAGGTGATCGAGCCCGAGCAGGTGTCCGACCTGCTGTGGCGCGCTCCGGGCGTGGCGGCCGAGCGCGGCCCACGGGGCACGCGCGTCGTGAGCCGAAGGCGATGGCTTCGCAGCGACGGGAGCGCCTGCGTCCTGCGGCCCTATCTGGACGGCGTGCCCATGTTCGACGACTGGGACATCGACCAGGTGCGCCCGCAGGACATCGAGGGCCTGGAGATCTATCAGCGCAGCGGCGCGCCCATCGAGTACCGCAACCTGATCGACCCCGACGGGACGTACCCCTGTGGCGTCGTGCTGGTGTGGACGAGGCGGCGGTAGCCGACCCCTACCGCCGGCGTCACCCGCTCCGCCCGACCGGCTCCGCCTTCCGGGGTGCGCCCCGCCCGACCGGCTCCGCCTTCCCGGGTCCGCCCCGCCCGGGTCCGCCTTACCGGGCCCGCCCTGCCCGAGCCCGCTTCACCGGGCCCGCCACACGCCGCTGCCGAATCCCACGACCGCGGACCCGGCGATGAACCCGCCGGCGGTGACGTACATCGGCCCCTCGACGGTGCTTCCGTAGCGGCGGCGGATGAGCACGCGCACGACGAGCGCGACGGCCGCAGTCCAGCCGGCCGCCGGGTTGAGGATGAGAAGCCCCGTCGCCAGCAGGACGCCCATCTGGCGGCTGGGCCCTCCGACGAGCTGCACCAGCGCACCGGGGGCCGCCCAGAGCACGAGGGAGCGCGCGAGCTCCGGACTCGCCCCCGCGGCGATGGTCGCGACATACACGCGGTCGAGAGGCGGTACCAGGTCGGCCGCGAAGTAGCGCTCCCACGCGAGCCACACGAAGAGCGCGGCAACCGCGAAGCCGAGCAGCTCGGCGAGATACTGCTGGCGCCGGCCGTCCCGCTCGAAGTCGGGATCGCTCCCCGAGCCGCGGAGGATCCACCCCGCCTTGAGGTCGTAGCCCATGTCGGCGAACGCGGGGCCGGTGGCGGCGGTGAAGCCGACCAGGGCCGCGAGGGGGAGGTCCGGAAAGCCCAGCAGCATGCCGATCACGAGGAAGATCAGCGCCGTGGCGAAGGCGGGGAACCACCCGGCGTGCATGGCGGACAGGCCGACGACGAGCTCGGAGGTGAGGGCCGCAAAGGCGGCGAAGAGCACGAGGGCGGCGGTCATCGCCGGGGAGGCGTCGGTCGCGACGCCCATGGTGACGGCCAGGAGCGTGGCCGCGAGCAGATAGGCCCCGAAGCCTCCCGCGAGCGCCCGCCCGAACGCTCGGCCGGTGACGCCGACACGGCGCTCGGAGTCGTCGGACCGCTCGCGCACGGCCCACGCCATCTGCCCGAGCGCCACGAGCCCCGCTCCGATCATGATCCCGTGCGGCACGTACATGGCTTCGAGGTCGAGGCCCGTGAGCTCCGGCGCGTGCGCGCGCACGAGGAGCCCGACGGCGAACATGGTCAGCGCCCAGACGTTGCCGATCCAGCAGACCCCGAAGACGTCCATGGGGATGCCGAGGAGCTGGCCGGAGCCACCGGCGACGCCCCCGGCGACGAGCAGGCGCCCGCGCCTGCCGCCCTCGTCGCCCGCGATGAGGACCTCGGCGGTCGCCACCCCCGACGGCCACAGACCGCTGGCCGGGAAGGTGCGGGAGTCGAAGACGCGGTAGAGGACCGTAGCGTCCACGACCAAGGCCAGCAGCGCTCCGAGGAGCATGGGGGCGATCAGGTCGGGACGACCCAGAAGCCAGGGAATGCCGATGGGCAGCAGCAGAGCGTTGGCGCCGCCGAAGGTCGCCCCCGAGATCACGGTCTGGAGGAGGTTCTGCCGGTTCAGGTCCGCCATGCCGCGCATCACCGTCAGCGGGATCCTGGACACCGCGATCGCGACCATCGCTCCGATCACGGAGCTGTTCGGGGTGATGCCCACGCGGGTGATGAGCTGGATGCCGATGATCGCGCCGAGGACCGCCATGCCGACGCCGAGCAGGAGCGTGGCCGGCTCGGCAAGCCTCGGATGACGGGTGGGGCGAGGGGGCGGAGCCGTCACAGGAGCTGGGCCAGCGCCGAGGCGACCAGTCGGCGGGCCAGAAGGACGGGCCGGCCCGCTCCCGCCACGACCGCGGAGCGCTGCTCCTCGGTGTACCCCATGCAGTGCATCACGACGAGGTCGCACCCCGCCAGCGCGCGGCCCGCCTCCTCGAACACGGAGGCCGGATCCTCGTAGGGTGAGGCGTGAGCCGTGCGCAGCGCCTGCCCCGCAGGGGGAGCGTAGTGGTGCTCGTCCTGCTGGCGAGCGAGGGGCACGAGGAGGCCGACCGAGCGTGCGCCCGCGCACAGCGCGGCGGCGCCGTGGTCCACGAGGTGCTGCGCGTCCAGGAAGAGCCCGGGGCCTCGCAGCCCCGCGAACTCGCCGGTACACAGGAGCACGGTCGCCGTCACGTTCCGCGCCGTCGCCTCCCCGTTCCGCGCCGTCGCCGTCCCGTTCCGCGCCGTCGCCTCGCCGTCCCCGGCGGTCGCGCCCGGGCCTCGAAGCAGCTCCTGCAGCCGGCCGGTGACCCAGCGCTTGCCGATCACCGCCTGGGTGCCGTCGCGCAGCCGCGTGACCAGGGCGTGGTCGTCGGGCCCCGGCGCCCGCCGCGCGATCTCCTCGCCGGCGAGTCCGTCGAGGGCCCCGAGCTCGGCGACGTCGACGTCGGTCGGGAGGTGGGCGACGATCTCGGGGACGAGGTCTGCCCGCGGCGTCTGCCCGATGGTCACGAAGGTGATGCGGCTGATCATGGTGCAAGCATAGGCGGCCCCTCGGCTTGCCGCACGGCCGACGCATCGGATATCGTCGGCAGCCATGTCACGTCCCGACCCCGGATTCCCCGTCCGAGCTCTTCGCGCGGAGGAGCTGCAGCCGCTCGCGACGGGCGCCTGGATCCTCGGCGCCGGCGGCGGCGGCGATCCGTACCACGCATATCTCAACCTGCGGCGTCTCTACGCGGAGGGGGCGTCGGTCTCGTTGGTCGATCCGCTGGCGCTGCCCGACGACGCGCTCGTGGCGGTGGTGTCCACGATGGGCGCGCCCCTCGTGGGCGAGGAGCGCCTGACCGACCCTGAGGTCGCGGCGGCGCCGGTGGTCCACATGGAGGAGCACCTGGGCCGGCGCTTCGATGCGGTCATGTCCTTGGAGATCGGCGGCTCGAACGCCTTTCAGCCCCTCATGGCCGCCGCCGTCATCGGGCTCCCGGTCGTCGATGCCGACACGATGGGGCGGGCCTATCCCGAGGCGCAGCACTCCAGCTTCGCGATCGGGGACCTGCGGCCGTTTCCGCTCACGCTCGCCGACGTGCGCGACAACGCGGTCGTGGTGTCGAGGGTGGCGAGCTGGAAGTGGATGGAGCGGATCAGCCGGAAGGTCTGTGTCGAGGTCGGCTCGGTCGCGGCCACGTGCAAGGCGCCGCGCACCGCGGCGGAGGTCAAGGCGTGGGGCGTGCTCCACACGGTGACGCAGGCGATTCGCCTCGGGGAGGCGGTTCTCGAGGCGCGTCGGCGCAAGGACGATCCGGTGCGGGCGGTCGTCGAGCACGCCGGGGGCGCGCTCCTGTTCTCGGGCAAGGTCGTCGACGTGGCGCGGCGCACGACGGAGGGGTTCCTGCGCGGGAACGCCCGGCTGGACGGCCTGGACGGAGATCACGGCCACGAGCTGCGGGTCGACTTCCAGAACGAGTTCACCGTGGGTTGGCTCGACGGGGAGGCGCGGGTGACGGTGCCCGACATCATCTGCCTTCTCGACGCCACGACCGGGGAGGCGATCGGAACGGAGGCGCTCCGGTACGGACAGCGGGTGAAGGTCGTCGCGCTCCCGGCGCCGGCGGTCCAGACGACCGCGAAGGGCCTGGAGCACGTGGGTCCTCGCGCCTTCGGCTACGATCTGGACTTCCGATCGGTGTTCGAGGACGCTCGATGAGACGGATCGGCATCGACGTGGGCGGGACGAACACGGACGCCGTGCTGGTGGAGGAGGATCGCGTGACCGCGTGGGTCAAGCGGCCCACGACCGAGGACGTCACGAGCGGGATTCGGGCTTCCCTGGAGGCCCTGGTGACGGAGCTCGGCGGGGACGCGGGGCGGGTCGAGGGGGTCATGGTCGGCACGACGCACTTCACGAACGCGGTCGTGCAGCGCCGCGACCTCGAGTCCGTAGCCGCGATCCGGGTCGGGCTGCCGAGCGGGCGCTCCCTACCCCCGTTCGTCGACTGGCCCGAGGACCTCGCCACGCTCGTGCGGGGCCGGGTGTTCATGGTGCGCGGGGGCCACGAGTTCGACGGGCGACCGCTGGCGCCCTTCGACGCCGAGGCCGTGCGTGCGGCGGCCCGGGAGATCGGGGACGCGGGGATCCGCTCGGTGGCGGTGAGCTCCGTCTTCTCGCCGCTCACCTCGGCGTGCGAGGAGGAGGTCGCCGGGATCCTCGGGAGCGAGGTCCCCGACGTCGTCGTGACGGCTTCGCACGAGCTGGGGCGGATCGGTCTCCTGGAACGCGAGAACGCCGCGCTCCTGAATGCGGCGCTGGTGGGTCTCGCGCGCCGGACGACCCGGGCCTTCGCCGAGGCCGTTGCGGGCTCCGGGATCGAGGCGCCGCTCTTCCTGACGCAGAACGACGGCACGGTCGTGAGAGCGGACCGGGCGGAGGCCTTCCCCGTGCTCTCCTTCTCCTCGGGGCCGACGAACAGCATGCGCGGCGCGGCCTTCCTCTCGGGCCTGCGCGACGCGATGGTCGTCGACGTGGGGGGCACGACGACGGACGTGGGCCACCTCAAGGCGGGCTTTCCGCGCGAGGCCAACCGGGTGGTCCACGTCGGGGGCGTTCGGACTCTCTTCCGCATGCCCGATCTCCTGTCCGTGGGGCTCGGCGGCGGCACCGTGGTGGACCCGGCCGCGCGCACGGTCGGCCCGGTCAGCGTGGGACACCGGCTGACCTCCGAGGCGCTCGTCTTCGGCGGCCGCCGGCTCACCGCGACCGACGTCGCGGTCGCGGCGGGGGTCGCGCGGATCGGTGACGCCGAGCGGGTGGCGGGCCTCGATCGCGACCTGACCGGCTGGGCGATGGAGCGGGTCCGCAGGCTGGTCGAGGACAGCGTGGACCGGATGAAGCCGGACGCGCGTCCTCTCCCTCTCCTGGCGGTGGGCGGCGGCGCCTTCCTCGTTCCGGAGCGGCTGCCCGGCATCGGCGAGGTCGTGCGCGTCCCCCACGCGCCGGTGGCCAACGCGGTCGGGGCCGCGATCGCGCAGGTGAGCGGTGAGGTCGATCAGGTCTTCAGCGGCCTGCCGCGGGCGGAGGCCGTGGAGCGGGCGGAGGAGCTGGCTCGCGAGCGGGCCGTCGCCGCGGGGGCCGATCCGGACACGCTGGAGCTCGTCGACGTCGAGGACCTGCCCCTGGCGTACCTCCCCGGTGACGCGCTCAGGGTCAGGGTCCGGGTCGTGGGGCGGACGGCGGGCGGATCGGCATCCTCGGCTCCCGCGCCACCGAGCGGCTAGATTCAGGCTCCGCCTCCCCACGAGCGTGGAGGGGCCCAGCCCGGCGGCGCGCCCCAACCGGAGAGCCATGCGACGGAACATCCTCCACGTCGGCGCGCGGAGCCTCTCCGCCTCGCTGCGCGAGGCCATCGACGAGTACGTGGCCAGCGCATGACCCCCGGGCTGCGCGGCCTCCGGCGTCGCTCCGCTGCGGCGAGCCGCACTGGGCGCCGGGTCGCGGCCGTCCTCGCGCTCCTCGCGGGTCCGGTCGTCGCGGGCTGTACCGATCCGCTGGACGGTGTGCGCCGGGCCGCCGGCCAGCTCGTCATCTGGGACGGGACCGGACCGGTCGACACCTTGCGCCTCGCGGTCTCGGACACGGTGCGCCTCTTTGCCCGCAATCCGCTCGGTGAGCAGCTCGGCGTCGTGTGGACCTCCACGAACACGGACGTCGCTTCGGTGACCGAAGACGGACTCGTGACCGGCAGGGCCGCGGGCATGGCGCGCATCGGCGCCGTCTACTCGCTCGTGGTGACGACCAGCGTGCCCGTCGTCGTCGAGTGACGGGCCGGAGCCGTCAGCGGATCGGGTGGAGGTCGAAGCCCTGCTCGTCCAGGTAGGCGATCCGGTTCGGGATCGTCCGCAGGATCGTGTCGAGCAGCGTCGGTGAGATCCGGTCGGCACGGTAGCGCGCCGCGAGGTAGGGCACGAAGCTCTCGGCGACGTCCTCGCGGAGGGGGAAGTCGGCGGCGTAGCTCGAGATGAAGGTCCCGTCCGCCGCCTGAGCGGCCAGCCAGCCGGGCGCGGTCGCGTGCTCCGCGTCCAGCGAGGTGTGCGCCGCCTCGTGCACGAGCGTCTCCTCGAGGATCCCGTCGGCGACGTAGAGGCCTGCCTGGCCGGTATGGATCAGGATGTTGTCGTTGCCTCCTCCGAAGGGCTCGACCCCGCGGTGGATCCAGACGGTCCGCACGTCCTCGCGCAGCGCGGTCGGGAGACGTCCGATGGCCGTCGCGTAGGTCTCCGCCTCGACTCGCGCGCTGGCCGAGTCGCCGAACTCCGGATTCACCTGCACCTCGGTGGCGAGGCCATCGTCGAAGGCCGCGTCGAAGAGGAAGGCGTCGACCGTGATCCATCCCTCGACGCGGCGGTCGAACATCGTCCTGGAGCCGCGCCCGGCGGGCATGAGGCCCGAGAACGCCGTCGGGTCGGACTCGGTGATGATGTCGGGATCGATGAAGATCGTGCCGCCGAACGGGGGCGGCGACGGGCCGGGGTCGAGCGGGGGCAGGTCACCCTCGGCGCATGCGGCCAGGGCGACGAGAAGGGGCAGGAGGGCCGACCGTCCTGTCGACGTCGAGGGCGCCCTCCCCCCGGCGCTCACCGGCCGCCACCCGACCGGGTGACGCTCGTGCCGTCGAGATAGAGGGCGGCGCCGACCCGGGAGCGGCTCACCGTGAGCTCGTAGCGCAGCCCGTCGCGGGCGATCGACGCGGTCACCGGCGCCTCCGTCACCTCGACGTCCTGCGGGTCCGGGCCGGAGCGGAGCACCTCGCTCAGGACGCGTCCGTCCAGGCCGGGCGGCGGGGCTGCTCCCGCCAGCTCGAGGGCGGTGGGGAGCAGGTCGACGTTGCCCGTCGGCACGTCCGACACCACGCCCTCCTTGACGTCCGGCCCCGCCGCGATGAAGGTCGCGCGGATGTCGAAGGGGCTCGAGCTTCCGTGCCCCGCCGAGCCCGCGGCGAGCACGGCGCCCCGATAGCCCCACTCGTTCTCCTCGTCGGTCCAGGCGGCGCTCGTAAGGAGGTCGGCGGAGCGCTCGTGCTCCCAGCCGATGGCCGAGAAGGAGACGGTACCCTCGTAGCGACCCAGGTCCCCGCCATCCGCCGGCGCACGGGAGAACACGGGTCCGATCCATTCGGTGCGCTGCAGCAACTCCACGATCGCGGCGATGCGCTCCTCTCCCCCCTCCGCGACGTGGATCGCGTCCCCGGCCACGACCACGTCGAGCGAGCCGGCCGACTCCTTGAGCCCGGCCTCCACGAGGAGCTGGGTGAGCGAGCGGCTTCCGGTGCGCTCCGTGAAGCCGTGATCGGAGGTCACCAGGATGTTCGTGCGCGCGAGCTCGCCCCGCTCCGCGAGCCCGTCCAGGAGACGGCCGATCTCCGCATCGACCTCCGCGAGCACGGCGAGGGTCCGAGGGGAGCCGATCCCGGTCGCGTGGGCGGTCCCGTCGGGCTCGGTCAGCCAGGCGGCCAGCACGTCGGCGTCGGCCCGGTCGATGCCGATGCGGAGGACCGCGTCCACGGCCCTCGCGACGAGCGGTGTGGAGGGGGAGCCGGGGGCGATCCGGGGGGGCGGGCCCAGCGCCGCTTCGACCACGGGCTCGAGGGTGTCGGGGATCGTGAGCTCATGGTGCACGAGGCCGGCTCCCGCGCCCCGGTGGTTCATGAGCGTGCCCGAGCCGGTGGAGCCCGACGAGGCCGCGAAGAGCGTCAGCCCGCGATCCGCGAGGATCTCGCCCAGGGACGGTGCGGTGAGGAGGGCCCCGCCGGTCGCTTCGTCGATGAGTCGGAGGTCGGCGGCCTGGCCCGCGTCGAGGACCCGCGAGGGATCCACGTCGGGGAGGTAGACCGAGTTGCCGAGCATGCCGTGGCCGGAGGGATGCCGGCCCGTGAAGATCGAGGGCCCGTTGACGCGGGTCACCGTCGGGAAGACGGCGTGGTGGGCGAGGCCGCGCACGCCCCCCCGGGCCAGGGCGTCGAGGCGGGGCATGAGGTCGGGCGTGACGTAGTCCGGGCGCAGGCCGTCGACGACGAGGATCAGGACGCGTCCGCGCTCGTCCGCGGGCGCGCACCCGGAGGTGGCCAGGCAGAGGGCGAGCGCCGCGGCCGCCCATCCGGCCCTCCCCGCGCCCGGCCTCATCGGATTCCGGCGGGCCGGAGTCGGAGGATCGGGGTCGGATCTCCGTCGAAGCCGCGCGCGTCCCCGTCGACGGCCAGATAGATGAGCCCGTCCGGCCCCTGGCGAACGTCGCGCAGGCGCTCGGGCCACTGCAGGATCGTCTCCTCGCGATCGACGCGGCGCCCATCGAGCCGGAGGCGGACCAGGCGTCGTCCTCCGAGCCCGACGACGAACATGTCGCCGCGCCAGCGGGGGAAGGCGTCACCCGTGTAGAACATCAGGCCGGAGACGCCGATGGAGGGCACCCACACGTGGACCGGAGGCTCGGTGCCCTCCCGATGCGTGCCTTCGTGGATCGTCGCGCCGGTGCCGTAGTTGACGCCGTAGCCGACCAGCGGCCAGCCGTAGTTGCGGCCGGGGCGGACGAGGTTCAGCTCGTCGCCCCCCTGCGGGCCGTGCTCGTTCAGCCACAGATCCCCGGTCTCCGGATGGACGGCGAGCCCCTGCGCGTTGCGGTGGCCCCACGTCCAGATCTCGGAACGGGCGTCCGCGCGCCGGATGAATGGGTTGTCGTCCGGGATGCGACCGTCGTCGTGGAGCCGCACCGTGGTTCCGTTGTGGCTCGTCAGATCCTGGGCCGGATGCGCGGCGAGATCTCCGGCGGGTGGCCACTGGCGGTCCCCGACGGTCAGGAAGAGGAAGCCGTCCGCGTCGAAGGCGAGCCGGCCGCCCCACTGCGAGCTCCGGTCGCTGCCGTCCCCGACCGCGTCCGCGTGGAAGATCTCCTCCATCGGGCCGAGGCGGTCGTTCTCGAAGCGGCCCCGAGCCACCGCGATGTTGCCGAGCGAGTCGGGGCCCGGCTTGGTGTAGCTCAGGTAGAGGAGACGGTTCGCCTCGAAGTCCGGATGCAGGACCACGTCGCGCATCCCGGCCTGCTCGCGCCCGTTCATCGATTTCGCGCCGCGGCCGAGGGCGAGGACCTCGGGGATTCCCTGGACCGGATCCGGGAGCAGCGCGCCGTCGCGGACGATGCGCAGACGGCCGGGCCGCTCGGTCACGAGCAGGTCCCCCTCCGGCGTGAAGGCCATGGCGAACGGGTGGACGAGCCCCTCGACCAGCGTGTCGACCCGGAAGTCGTGGTGGGCGCTCTGTTGGACGAAGTCTGCCTCATCGCCCCCGGGCGGCCGCTCGACGGTGTCGCAGGCGATGAGGAGCGGCGCCACGGCGGCGGGCACGAGCGTGGCGTGCCGCAGCGTGCGGGATCGGGGACTCCCGGATCTCGGAGGGGTCATGGTCTCTCGATTCGCGTCTGGGTGCGCACCGTGGGGGCATCGCCCGCGCGGCGGACGGCGGCTGCCATCATAGGCCGGACGCCCCCTCTTTCGCAGGCCCACGCGGGGCCCCGCCGCGCGCAGGCCCGCCACGTCAGTACATCCTCTCCTTGTCCAACACGTTCCGCATGTCCTCGGTCCGCCCGTCCACCCAGCAGCGCAGGTTGTGGCAGAAGATATCGGTGATCCTGCGGTTCTCGGCGGCCACGGTGCTCGCGGAGTGGGGGCTGACCAGCACGTTGGGCAGGTCCCACAACGGGCTGTCGTCCGGGAGCGGCTCGGTGGCGAAGACGTCCAGGGCCGCGAGCGCGATCCGCCCCGTGCGGAGCGCGTCGACGAGCGCGTCCTCGTCGACGACGCGACCGCGCGCGACGTTGACGAGCACCGCCCCCGGCTTCAGCGCCTCGAGGGCGGCGCGGTCGATGAGCTCCTCGGTCTCCGGCGTGTGCGGGACGGAGAGGACCAGCGCGTCGGCGCGCCCGAGCATGTCGTGCAGTCGGTCGCTCGCGACGAGCTCGTCCACGCCGAGCGCGTCGGCCGTCCGGCTCGAGCCCGGCCGCGCGAGGGCGACGACCCGCATGCCGAAGCAGCGGCCCACCGCGGCCACCCGCCGTCCGATGCTGCCCGCGCCGACGATCGCGAGCGTCCTGCCCTCGAGCTCGTCTCCGCACCAGCGCTCCCAGCGGTGCGCCGCCTGGTCGGCCCGCAGGCGGCGGAGCCCCTTCGCATGGCTGAGGAGCGCCAGGAACACGAACTCGGCCAGCGGCCCGGCGTGGATGCCGCGAGCGGTCGTGACGACCACCTCCGAACCGGCCAGGCCGAGCATCGCGACCCGCTGCCCGACGCCTGCGCTCGTCGCCTGGATCCATCGCACGTGGGGCGCGTCCGCGAGCCCTCCCCGGCCGTCCGCGGAAGGGGTCGGGAAGTCCCACAGCACGGTGGCCCGGCGGAGGTGGCGCAGCCAGCGGGCCTGCTCCTGCGCGCCGCGCACGAAGCCGTCGACGCCCCGATGGTCTCCCGGGTAGCGGGTGGCCGGGAGGAGGTCGGGCTCGTAGATGAGCTCCACCTCGTCCGGGGCGACGGCCGCGATGCGCTCGGCGTGCTCGGGCTCGAGGGGGGAGGTGACGAAGACGACCACCCCGCCCTCGGGTCGTGGCGCCCGGTCGCTCATCGCATGGGAAGGGGCGGTGTGGAGTCCGGCGGCCTGCGGTGCCTCGTCGCCTGCTCGTACGCGTAGGCGATCTCGATCATCGTGCCCTCGTCGAAGGGTCGGCCGAGCAGCTGCAGGCCCGAGGGAAGCGTGCCGAAGACGTAGCCCATCGGGACGTTGAAGGCGGGAAACCCGGTGGGCGGGGAGAGCGTGCCGCTGTTCGCTCCGTACGTGGTGCTCAGGTCGCCGATCAGGCGGGCCGGGTAGTTGTAGGTGGGATAGACGAGGACGTCGACCCCGGCCCGGTCCATCGCGGCCAGGACGGCGTCCTGCAGATCGGAGGTTGCCCGGAGGTAGTCGGGCCAGCGCTCGTGCTCCTCGGGCGCGCCCTCGGCCTCGACCGCGCGGGACAGGCTCGCCTCCAGATACGGATGGTAGTCGCCCGACTCGACGATCTCCTGCATGGTCCGGCGAGGCGCCTCGGGGCGCGTGGCCAGATAGGCGTCGAAGTCGTGGCGCCACCGGCTGATCCCGCGAGGGAAGGCCCGTCGCAGGGAGTCCAGCCCCGGGACGTCGACGTCGTCGACGATCGTCGCGCCCGCCGCCTCCATGTCCGCGAGGGCCTGCTCGATGAGAGCGAGGACCTCGGGGTGGACCCTCGTCGGCTCGCGCTCGTCCTGCGCGTCCGGCACGGCCTCGTCCTGTGCGTCCACGGCCTCGCCCTGTGCGTCCACTCCCTCGTCCGGCGCGCCCGGCTCGTCCCGCGCGCCCGGCTCGTCCTGGACCGGGCTCGGCCGTGGGCCATCCTCCTCGGCGTCGGGCACCTCGAAGAACCGGCGCAGGACCCCGATCCGCTTCCCCTCCAGCCCCGTGGGGTCGAGGAACCGGGCGTAGCCGTCCGGAAGCCGGCCCTCGCCGCGCGCGGTCACCGTGTCCGCCTCGTCGAACCCCACGATCACGTCGAGGACGGCAACCGCGTCGGCCACCGTCCGGGCCATCGGGCCGCCCACGTCCCGACCGAGGTTCAGGGGAGCGATCCCGTCGCGGCTGGACAGCCCCATCGTCGTGCGGAAGCCCACGAGGGCCTGATGCGACGACGGGCCCCGGATCGAGCTTCCCGTGTCGGTGCCGAGCCCGACCGCCCCCAGGTTGGCCGCGACCGCGGCCGCGGTCCCCCCGCTCGAGCCGGCGGTCACGCGACGCGTGTCGTACGGGTTTCTCGAGTATCCCGGGAGCACCGAGCTGACCGTGAAGGCGCCGCTCGAGGCGAACTCGGCCATGTTGGCCTTGGCCAGCACGATCGCGCCCGCCTCCCGGATCCGACGCACCTGGAAGGCGTCGTCGGGCGGGATCGCCCCCTTGAGCGCGAGGGTCCCGTTCGTCGTCGGGAGATCGCGGGTATCGAAGTTGTCCTTGACGATCACGGGGACGCCGTGCAGCGGCCCGACGAAGCCCGAGGCCGCGAAGGCGGCGTCCAGCTCCCGAGCCCGCTCGAGCGCCGCCGGGTTCACGGTGATCAGGGAGTTGATCGACGGGCCCCGCTTGTCGTAGGCCTCGATCCTGTCGAGGTAGTGGAGGACGAGCGCCTCCGCCGTGAGCCGCCCGTCCTGCATCGCCGCATGGATCTCGGCGATCGTGGCCTCCTCGACCACGAAGTCCGGAGCGCACGCCCCGAGGGCGGCCGCGAGCACGAGGCAGGCGCGACGGGCGCGGCGCGCCGCGCCCGTCGGAGGGGGCGGCGGGGGGCGGACGCCGTCACGCCGACCCGTCGTGGGGGTCGGCACGGCGGCCCGGGCGCGCCGGGCGAGTGTCTGGAGAATCGAGGACGGGGGCATGCCGGGCAGCTCCGCGGATTCGGGGCCGCTCAACATCCGGTGAGTGCGGGGAGGCGGCAAGCGGCTCGGCGGGGAGCCGGCGCGGGCCGACCGGCAACGAGCCCGACCGGCGCGCCGGAGCGGCTCCCTCGTGGCTCTCCGGTCACGGTGTGGTAGCTTTGCCGGAACGCGGACCCCGGAAGGAGCGGCGCACGTGCCCAGGGCGGTCATGATCTCCGAGCCGGGAGGGCCGGAGGTGCTGGTGATGCGCGAGGCCGATCGGGTGGCACCCGGCCCCGACGAGCTGTGCGTGCGGGTGGCGGCCTCGGGGGTGAACCGGGCGGATCTCCTGCAGCGCCGCGGCCGCTATCCCGTGCCCCCCGGCTGGCCCGAGGACGTCCCGGGCCTCGAGCTCGCGGGCGTCGTGGAGGAGGCCGGGACCGCGTGCCGGTCGTTCGCGGTCGGAGACCGGGTCATGGGCGTCATCGGAGGCGGCGGCTACGCCGAGTACGTCACGCTGCACGAGCGGACGGCGGTGCGCGTGCCCGACGGCCTGTCCGCGGTGGAGGCCGGGGCGGTGCCCGAGGTCTTCATGACCGCCTTCGACGCGCTCTTCGTGCAGATGGGTCTCGCGGCGGGAGAGACGCTGCTCATCCACGCCGTCGGCAGCGGCGTGGGGACGGCCGCGGTTCAGCTCGCTCGCGCGGCCGGTGCGCGCACGATCGGAACGAGCCGGACGGCGGAGAAGGTCGAGCGTGCGCTCGGGCTCGGGCTGGACGTCGGCATCGTGGCGGATCCCGAGTGGCCGGCCCGGGTCCGGGAGGCGACCGCGGGGCGCGGCGTCGACGTCGTGCTGGATCTGGTCGGGGCGCCGTACCTGGCCGGCAACCTCGAGGTCCTCGCCACCGGAGCGAGGTGGGTGGTCGTGGGCGTGTCCGGGGGCGCCGTGGCCGAGATCGACCTGCGGCGGCTGATGGGTCGGCGCGCGTCGGTCACCGGGACGGTGCTGCGCGCCCGGCCGCTCGAGGAGAAGATCACGCTCGCGCGGGCCTTCGAGGCGCGCGTGGCCCCGCAGCTCGAGCGGGGGCTCCTGCGGCCCGTCGTCGACCGGGTCTTCGCCCCCGAGGACGCCGCCGAGGCGCACCGGTACATGGAGGCGAACCGCAACTTCGGGAAGCTCGTCCTCGCCTGGCCGGCGTCCGGCTGGTGACCGGAGCGGGAGGGGTCCGGCGCTTCCTCACCGGGCTCGGGCCCGGGATGATCATGGCGGCCACCGCGATCGGCACCAGCCACATCGTCCTCGCCCCCGTGGCGGGCGCGCGCTTCGGCTTCGATCTCCTCTGGCTGGTGCTCTTCGCGCACCTCTTCAAGTATCCGGCCTTCGAGTTCGGCGCGCGCTACGCGGTGGCCACGGAGACGTCGCTGATCGACGGCTTCGGGAAGCTGCCCGGCCCCAAGAACTGGGGGCTCTTCGTCTTCCTCGCCGTGACGGTCATCCAGGGGCTCACGATCCTGGCGGGCGTGATGTCGGTCACGGCCTCGATCCTGGTCGTGACGGTGGGAGGACTTCCCTACACGGCCTGGCTCCTCGTGCTCGGCCTCTTCACGATCGCGATGCACCGGACCGGTCGGTATCCCGCGCTGAAGCGCGGCGCGATGTCCATGCTGGCGCTCCTGTCGGCCGGGACCCTGGTCGCCTTCCTCGCGACGCCGCCCCCGCCGTCCGAGCTCGCCCGGATCTTCGTGCCCGGGGTGCCGGCCGGCTCCACGCTGCTCGTCGCTTCGATCCTGGGGCTCATGCCGACCGGGATCAACGTGGCGGTGTGGCACTCGCTGTGGGCGGTCGAGCACGTGCGCTTCTGGAAGGAGGGGGGCGGATCGCGCCCGGCGATGTTGCGCGCGAGCCAGCGCGACCTCGCCATCGGCTACGGGCTGTCCGCCGCGCTGGGCGTGATGCTCCTCTCCCTCGGCGCCGTGCTGCTGCGGCCTCGCGGGCTGGTCCCCGACGGCATCGAGGTCGCGCTCACGATCTCGCGCATCTACACCGAGCTGCTGGGGCCCTGGATGTTCCCCGTGTTCATGGCGGCCGCCTTCGCGGCGATGTTCTCGACCGTGTACACCGTCATGGACGGCTTTCCCCGGGCGTTCTCGTCGCTGATGCGGACGATCTTCCCGCGGAGCGACGTCCTGCATCGGCCGTCCGATCCGTCCTACTGGGCCTTCATGGTCGTGATCTTCGCCTTCTCGCTCGTCACGAACACGCTCCTGCCCAACCCCGTCCTCGTGGTCACGCTGGTGGGCGTGGTGAGCCTGATGGTGGCGCCGGTGCTGTACGGGCTGAACTACTACTGCGTGACCCGCCTGATCGGGGACGAGGCGCTGAGGCCCGGGCCGGCCTTGCGCGCCTGGGCCGCCGCAGGAGGAATCTTCATGGCGCTGGCGGCGGGCCTCTACACGTACACGCGCTTCTAGGGGGAACCTGTGCACGAGTCCGGGGGCCTCGCGCAGAAGGATCGCGTGTGCTCGGGCCGGGAGCGACGACGCGTCGTGGCAGCGCCACGGCGAGGAGGAGAGAGATGCGCTCGATTCTCCTGATCCTCCTGGGCCTGGCCGCCCTGTCGCGGCCGAGCGTCTCGGGCACGCCGGGGCTGGCCCGCTCCGCCGCCCCGGCCGCCGACACCGCGATCCTCCGGGTCGCCGCCTACAACATCCGGCACGGTCGCGGGATGGACGGCCGGGTCGACCTGAGGCGGACCGCGGAGGCGATCGGGAGGCTGGACGCGGACGTCATCGCGCTCCAGGAGGTCGACCGGGAGACCGAGCGCACCGGAGGGGTGGACCAGACCGCGGTGCTGGCGGGGATGTTGGGCTACCGGGGCTACCATGGAGCGCATCGACGCTACCAGGGCGGCGAGTACGGCAACGCCGTCCTGACCCGGCTGCCGGTGCTCGCCTCGCGCACGCACCCCATCCCGCCGGCGTCGGGGAGCGCGCTCGCGGTCCACGAGCTGGTGGTCGACGTTCCGGGCTACGGCGCCGTCTCGGTCGTGTCGGTCCATCTCGCCGGCACGCCCGACGAGCGTCTCGCCCAGGCGGACACGGTGACGGCCCGCTTCGCGACCCGGGCTCATCCGGTCGTTCTCGCCGGTGACTTCAACGGACGTCCCGACGGGCCCGTGATCCGTCGGCTCGAAGAGCGATGGCGGGTGCTCGGCAAGTCCGGGGACCCCCGCACCTATCCGGCGGACGCGCCGGACCGGGAGATCGACTTCGTCATCGTGCGCTCCCGCGACGCCCTGGAGGCGCTCGATCACCGCGTCGCCGAGGAGGCCGGCGCGTCCGACCACCGACCGCTGCGGGCGGTGCTGCGCCTCGCCCGGCCCGAGCGCCCGCCACGCCTTGATGGGGGTGCCCTGCGCCGGTAGCATGTTGCAGGGGGCTGCCCTGCCCGGCCTCTGCGCCACGCCCGTGGGCGGCGGGTCACGGGCCTCGCGGTGCGTACGATGGGCGGAAAGCGCGCGGAGCGCCTGGAGCGGATCGTCCGAGAGCTCGACGGCATCGTCGAGAGCGCGCGCGCCCTCGAGGAGCGCTACGCGACCCAGCTCGACGTCGTCCACGCGAGCCAGGAAGCCGGCGCTCGGAACCTGCTGCACTACCTCGCCCTCCGTCACGGCGACGTTCGCGAGCTCCAGCACGAGCTCGCCTCGTTCGGTCTGTCGAGCCTCGGCCGCTGCGAGGCTCACGTGCTCGCGAGCGTCTACGCCGTCCGCGACGCGGTGCGGCACCTCCGGGGCGAGGAGCCGAGGGCCGAGCGCCCGCCGGTCAGCTTCCGCCACGGAGCCGCCCGCATCCGAAAGCAGACCAACGAGCTCTTCGGACGGAAGCTGAGAGGGGGGCCCGCGCGCATCATGGTGACGTTGCCGCGCGAGGCTGCCCACGACTACGCGCTCGTGCGGGACATGGTACGGGCGGGCATGAACGTGGCACGCATCAACCTCGCCCACGACGACGCGGCCACCTGGGAGAGCATGGTGCGCAACGTCCACCGGGCGAGGGCCTCGACCGGCTGCTCGTGCCGCGTCTTCATGGACCTGTGCGGTCCGAAGATCCGCATCGGGGACCTCGTACCCGGCCCGGAGGCTCTCAGGATCGACCCGGCCCGAGACGAATGGGGAAGGGTCGAGGAGCCCGAGGTGCTCCGCCTGGTCCCGGACGGGTCGGAGGAGAGCGCGCCGGGCGGCGTCCGGCTTCCGATCTCCGTCGAGCTCTTCGAGCGACTCCGCTGCGGGGACCGCCTCGAGCTGGAGGACGCGAGGGGCAAGCCCGTGGCCTTCGAGGTCGTCTCGGCGCCGGCCGGCCCCGCGGCGGCGCACTGTCGCACGAGGGCGTTCCTCCGGTCGGCGCTGCCCGTGACGTTGCGGGCGCCGGACGGGTCCGTGCGCGGGAGCGGCGCGATCGGACGGCTGCCCGAGGTGCGCGCGGGCATCCGGCTCAGGGTCGGGGACACCCTCCTGGTGCACAAGGATCCGAGGCCCGGCGAGGAGGCCCGGCCCGGGGCGAACGGCGCACCGGCCCTGCCCGCGCACGTCCCCTGTGCCGTGCCGGAGGTCCTGGATGCGGTGCGCGTCGGCCACGAGCTCGTGTTCGACGACGGAAAGATCCGGGGCGTGGTGCGGGAGGTGGGCGCCGGGGAGGTCCGGGTCGAGATCACGCACGCCCAGCCCGGGGGCACGAACCTGAGGGCGTTCAAGGGCATCAACCTGCCGGACTCCCAGCCGGGCCTCTTCGGGCTGACCGAGAAGGACGCCGAGGACCTCCCCTTCGTGGTGGAGCACGCCGACGGGGTGAACGTCTCGTTCATCAACCACCCCGACGACGTCGAGGATCTCCTCGACGCCCTGGAGTCGGCCGGGGGCCATCGCCTGCGCCTCGTGCTCAAGATCGAGACGATGATGGGCGTGCGGCACCTGCCCGGTATCCTGCTGGCCGCCATGGAGTGGCCGGCCGTCGGGGTGATGATCGCGCGGGGGGACCTCGCCGCGGAGGTCGGCTGGGAGCGGCTGGCGGCGGCCCAGGAGGAGATCCTGTGGCTGTGCGAGGCGGCGCACTTCCCGGTCGTCTGGGCCACCGAGGTCCTCAACCAGCTCGCCAAGAAGGGGATCCCCACGCGAGGCGAGATCTCCGACGTGGTCATGGCGGAGCGGGCGGAGTGCGTGATGCTCAACAAGGGACCCTACATCACCACGGCGATCCGCACGCTGGACAACATCCTCTCCTCGGTGCAGGCCTACCAGGAGAAGAAGACCGCGCTCCTGCCGACGCTCACCCTCGAGATGCCGGACCCGGAGGAGGTCGGCAGGGCGGTGGGGACGCGGCGGGGCCGCTGGACGTAGGGTGGCCCGCCGGCGCCTGCCCGGAGCACGCCGGGCGCGGACGTCCACGGTGACGCCGGACGGGGTGTAGCGCGCCGTGCGCGCCTGGATGCTTCGGCGGACCGGGGGTCCCCACGTCCTGGAGCTGACCGACGTCGCGGATCCCGTGCCCGAGGCGGGCGAGGTCGTGGTCCGGGTCGAAGCGATCGGCGTCAACTACGCGGAGGTGCTCTCGCGAAAGGGCCTGTACGGATGGGCGCCCGCACGGCCCTACGTTCCCGGGATGGAGGCGGTCGGGATCGTCGAAGAGGTCGGTTCGGGAGTCGATCCGGACCGGCTCGGGGCGCGGGTGCTGTGCGGGGTGCAGTACGGGGCGTATGCCGATCGCGTGGTCCTGCCCGCCTCCCGGGCCCTCCCCTCCTTCGACGACTTCTCCGTGGAGGAGAACGCGGCCTTCGGCGTCAACTTCATGACCGCGTGGGTCGCCCTCGTCGAGATGGCCCGCCTCCGGTCCACCGACCGCGTCGGCATCACGGCCGCTGCCGGTGGCGTGGGCACCGCGGCGGTGCAGATCGCCGCCGCGTTCGGCTGCCCGATCGTGGCCATGGCGGGAGACGACG
>JABAOE010004941.1_pt4 | contig 25133 bp, 30 predicted proteins | sample 7062141 | NCBI WGS metagenome assembly JABAOE01 (sample SAMN14538627, study PRJNA623070) | marine sediment metagenome | biome: marine biome [ENVO:00000428]; feature: marine pelagic biome [ENVO:01000023]; material: deep marine sediment [ENVO:00002113] | place: India: Gulf of Khambhat ... | reverse complement strand
GCCTATTCCCGCGATACGGGCTTTCATGTCTCCGATTCCACCGGCGGATGTGTGGGACTCTCCTCGATGTTTCGTTGAATGAGTTCTCGAACGCGGCCTTCGGCCATGCCCTTTGCCCGTCGAATCGCGTTCTTGATCGCCTTAGCCGACGAACGGCCATGACATACCATCGTAATCCCATTGACCCCCAGCAGAGGAGCACCGCCGAACTCGGCGTAGTCGATTCGCCGCTTGAGGTTCCGCAGAGGACCGGCGATGAAGGGATAGGACAATCGTCCGAGGAAATGATCGGATATTTCCGTGAGTAGAAGCTTTTTTATCATTTGGGCAACACCCTCGGAAATTTTCAAGGCGACGTTCCCAATAAAGCCATCGCAAACCACGACATCTGCGATCCCGCTGTAGACTTCACGGCCCTCGACGTTGCCGACAAAATTCAAGGACCCAGCCTTCAGTCGCTTGAACGCCTCCTTGGTAACTTCATTGCCTTTGGTATCTTCTTCGCCGATACTCAAGAGACCGACGCGAGGATTCGGTTTTCCAAACAGATGCTTACCATATTCGTTACCCATCAAAGCGAACTGCTCGAGATGCTTGGCAGTGCAGTCGACGTTTGCACCCACATCAAGCATAATAGCTTCTCCAGTGAGCGTCGGCAGGCTTGTAGCGATCGCGGGTCTTTCCACTCCCTTCGTTAATCCTAAGAGAAAAAAAGACGCCACCATGCTCGCGCCCGTATTACCCGGACTCACGACTGCCTCCGCCTCTCCGTGTTTGACCATCTCGGTTGCAATCCAAATCGAGGAATCCCGCTTTTTCCGTGCGACCGCAGNNCATGCATGCCGACAACTTGAGGCGCGTGACGAATAGAAAGACGGACATCGTCACAGCCGAGACGATTGCATTCTCGTTTCAGGGTCGCTTCCTCGCCAACGAGAATGACCTCGATATCCAGGTCTTTGGCCGCTTGGAGGGCACCCTCGATGCAGGGAGCAGGCCCATAGTCGCCACCCACCGCGTCGAGCACGATCTTCATACGAGATGGAGTATTCACAAATGCGGTTGGGAACGCCGGCTGAACACTCACAGCCCCAGTAACCCTATAACATACGCACCCAGAACTTATCGCAGTGAACCGTCCTGCACTGTAGACGATCAAGCAAGATCAACTTCTCACCCGCTTTACCTTGCGATCACGCCGCAGGCTGATCGAGAAAACTGCAGAAGATACAGCGCAAAGGTCCACACGTTAGGCATATCAAGCATCCGACCGATGACAAACCGGAGAGGACCCCACACTCGCCACCACCATTTCACCATCTGTCAGGCTTCTTCCACCCGAATGACTGCCTTGCCCTTATAAGTGCCGCAATTCAAGCAAGTGTAATGCGGAAGTTTTAACTCATGGCACTGGGGGCACACAGACATCCCTGGAGGCGTCATGCGTAGCTTCTGGGTGCGACGCTTGTCTCGTCTCGCCCGTGAATGCTTATGTTTCGGATTGGGCATGGCAATTCCTCCTTCTAATCAACATCGACATCTTCGTCAGGGATCGGGCAAATTCCTGAGTTTAATTTGGCTTGACGCAACACCTCAAATGGCCCTTGCGCAGGTTCGGCCCCACAGTGACAGGGGCCCTCGTTCAAATCCTTCCCGCAGCGTCCGCACAACCCGCGACAGTCCTCACCACAGAGCGGATGCATTGGAGAGACAAGAATCAGTTGTTCGCGCAGCATCGGAGCCAATTCCAAGTGGTCTCCCGTATAGTAGTAGAGATCGTCGCTCGAGTAATCCGGCTCGCTCTGGGTTCCAGGTGCCTCTTTCTTCTGCCGCAGATCCTCTCGATTCTTGAGCGATGCTGCGGTTTTCGCCGCTCGCTCATACGCCACACGTACAGAAAACGCGATCGGATCAACGAAATCCTTAAGGCATCGCACACATTGGCGCACCGCCGTTCCCTCCACCACTCCTGTCACACAGATGGTACGCTCGATCGCGCGGAAATCTAATCCGACTGCCAGAGTTCCCTGTATAGATATATCCGTATCACCCAGCCCCAGTTCTTCACATGTAAGGTCTCCAGACAGCGAAACGCCGTCGGACGTCATGTCCGCAATCTTAGGTGTCAATAGATCCATCACGAATCCGGCCGATACGCCATCCTGATCAGGCACATCGACATTGCCCTTCACGTTTGTTATCGCTCCTCGGCAAAGCTAATAATAGCGATATGCCGCGCCCGCTTGACAGCCACTGACAGCTCATGTTGATGGCGCATGCAGTTCCCTGAAATACGTCGCGGAACAATGCGTCCCCGCTCGGTTAGAAAATTCCTTAACAGCCCTGCGTCCTTGAAATCGATCGGTGTCTTATCGAGGCAGAACCGACACGGTCGTCTTCGTTGAAACAACCGACCTCCGCCCCCACCACGTTCGCTCTCGCTATATCGTTGCATTACTGCCTCCTCATACTACGTGGCTACCCTTGTTCTTCCATGCTATAGCCGGGGTCATCGTGTATCGGAGGTTCTGCGCCTCCGCCACCCCCCTCTTGGCGCTTGGGCATGAAGGTCACAGTTTGGGCAACCACTTCATGCTTACTGCGCTTCTGGCCATCTTCGGTTTCCCATCGACGCTGCTGCAATCGGCCTTCGATAATTGCCCCATTGCCCTTGCTGAGATATTGACCACAATGTTCCGCTTGCTTCCCGAACACAACAATGTCGATAAAACACACTTCTTCCTTTAGATCTTCTCCCTGCTTGAATCGACGGCTTACCGCCAGCCCGAAACTCGCCACCGGCGTCCCGCTCGGTGTATACCGCAATTCGGGATTCCTCGTGAGATTTCCCATGAGAATGACTTTGTTAAGTCCTGCCACTTTCATTCTCCTGGGCCGAATGATCTAATGGACGTCTCGACACAAGCTCCTTTTCATGATGAATCGTGAGGAACTTGATGATGTTGTCCTCCAACCTATAGGCACGTTCCAATACTGCGACTGTGTTGTTCGGGGCCTTAAAGTAGAAGTAGGCATAAGTACCCTTCCGCTCACGCCGTACTTCATAGGCAAGCCTCTTCTTACCAAGATTTTCGGCCTTGATGAAGTGTGCGCCGGTCTTATCGGCTACGCCCTTCATTTTTTCAATCAGCGCCTTCGTGTCCTCGTCGGAAACGGACGGACGAATGATAAATAGAGACTCGTAGAACTCCATGGAGCGATCCTCCTGGGCAAAGGCCCCCAATCACGGTTGGGAGCGAGGTGTAGGACGCCTATCTAGCGTAAGAGAGCGGACGGTAGCACAGGACAAAAGCACCTGTCAAATTAAGGGGTTATTGCCCTAATTTTTCCATGCTTCAGTCATGGAAATACGGCTGACTTAGCAGCACCCGAGCAGGACGAAATTCCCGAGATCCACGGATATATGCCTTACAGGGTTACAGGAAAGTAATAGATCGCACCACAGGGTCCTGAGCAGCAGTCAATCCTTCTTGGGCCTTCCGAAGCAACCCATCAGTCTCTTGGCCATCAAGCGGATACCTCTGAGAGTCCCAAGCTTGAGGTGTATCCCATCTCGACCAGCAAGATCTTGATCATACGACTTCATCTCCCAAGAAAAGCTAAACATTGAACCGAAAAAACACAACGTCCGCTTCCTTAATTACATAATCTTTCCCCTCGAGGCGGAACAATCCCTTCTCCTTCACTCTTGCCTCCGATTTGCAAGCCACCAAGTCGCTATAATGATAGACCTCGGCCCTTATAAATCCACGTTCCATATCGGAGTGAACCTTACCGGCAGCCTGCGGAGCAGTAAGCCCTTTTCGTAAGGGCCAGGCCCGCGATTCAGTTTCGCCGGCAGTGAAAAAGGTGATCAGATTGAGTAGCTGATAGGCTTCGCGTGTCAAGCGCACAAGCCCGGATTCGGAAAGCCCAAGTTCTTTCAGGAAGTCTGCCCGTTCACTCTCATGCAACGAAGACAGTTCCGCTTCCAGTTGTCCACAAATAGTCACCACACATGCATCGCGCTTAGCGGCGAAGTCTCGGACTGCCTGGACCATGACTTCATCCGCATGCGTCCCTTCGGAAACATTGGCCACGAACAAAACCGGTTTGGTAGTCAGCAACTGACATTCATCGAGAATCAGGCGTTCCTCTGGCGTATAGCTGAATTTCCCTAACCACTCGCCTTTATCGAGCAGGCCCATCACACGAACGATGAAGTCGGCTTCAAAGGTAGCTTTTTTGTCTCCCGCCCTGACTTTCTTTTCCGTCTTCTGCTTCCGCCGGTCAAGAGTCTCCAGATCGGCCAGCATCAACTCGGTTTCAATGATGCTTATGTCACGGATCGGGTCTACGCTGCCCCCGACGTGCACGACATCAGTTCCCTTGAAACATCGAATGATATGCAGCAACGCATCGACTTCTCGAATATGGCTAAGGAACTGGTTGCCGAGTCCTTCGCCCTTGCTGGCCCCCTCTACCAGACCGGCGATGTCACGTACCTCGAGCGTGCTATACGTGGTCTTCTTTGACTTAAAGATGTCAGTAAGAACGCCCAGTCGCGGATCAGGGACCAGGGCGATACCGGTATTCGGATCGACTGTGGCAAAGGGATAGTTTGCCGCTACGGCAGTGGCGCTGGTCAGCGCGTTGAAAATCGTGGTTTTGCCTACATTCGGCAACCCAATCATGCCACAGCTGAGACCCATATCGTTCCCACTCTTGAGTTTTGACTGCCCACCGCTGAGTAATTCCTGATCACACAACTCATTACTTACAACCCACCGTTCCCTCTATCGTCACGCACGTTGAACCGGTTCATTGCTACAGTCGTCCCGTGATGAATCAGGTACTCCAGCGCGTCGACAGCCCGTTCCAAACAGGGATCCAGAACGTTCCGCTCATCGTCCGTTAAGCGCTCCAGCACGTAGTCGGCAGAATCTTGACCCAGGGCAGGCCGACCAATCCCAATTTTGACCCGAACAAATTCAGGCGTGCCGAGAGCTTCGATTACCGACTTGATTCCGTTGTGTCCCCCATGCCCACCAGCCAACTTGATTCGCATCCGTCCCAGTGCCAGATCGAGATCGTCGTGAATTACAATGAGCTCAGCAGGTGTAATGTTGAGCTCGCGTAGAAGACCGCTGAGGCGAGGACCGCTGCAGTTCACCCAGTCCAACAAGCCGGCCAGGTCGATTAATTTCGATCCAACCCTCCCAGAACCTCGCTCCGCTGTACCGCGAGACGAAAGATGGATGGACCATCGTGCGGCGGCCCGCTCGATAACCCACATACCGACGTTGTGGCGGGTTTTGGCGTATGCCTTGCCTGGATTACCCAGTCCTACGAGGAGGCGCAATGTTACGTATTCTTTTCGGTGTCCTACTTCTCAGCCTTAGCAGCCGCAGCTTCTTTACCGGTTTCCTTTTTCTCACCCGCCTTGGCTTCACCTGCCTGTTCCGCACCCAGAGCACCTTCAGCCACAGCTGCTGTTTCTCTCCCTCTAGCCAAGACCTCTGGTTCGGTCGCCGGTCCTGCCGTGCTCGTCAACAAGGCTTCAAGCTTGGCGTCCGAGATTGGCGCGGCCACACTGACAACCATTTGGTCGGGATCATCCAAAAAACGAACCCCGTCGGGTGTCGCAATTTCATTAACATGAATGCCATCGCCGATATTCAAGTCGGAAGCATCGACATCGATATGGTCTGGCAAGGAAGACGGGAGACATTCGACATACAGATCACGCATGTTGTTATGGAATATACCACCTTCTTTCACACCGGTCGGAACCCGGCCGACCACCTGGATTGGGACCTTAACGCGAATCGGCTTGCTCATAGAGACTTCGAAAAGATCCGCATGCAAAACAGCTCCGCTCACAGGATCAAGCTGATAATCCCGTAGGAGCGCTGTCCGACTTGGTTTCGACTTCGCACCGGTCACAGTCAAGGATATCAAAGCGCTGCTCCCCGCATGTGACTTCAAGATCTTGATCAACTCGTCGGGTTTGATCGTCAACAAGAGACCTTCGCCTTGGCCATAAAGCACCGCTGGGACTTTACCTGCCCGCCGCATAGATCGTGCGGCGCCCTTGCCGGTTTTCTCTCTCACCGTCGCTGCTAAATCAAACTTCATAATGATACCCCTTCGCCGTTCTAGCTTCCACCCAGTTCCCCTGGCTAGAGCACCTTAGGCAAACAACGAGCTGACTGACTCGTCTTCATGGATGCGTCGGATGGCTTCACCCAAGAGTGGGGCCACCGATAATTGATGCAGCTTCGGACATACTCGGTCCTTCCCACGAAGCGGAATCGTATTTGTGATCACGACCTGTGAAATGCACGATTGCTGTAAACGATCGAGCGCCGGCCCCGATAGGACGGCGTGCGTGCATGCTGTCAAGACTTCTCGTGCCCCTTGGTCGGCGCAGGCTTGCGCGCCCTGGACGATTGTGCCGGCTGTATCGATCATGTCGTCGAGAAGCAATGCGGTTTTCCCCTGCACATCACCGATGATGTTCATCATCTGGGCCTGATTCGGCCCCTCACGGCGCTTATCGATGATCGCCAGGCTGGCCTGCAGACGTTTTGCGAAGGCGCGAGCCCGTTCTACGCCGCCGGCATCTGGCGATACGACGACAAGATCAGCTATTTTCTTTTTGGCGATGTGGTCGAGCAGCACTGGGAGCGCATACAAGTGATCCACAGGCAAATTAAAAAAACCTTGGATTTGTCCAGCATGCAGGTCCATCGATAGGACACGGTCCGCTCCAGCCGTAGTGATCAAATCAGCCACCAATTTGGCAGTAATAGGAACACGCGGTTCATCCTTCCTGTCCTGGCGGGCGTAGCCGAAATACGGGATCACAGCAGTAATGCGGTTGGCTGATGAACGCTTAAGCGCATCGATGATGATCAACAACTCCATCAGTGAATCATTCACTGGCTGACAACACGACTGGACTACAAATACGTCGGCCCCCCGAACATTTTCGTCGATCTTGACCCGAATCTCTCCATCACTGAAAGAGGATACAGTAGCCTGGCCCAGCTTCTGCCCTAAATAGGTGGCGATTTCCTGAGCGAGCGCAGGATTGGCATTACCAGAGAAAATTCTGTATTCCCTGTTCATCCAGTTTTCACGAACCGTTCTATCGTCTGTTTGTAAAAAGGTGAACTCTCTAGTGGCTCTTCTGCGGTGAGCGTCGGCAAAGCCCCTACCAGGCCCCTGCCCCTTTCCTTCACTACACACTGCGAGGAAGACGACCAAGGATCTGAACTCTATCGGAAACCTCGGCCACCTGTCAACCAAACTATCTCCGAGAGACAGGGACCTTTACGTCTGACAATTCAGCGGCCCCGTTCTGGTGGGAACAGCAAAAACTTTGAAGCGAGGATTGTTCTGATAGTGGGCACATGCTTGCTGGGCTTTAGCCTCATCCGGAAACACACCGAAAACCGTCGCCCCGCTACCAGACAACAACGCGACTTCAGCACCTTGAGCCAGTAGCATCTGCTTGATTTCTCTCAGAACTGGAAATTCCGCAAATACCGGGACTTCAAAGTCGTTTTCTGCTATTTTCAGAATCTGTCCCCAAAGGAGAGAATGTTCTCCTACTCCCGATAAAGCAAAGGGGTCCGAGAATAGTTCCATATCTGGTCGGCCTAAGGAGAGCCGTTCATAGGCCCACTTGGTTTCAATTGGAAATCCTGGATTCACGAGAACCACCCATCGATGTTCCGTAATTCGAACAGGGGTCACCTGCACGCCTCGTCCTGTAACTACGGCGGAGGGGGCAAAGAAAAAGAACGGGACATCACTCCCCAGTGCTTGTCCCGTCTCGCTCATCTCGGCAATCGACCATCCCAAATTCATCAACCGGTTCAGCCCTATAATTGTAGCAGCTGCGTCGCTGCTTCCGCCTCCCAATCCCGCTCCCATCGGGATACGCTTCGTGAGAACAATGTCCATTCCACTCTTCAACCCGCTGCGGCAGAGCACCGCCTGCGCCGCCCGATAGACAAGGTTGGTTTGATTGGAACTCAATGTGCGTGAATGGCACTGCAACCTAATACCTGCATGGTTTTGCCTAAGTTGTATCGTGACCTGATCTTCCAACCCCACAGTTTGCATGAGAGACCAGAGATTGTGATAGCCGTCGGGGCGGCGGTCGAGAATTCTGAGGACTAGATTGATCTTCGCAGGAGCGAAGACAGTAATAGTAGCTGGTGACAGAGGGGTCAATGCAGGTTCTCGGTCAGTCACGTCCTCCTTTTATAGCATACTTTTCGAGTCGATAGCGGAACGACCTTGTGTTCAGCTGAAGCAGCCGTGCAGCTTTCTTCTTGACCCATTTAGATCTTTCAAGCGCTTTGAGCAGCAAGTCTTTTTCGATCCCGCTTATAAGTCCCTCGAGATCCAACCCTTCATCAGTCAAGTCCAATGCTGCGCCATTTTCTTGATGAGATACCACTGAGCGATGGAGCCATCCACGCAATTCTGCGTCGGTGACTCGACCTTCCGATGAAAAGGCGACAACTCGCTCGATCAAATTCTCCAACTCCCGTACGTTGCCGCGCCATTCATGTTCCAACAGCACGTGCATAGCCTCAGGACTTAACACCGGCAGAGGTTTTCCGCTTTCCTTTGAAAACCGCTCCAGAAAATGCTTAACCAACAAGGGAATATCGCCACTGCGCAATCGAAGGGGAGGAAGTCGAATCGGGATCACATCCAAACGATAATAGAGATCTTCGCGGAACGAGCCCTCAGCGACAGCCTTCTCGAGGTCCTTGTTTGTTGCCGCCACTATACGAACATCGACTTTGATGTCTTGATTACCGCCCACACGGCGAAACTCACGCTCCTGAATGACACGCAGGAGTTTCACCTGAATCGTCGGGGTGGTATCCCCGATTTCGTCGAGGAAGATAGTCCCACCGTTGGCTACTTCGAATAGGCCAGTCTTATTCGAGATTGCCCCGGTAAATGACCCCTTCATATGTCCGAACAGTTCGCTTTCCAAGAGCGCCTCGGGTACGGCGCTGCAGTTTACGGCCACGAATGGCGAGGAACTTCTGGTACTATTGTAATGGATAGCTCGAGCCACCAATTCTTTTCCCGTCCCGCTTTCGCCACAGATCAAGACATTGCTCTTCGAATCAGCCACTTTACGTACGATATCGAAGATCTTTTGCATAGCGTCACTCTGACCAACCAGCTGGGCGAAAGATGACTGACTTGCCATCTCGCGCTTAAGTAGTATATTTTCGGTCGTAAGGCGCCGTTTTTCCATCGCATTCCGGATGATGAGCTGAACTTCGTCAACTTGAAATGGTTTGGTCAAATAGTCGTACGCTCCGTGCTTCATGGCTTCGACCGCCGAATCTGCGGTTGCGAACGCTGTGATAACTAGTACAACGGTTTCTGGCGAGGCTGATTTGACCGCTTTAAGGACTTCCATTCCGTCAACTTTCGGCATCCGCAAATCAGTGATAACCAGATCGAAGATTTCCTTGTTCAGGTGCTCGATGGCCTCCTCACCATCAGCCACACTGGTCACGGCATAGCCAGTTCGTTTGAGCATGATGCTCAACACGTCCCGTAAACTCAGTTCGTCGTCAACGACTAGGACCTTTTCCACGGCTCCCTACCTTCATGCCACAGCCGGACCCCGGCATCGGCGGAATGTGGCAGACAAACGACAAATCGTGTTCCTTGGTGCTCCTGACTATCCACCCGAATCCATCCGCCGTGAAGGTCCACAATGCGATGCACGGCCGCTAACCCCAATCCTGATCCTTGTTTTTTCGTGGTAAAGAAGGGGAGAAAAATCTTGTCGAGGTTCTTCTTCTGGATCCCTTCGCCCGTATCTTGAAACGAGATTTCAATGACATCTGCCTTGCGCCCGCCGACTTCGATCTTCCGACAACCTGTGGTGATCGTGAGTTGACCACCCGTCGGCATGGCGTCGAATGCATTGGTCGCTAGATTCCAAAAGACTTGCTTCATCTGGTCCTGATCGACTTGTGCCGACAATAACCGGCCAGCCAACGATGTCACGATCTCGATGTTCGTTCTTATTCGTGCTTCATGTTGGACTAGATCAAGGGTATCGGCAAGGACTTTGTTTAAATCGTACTCGGCCAAATTCAGTGCCGGAGGGCGTGCATACTTGAGAAACTCGCTAATGATGCCGTCGAGCCTGGTGGCTTCACGGACCGCGATGTCCATCAGATGCCGACTGGTCTCATCCACCTGAAGATCTTTTCGCAACATTTGCATGGCTCCAGCAAGCGCACCAAGTGGATTTCTGATTTCGTGCGCCATCCCTGCCGACATTTCTCCGAGACTGGCCAACCACTCCTTGCGCCTCATCTCCTCTTCTAAATCTCTGATCTGCGTGAGGTCCTTGAATACCCCAACCAACCCTGTTTCTGTTCCCTGTTCCTGCAGAGGCGCAAGCGTCATGCCGAGGATCAATCGATTGCCGTCAGCCCGCTTGCATTCCACCTCAAAACGCATGTTGGAAGAACCATTCAAAGCACATTCATCCGCCTGCTGACCAGGATGCCAATTGAACACTTCCCGCCAAGGATGCCCCTGGACATGTTCACATGCGTAGCCAGTCGCTTCCTGCGCCGCAGGATTGAACGAAGTGATACGACCTCGCTCATCCGTCGTGAAGACCCCGCTGCTGATGCTGTGGACGATATTTTCATGGAACGCCCGGAGGCGGTTCAGGCCTTGTTCTTTTTCACGGAGAGACCGGTCAGCACGCTGGAGCTGATCCGCAAGGGCCCCACTCAGGAATCCTACTACGATAAATGCAAGACTATAGACGCCGAATGCATGCAGAGTTTCGGCTGCACTAAGCCGGACACGAGGCAACCAGCCCCATGCTTCGACCAGTCCGTAGAGCTGCAAGTTGGTGAGAATTCCGAATAGGATGATACAGAGGCTGGCAGTCAAAAGCCCCACGCGGCGGCGTGGGATAAGACTCGCCACAGTCACGGTAATAACGTACAGCACGGCAAAGGGGCTTTCAATTCCTCCCGTTCTGGCGATCAAGACCGTTTCAAGGAGAAAGTCGACCCCAATCTGAACCCAAGCAAATTGCACGAGTCCATGAGGACTCGTGATCTTTCGAAGCACCAATACATAGGGAATGGTAATCGCATAGGTGAAGACAATGAGCGCATAAAAGGTTTCGACTCTTTCACCCTTAGTTACTTGGAATGTAAGGGAAAGCCCTAGTAAAAGCGTCACAAAAACAACACGTAACCCCATCAACCAGTAGATTCTATTCTTGATACTCCCCATCAAGCCTACCCTCGCGAGAGAACCCGCTCATTACCCTCCCATCCGGTCTTTATTCCACAGATGATTGCCAGACAATGGGTGATCAGCCAACTGAATGGAGAGGATATGGCCGTGCGCTTATCCCTACCAGAACAAAGGCGCGCCCGATCAGGCTTCTGCTGCTCAGCTGATGAATTCAAATCATGAGGCCTTGGCGGCTGTCACCTAAATAACCGATGCCATTGTGAAGATAGGCAAATACATGGCAACCACGATAAACCCTACGGTGACACCTAGAAACACCATCATCATGGGTTCTAACAAGGCTGTGAGGTTAGTCACGGCCTGGTCAACTTCATCCTCGTAGAAGTCAGCGATCTTGCCTAACATGCTGTCGAGCGCACCAGTCGATTCACCAACGGCAATCATATGGGTGACCATCTTGGGAAACGTTCCGCTCTTGGCAAGCGGCTCGGAAATCGTTTTCCCTCCACTGATGCTGACCTTCGCCTCAAGCAGCGCACCTTCCACAACCTTATTTCCTGATGTCTTCGCACAGATCGTCAACGCATCCAGCAACGGCACGCCGCTAGACAGCAAGGTTCCGAGAGTCCGCGTAAATTTGGCCACGGCGGCCTTCCTAATCAGGTCACCAAATATTGGGAGTTTCAGTAAGAGCCTATCGATCACCAGCCTCCCCTGGCGAGTGCCGTAATACTTTTTTACTGCCACCACGGTCGCGATGATGCCCCCGAGTATGAAATACCAATACCCTTGAACAAGATTGCTCGCATCGATAACAAGCTGGGTTGGGCCCGGCAGGGCTACTTTCCCACCAGACATCTCAAAAAACATCTTTTCAAATACCGGAATAACCCAGACCATAAGGACGGTGATCACAACAGTAGCGATCCCGACAATTGAAGCTGGATAGACCATTGCGCTCTTGATTTGTCCTTTCAGCTTCATTGCTTTTTCAATGTGCTTGGAAAGGCGCCCCATGATCGTGTCCAACAAGCCACCGACTTCCCCAGCATGAACCATATTGACGTACAGATCGTCAAAAATCTTGGGGTGTTTGCGAAGCGAGTCTGAAAAGGTCGCCCCCCCTTCGACCTGCGCTTTCACCTCACCCACGGTCTTTTTGAGCGTAGCATTTTCCGATTGCGTCGATAGGATTTCGAGACATTGAATCAAGGGGAGACCTGCGTTGATCATGGTTCCAAACTGGCGAGTAAAAACTACAAGATCTTTATCAGATACCCCGCTGCCGAAACTGAGCTTGAATCCATCCTTAGCGGCTTTTTCATCCAGACTCGTCACCACGACGCTTTGCTTGCGGAGTTGCTCGACCGCTTCGTCGCGTGATTTAGCGTTGAGTTCTCCCTTCCTGACTGATCCAGACTTGGTTCGTCCAACGTATGCAAAGGTAGCCATAGACCTTCTCGTCTTGTTGTGGCTCCATGAGCCGGTTTTGTAGCAAATACGCTTACGAAGCGAGTCTACTGGGAGGCCCAAAACCTGTCAAAACAATTACATTATTTGCTCGACACAGGATGGATGAAGCAAGGCAGACTGGAAGACCAGAGGAATCAGCTTAGCGGAGGGGTCATATTAGTATGCTTGTAGCCTCGGTATATGTAATGGATGCCCGAGGCGAGGGTGAACCCAACCATCGCCACTAAGAGAGGGGTGAGGAAAGAGAGGCCATGATCGAGCCAAGTCAAAAGTACCACCAAAACCACGTAGCATAACTGAAGCACAGTTGTTCCCTTGCCTAGAAAAGTAGGAGTCACATCGATTGCAGTATTAGTAACATGTGCCACCATCGTACCCAATAAAAGGATAGCATCTCGACTCACCACTAATATGACAAGCCACAAAGGCACCAAATGAAGGACCGCAAGGGTGATGAATCCTGAGGTCAGAAGAAGTTTGTCGGCCAGAGGATCGAGGAAGGTTCCCAATCTTGTTCGCTGGTTCAACCTCCGTGCGATGGGGCCATCAATTGCATCGCTGAGCCCTGCCACGAGCAACACCAGCAACGCAAAGCCATACTCGCCATATGTCATAAACCCGATGTAGACAGGGACCAGAAGGATACGAAGGAGTGTCAAGCTGTTAGGAATGTTCATGGGGAAGGAACGGAACTGGTCCTTTGATTCGGTAAGGGATGGCATCATAATAATCGGGGACGATCTTGTCAACGCAGTTGCAGTAACTCCTCTAAGGCTTCTATAATTCCTCCCATCCTTTGACGAGGAAGAAGAAGGCAAAGAATTCAATGAGCACGCTGCCACTAATGTTCAAAAAGGAAGGCCTTGTCGAGAAACACCAACTTGAAGGAGTGGATCCGAGCGATCGATATTTCAGTCGTGCTATCCTCGTCAAACGGATCACCTCCGGGTACTCAGCGAAGGCCACGTATGAAGCCCTTACGGTTGAAAGCGGATCGCATTCGACCATCGTCGCGGCAATACAAGAACTGGTCAATAAACTTCAGGAATTGGGATTTACCCGGATGAGGACAAGGGCTAATTTCAAAGGGACGCGTTATCTCGCAGAAAAGGAAACCTGGATCGAGCACGCAGATCGACTCTAACTACCCTTCACGTATTCCTGGTAGACAAGGTCATGGATCACCGGACGAAACGCCCGAATCCTCTCGTTCTTTCTGGTAGGATACACCCTATTTGTCAGCAACACCACCTCCAATTCACATGAGGGATCAATCCAAATCGACGTTCCTGTAAACCCCAGATGACCGAATGATTGGGTTGAGAAATACTGCCCTGCCGAAGAGGGCGAACAGGGTGTATCCCACCCCAAAGCCCAGCCGGATCCGGTCAGGGGACTCTGCCGTCTTGAAAATTCTCGTACAACTTCGGAGTTCAGAATCGATAGCCTATGATGATAGCCTCCCAACCACGCTCCTGTGACCGCAAGCACCGCCTCAGCAGTTCCAAACAAGCCTGCATGTCCAGCTACCCCTCCGAGCGCCGCTGCGTTCTCGTCATGGACCTCTCCGCACAGCAGACGTCCTCTCCATGAGTCATATTCTGTAGGAGCGATTGCATTGATCACCGAGGGTTTTCGATCTGTTCCCGTCTGGTCCGTCGGTAAATAGCACAGAGGGGCAGCCTTCAGAGGAAAGAACAGATTATTACATACAAATTGTTCTAATGACATGCGGCTTAGCCGCTCGATGAGTATCCCTAGCAACATGAATCCGAGGTCGCTATAGAGACTTCTCTCACCGGTTGTATAGATTAAGTCTTCCTGTTTGATCAACTGCAACACCTGCCGCTTGGCATCGACTCTCCCTTGCGGTGATGAAGGAAGGTTCGCATCCGGACTCAGACGCTGGTAGAATCCACGCCAGCCTGGCAGGCCCGAGCTATGCGTAAGCAATTGCCGGAGCGTCACCCTTCCCACTGGAGCATCTTCCAACTCAGTCAACCATGTATTGACACGATCATCAAGTCCACATTGTCCCTGTTGAACCAACAGGGCCAAGGATGTGACAGTTGCCAATGGCTTCGTCAGAGATGCCAGGTCATATACCGTCGATGAGGTGGTTTCATTGCTCGGAGGATCNNGAAAGTTGGCCAGCAGCGACGAGGCAAAGACGGTCTCCACCATAACGAATCGCGAGAACCGCACCGGGGAAAATACCATCGGCTACGGCCTGTTGGAGCGCCGCACGGAGTGGAGAAGAAGCCGGCATCATGATGATATGCTCGCCCGGAGGGTCCGGTCACAAAGGAAGTAATCGGCCCTCGATTAGCGAGCAGTACTCGACTCACCTTCCATCTTTTCCTCAGGCACCACGCCCTGATCCTGGTACGCATCGCTCGCTTCGACGTCCAGCATCCGTTCAAATGTATGAAGCGTTGCTCTTATCCGCTCGACCATCAGCAACCGATGCTTCTGAAGCGTTGAGAGGTCACGCTGCGTGTCAGCTAGTTCAACTCGCGCCTGCCTAAACAACTCGCCCGCCTTCAACTCTGCCTCCTTGACTATCAGCTCAGCATCCCGCTGGGCACTCCGCTTGACATCATCAGCCAGAGACTGGGCTGAGACCAGCGTGTTCGACAATGTCATCTCAGTCCGTTTCAACTCCACCACCTGCTGTTCCAAAAGAGCAACTCGTTCGCGCAAAGTTATGTTGTCTCGATTCAATGATTCCACGGTTTGCGCCACCTCTTCTAGAAAGCGGTTGACCTCATCTCGATCGAAGCCGCGTAGCTTGACTCGAAAGACCATCTGCTGAATATCGAGCGGTGTGATTTTCATGGCATCCCCCATTTATTGAATCAATTCATCCGTAACGCCAAGTCTCTGAGCGACTGCACCACCGCAATCTGCACGAATGTAATCATAACAAGAGCGATGAGCGGTGATAAATCCACTCCCATTCGCCAGCCGAGTCGCCGCCGGATCGGCGACAAGACCGGTTCAGTCACACGATCGAGAAACTGCACGATCGGATTCCATGGATCCGGGTTTACCCACGAGATCAGCGCCCTTGCAATGATGATCCACATGTAGAACCACAATGCGTAATCAAGCACAGTTGCAACTCCTAACAAGACATTCCCTACCATAAACATCAGCGCCCAAGCTCCTGCGATCGTTTTGTCGCGGCTTCAACCGCCTCAATGAGCGTCGGCCGCAATCCACCCCGTTCCAATTGGTGCAAGCCAGCAATTGTCGTACCTCCCGGAGAGGAGACTTGGTCTTTAAGACGTGCGGGGTGCTGGCCGGTTTCCAAAACCATACGTGCGGCACCTAAGACTGTCTGTGTTGCGAGCAATTCGGCTGTCTTACGCGGCAAACCCATTTTGACTCCACCGTCTGTCAGGGCTTCGATGGCAAGGAACACATAGGCTGGTCCGCTCCCGCTGAGCCCTGTCACAGCATCCATCAATTGTTCTTCGACTAATATCACCCTGCCGACCGCCCCGAAAATTTGCTGTACTAAAGCTACTTCTCCCTCAGGCACCCCGGAACCGACTGCCAATGCAGTCATTCCCTCATGCACCATGGCTGGGGTATTCGGCATTGCCCGAACAATCCGTGTTCGTTCACCAATGAAATCTACAATTCGACGAATCGGTGCACCGGCGACAACCGAGACAATCAGGACCTTGGCCAACTCACAACCGATATCATTCAGCACTTCGTCCAAAACCTGTGGCTTCACAGCCAACACCACAATATCGCCCCAACCCACCGTCTCTCGATTCGGCTGGTCGACCTGAATCCCATATTTCATCTTGAGATGATCGCGCCGGTCAAGGCGTGGATCAGTGGCCCGGAGTTGACTTGCACCACACAAGTTCGTGGAGAGCAGCCCCCCGATCAACGCCTCGGCCATCTGGCCACCCCCTACAAATGCTATCCTTCGCTTGAATACTGGGCTAGGCATAGCGTGCTCCGAAGATGGCGGAACCGATGCGCACAAGTGTCGCTCCTTCTTCAATGGCGACTTCATAATCGTTTGACATGCCCATTGAGAGTTCTTCCATAACCATGGAAGAAAACCCCAACGCAGCGATTTGCGATGCTAATTGCTGGACTTTCCGAAAATACGGTCGAGCCAACTCAGGATCGGGTGTTGGCGGAGGGATAGCCATCAATCCTTTGATGCGGATGTGGGGCAACTTCGCCAAGATTGATACCACTCGCATGAGATCTTCAGGATGAAATCCGCCCTTTGTGTTTTCGCCGCCAACGTTGACTTCAAGCAGTACATTCTGCCGATATCCAGCACCTCCCACACGTCGATCAATCTCCTGCGCAAGATCCAGACTGTCGACTGAATGAATCATGTCAAACAACCCAATCACCGACCTTACCTTCCGTCGCTGGAGTTGTCCGATGAAATGCCATCGGACCGGTGTCTGGGTCATCGCTTCGATCTTGGGAAGGGCTTCTTGGACCCGATTCTCTCCCAAGATCGAGAGGCCTCCCACGATACCCTCCCGAATGTGATCAACCGTAACGGTTTTCGTTACAGCCACAAGCCGTATACTGCCTGGAGAACGACCTACCTTTTCAGCCGCTGACCGGATCTTTGATAAAACCAATTGAACTCGCTCAGCGATAGTCTCTTCGACGGACGGCGCCATCGTGTGAAATACGGACCTTATGAATCGTGGCCGCCCTTTCGGCGAACCGTCTCTATTCTAACGGAAGGACCAGACAATTGGCAGAGGCTTGACTTCATCTTCATAAAGGTGCAAGGCCGATGGCACTAACCATTGTACCGTTCACTGCTCGTTCCCGCCGATAGGAAAAGAAGAGGTCTTCGTGGCAGATGGTGCATAGATTCACTGTGGTAATCGATGGGTGGCTCGAACCAGCCTCCAACGCTTGTCTTCGAATGAGCAACTTCAGGTCGAGATAGGCCTTGCCACCTCGCCTGCCACGAATAACTTTCTCCCAACCGGAAAACCCACGGCGCAGGCTGTCGAGAACAGGTTCATCCACCTCATAGCAGCAGACTCCAGCGGACGGCCCGATGCTGACACGCAGCTGGTTCGACACCGATCCGAAACGCGCCTCCATCAATGCTATGGTCTTCGGCACGATCCCCGCGACCGCTCCTCGCCAACCGACATGAATAGCCGCGACCACTCGATGCGTGGGATCATGCATGAGTACTGGCACACAGTCCGCTGTCCGCACCGCCACCATGATCCCACGTTGATCCGTGACGAGAGCATCCCAGCCGTCTAAGAATCGATCGGCTGATGTCAGGGCGCGATCCACGACAAGCACCTCCGTCCCATGCACCTGCTTCACAGAGAGTATCCAGGAAAAGTTTTCCGTACTTTCTACCCCCTGAAAGGGAACACCCACTTCAAAATCGAAACTCGTCGCATGGCGACGAGTTCCAAAAAAATGGCGGATTCCGCTCCCCCTAGAAGCAAAAGCCGGTACGGTAATAGCCGGTGCGCTAACCCTGTGTTCAACCATTCGGAATCTATCACCCATGCTACCGACAAGCATATAAACCTGATCAGTCTGCTTGTTTGCGGAGAAACGTCGGCACATCCCATTCGTCTTCAGCACTTACCGCTGATCTGTCGATCGATTCGCGCGCATCGTTCATTCGCCGCAAGAAAGTTGGGCGATCAAGGTCCTTAGCCGGTCGATCGGCCGCCCAGGCAGAGCCTACTCCAGCCAACACCGGCTGCGCCGGCTTAGGCGATCGGGCCGCCGAGTGCTCCGCCCCAATAGATGCTGCTGTAAGATTGGTTTCATGTTCAAAGCCTGTGGCAATGATGGTGACAACCAGGTCCTCACCCATGTCAGGATTGATAACCTGTCCCACAATGATGTTGGCTTCTGAGTCTGCTGTTTGTTGAATAATGGAGCCAGCTTCTTCGATTTCATGTAGTGACATGCTGGGCCCACCGGTAATGTTCAGCAGCACTCCACGAGCCCCTTCCACGCTGCCGTCTTCGAGTAACGGACTACAGATGGCTTTTTGGGCAGCCTCGATCGCTCGATTCGTCCCGCGAGAAACTCCCATTCCCATCACAGCGCGACCCGTGTGCGACATCACGGTCCGAACATCAGCGAAATCGACGTTCACATGTCCCGCCGTTGTAATGACATCGGCGATACCTTGAATCGCTTGTCGCAATACGTCATCCGCAACCTTGAAAGCCTCAAGGAGGGGGGTGGCCTTATCGACTATGCCCAGCAACCGTTGATTTGGAATGACAAGCAGTGTGTCAACGTGCCGACGCATGTCCCGTATACCTTCTTCAGCATGTTTGTGCCGTCGTTGCCCTTCATATTGAAATGGCTTCGTCACCACGCCCACCGTGAGAATTCCCATTTCACGGGCAACGCTCGCGACGATAGGAGCAGCCCCTGTGCCAGTCCCACCGCCCATTCCCGCAGTCACAAAGACCATGTCTGCGCCTTCCAAGCACTCTCGGATGTGGTCTTTGCTTTCCAACGCTGCATCCCGCCCAATTTCAGGCTTCGCTCCCGCACCTAATCCACGCGTCCGTTCCGGCCCCAGTTGAATTTTGTAAGGAGCCAGGGCCCTTTCGAGCGCCTGGAGATCCGTGTTTGCCGCAATAAAATCGACCCGGGCCAGGCCTGAAGCAATCATGGTATTGATGGCATTGCATCCTGCTCCCCCGATGCCGATCACTTTAATGCGAACCGGTAATAGCACATCTTCCTGAAAAGAAAACATTGCGACACCTCCTCGCATTTCCCCGCATGACAAACGCCTGTCGCACACGAGGACATTTGGTTAAAAGACTTCCAACACCCGCTTTGTCCACCCGAACATTTTGGCCCACGTTCCTCCATTGCGAAGACCGACAGTCTCGAGCTCATCCGCATGTCGACGGGCATGCAGCAATAACCCTACTCCCGTCGCATGGCCAGGATGCCCAACGGTATCCCTGAGACCTCCTACACCGGATGGTGTGCCTCGGCGAGCTGGAAGATTTAGTACTTTCTCGGCCGCATCCGGCATCCCATCCAACAAAGAAGTTCCCCCCGTAATGACCACCCCTGCTCCCAGCATCCCCTCATAACCGACGCGTGCAATCTCCCTCCGCACAAGCTCAAACATTTCTTCGACGCGCGGCTCGAGAATCTCCGCAATATCCCGACGGGAAAAGGATCGAGCCGGCCGATCTCCAACAGACGGAACCTCAACGATCTGATGCCCAGTAACCAATTCAGTCCTTGCGATGCCATGCTGGGTCTTGATTTTCTCCGCTTCAGTTTGGGACGTGAGTAGGCCGATAGCTAAATCCTTCGTCAAATTTTGTCCTCCGATGGGCAGCACTGCTGAGTGACGGATACTTCCGTCAAGGAATAGGGCAAGGTCAGTAGTGCCTCCTCCCAAGTCGATCATCGCCACACCCAATTCGCGCTCTTCCTGACTCAAGACCGCCTCGCTGGAAGCCAACGGTTGGAGAATAATGTCGACGACGTCTAGCCCTGCCCGATTCACACTTTTGATGATGTTCTGTGCCGAGGTCACTGCACCCGTGATGACATGGACATTCACCTCTAGGCGATTGCCCGATAGGCCCAAAGGTTCGCGTACACCTTCTTGCCCATCCACCATGTATTCACGCGGAAGCACGTGAAGAATCCGGCGTTCATGCGGAATGACGGCCAGGGTGCGAGCACTCTCGATTGCACGATAAATATCTTCTCGAGTGACCTCAGCCCGTTTCAGCGCGACTACCCCTTTGCAGTTTTCGGCAGAAATGTGACTACCTGCGATGCCGGTATAGACCGAGTTGATTTGCACCGCCGCCATCAATTCTGCTTCTTCAACTGCCTTCTTGATCGACTCCACCGTGCTTTCGATATCGACAACCACCCCTTTCCGTAATCCGCGTGAATAACTTGACCCGACACCGATGACGTTCAACGCCCCGGCTTCGGTAATTTCCGATACAATCGCACAGATTTTGGTTGTTCCGATATCGAGCCCGACGAGGATTTGGTCTCGTTTGGGCAACTCGATCACCCCCTTTCCCGCACAATGATGCGGTTCTTGTAACGGAGATCGACTTCGTTTGCTCCATTTCCATGCTCGTCGAACTTGAGTGCCTTCAATGTTGGCTTGATTCGCTGGAACCGGTCCCACTTCTGTACGAGAGCTTCTTCGCCAAATTGGAATTGAATGCCCTGGAATGAAGCAACGAGGTTCGAAGGATTTGCCGCGTTCACTCGCAAACGGCCGTCGTAGGTATGCTCCACAAGTTTCGCAAGTTCGATTCCGGACCTAACCACCTTTCTGACCGTCCCATCCCCTCGCAATAGCCCTCTAGAATCGATGCCTGTTACCATGGGCAATGTGTCATCGTCAGCCTTCCCTAGTCGGACAAGCACATGCCCGCGTTCATCAGCAAGAAAGTTCTCCGCCCCGGCGTGAATGATCACAGCAGGTGTTCGCTCGATCACGGAAATCCGCAACTCATGAAGCGGCACGCGAGTCACCTCCGCTTCTTGCACCCATGGATGCGATTCCACCCGTTCCTTGATTACGGTCGTACCAATGTGATGGAGAGCGGTACCGGGCTTGAGGCCAACGAGATCAATCACCTGCTGTTTATCGATGCGGCGGAGTCCTTCTACAGTAATCATTTTGACTTCCAGCAACTGTTGGAGCGCAAGACCGGCATTATTATTCGAGCCGACCACAGTGCCACACCCGATCAACACGAAACCGGCCGTTAGTCCTCCCCACCAGATAAGCTTCCTTCCCCTGGTTGGTCCGGATCCAGGATTCCTAGCCGTAACCTGCCCTACACGCTGACCTTTCCATTGGTTCTTTCTGGGTCCGGAGGGATTTGTCCGCTTGCGCTTCGCGAAAAGGCCCATCACGCTGATTCCTTCTTTACTACCGAGAATCGAACGGCACGATCGAGCGCTGACCGGAGAATCCATTCCACCAAACTGTCGTAATCGATTCCGAATTGTGCGGCCGCCATCGGGAACAAGCTCGTTTCGGTCATGCCGGGAACGGTATTGATCTCCAAGACATAGGGACGGCCCTTCGGCGTAATGCGAAAGTCGACGCGGGCCGCGCCCTCACATCCCAACACATGATAGGTCCGCTGCCCCAAGACACCGATCTCTTCCAATGTCTTTGCAGGAAGTGGCGCTGGACAGAGATACCGGGTATTACCCTTCTGGTACTTCGCGGAGAAATTATAAAACCCTCCTGGGGCAATGATCTCCACCGAAGGCAGGACTTTCGGTGCTCCCGAGGTCTGCCCCAGAATGGACACCGTCACTTCATGTCCAGGGATATAGGCCTCAACCATGGCCTCCTGAGCATAACGATGTGCGAGGGCAAGTGCGTCTTTCCACTGTTTAGCGCGGCGGACGATCGTGACCCCGATAGTCGAACCTTGCGACACAGGCTTGACGACGAACGGTAATTTGAGCTTTGCAGCCTTGAGTACCTGCGCTAGCGACGGCTTTTCTCTCCTTGGGATAACCATTCCTGCCGGAACGGGAATATCGTTCGCCGCAAGGAGTGTTTTCGTGATACCCTTGTGCATCCCCACTGCGCTTGCAAGCACGCCAGAGCCGGTATAGGGCATTCCAATAGTGTCAAGAAAACCTTGAATTGTCCCATCTTCTCCACAGGGCCCGTGAAGGGAGAGAAAAACTAATTTCACCTTCTGATCCTTCAGGTCTTGGCTCAAATCATCGGTCACATCAATCACCACTGAGTCGTAGCCTCGACGGAGCAACGACCTATGTACGGCCTGCCCAGTTCGGAGCGAGACGTCACGCTCCGAGGAATGTCCTCCCATCAAAACCCCGATTCGCAAGTTGGTCAATCTGCCTGAATGTGTCATCGCGTTCTCCGGTGATGGGTCATCGGTAATCGGTGAAGCGTCAAATATCTCCGCTTCATGCTGCCCCGAATGTCACGTTTAACTCATCACTCGTTATGTCTCTTCACGCTTGGCCAACCACTTTCAATTCTAATTCCAGTTTCACACCAGTCTTGCGAGCAACTTGGGTACGGACTCTTTTAATAAGTGCGAGCACATCCTTGGCGCTCGCATTCCCTCGATTCACAATGAAATTGGCGTGCTTTTCAGACACCTGCGCATCACCGATACGGGCACCCTTGAGCCCAGCGGATTCAACCAGCTGCCCAGCTGAATCATTCGGGGGGTTTTTGAAGACACAGCCGGCGCTGGGCAATGTTAACGGCTGCGTATCTCGGCGGTAGTGCAAATAGTCCTTCACGATTCTTTCGATATCAGATCGTACCCCCGGCTTGAGCTGAAGCCAGACTCCCACTATTATGCCTGCCGGCAGTTTTGCCCGCCGATAACCAAACTCAATCTTTCTCGCAGGACAGTCGATAAGCGCCCCTTTCGGAGACACGACACGGACGGCTTTTACCGAGTTCTTCATTTCGCCCAGTCTAGTACCCGCGTTCATTACGACACACCCAGCAACAGTTCCGGGTATACCGGCTGCCCATTCTAGCCCTGCTAATGATCGGCGCACGGCATAACCGATGAGCGTCGGCATACCCACACCTCCTTCGGCGTACAAGACCGATCCTGGCTCTTCTCTAACAGCACGTAATTGAGCCAGGCTGACCGCCAGACCGCGAATTCCCTTGTCCCGAATGAGCAGATTGGTGCCTCCCAACACAAACATTGGAAGCTTTCGTGACTGAGCCTGAGCAACCAGCCTGACGACATTCTCCTCATCCACTGGTTCTACAAGCACATCGGCCAGACCGCCAATGTGGAACGAGGTGTATTCCTTGAGCGGCGCCTTGAAGCGGACCGTTCCCTTGACGCCAGCCACCGCCGCCTGTAACGCGCCCTGAAAACTTCCTCGATATTTCTTCGTGGCATGCCTGTCCCTCTGTTGCACCATGAGCTAAGAGGTCGGCTCGAGCCGTGCGAGAATCCCCGTCCCCGCTTTCCAGATGTCTCCGGCCCCCAAGGTCAAGACAAGATCACCTGGCTTCAGATTCGGTAAGACCTGATCGGGCAACGTTTCTTTCCGTTCGATGTATGTGACAGCCGGATGGCCAGCCGCTTTGATCGACTCGGCAAGTTTTGCACCAGACACGCCCGGAAGTGGATGCTCTCCCGCAGCATATATTTCCGTCATGAAAACCACGTCAGCCTGATCGAAGGCATGAACAAACGCTTCGGCACAATCCCGTGTTCGGCTATACCGGTGTGGCTGAAAGAGCACGACCAAGCGACGATCCCATCCCTGCCGAGCTGCAGTCAAAGTCGCCGCTATCTCTGTGGGATGGTGCCCATAGTCATCGACGACCATGACACCGCCGGCCTCGCCGCGGAGGTGGAATCGCCGCTCGACACCCGTGAAGGCCGCCAACCCCTTGCGAATCAGATCGATCGGGACCTCTAGTTCGATACCGATCGCGATAGCAGCCAGTGCGTTCGAGACGTTGTGTACGCCGGGAACAACTATCCGAAAAGGGCCGAGATTCTTCCCTCGGAAATGCGCACGAAACTCGGCACCCCATTGTTTGAGGCTAACATCCGTCGCTCTAAAATCAGGCGCTTTCCCTCCTTGCTCTTCAAGCCCATAGGTATGATAGCGTTTGACTATGGAGGGGAATAGTGCGCGAAGGCGATCGTTGTCTGCACACAACACCGCCAACCCATAAAATGGAATCTTATTGATAAATTCCAAGAAACAGTCATTGATTCGTTCCATCGATCCATAGTGATCCAAATGCTCGCGATCGAGATTTGTGACCACCACAATCGTCGGTGACAAGCGAAGGAATGATCCATCACTTTCATCCGCTTCGGCGACCAGCAAATCGCCTCGTCCCAGCCTTGCGTGACTTCCCAATGCATTCACTTTACCGCCGGTCACTATCGTAGGATCGAGACCACCTTGCGCCAGCACATTTGCTGCCATCGATGTCGTCGTCGTTTTTCCGTGAGCCCCGGCAATCGCAACTCCAAATTTCAAACGCATCAGCTCGGCGAGCATTTCAGCTCGAGGAATCACCGGGATTTGTCTTGATTTGGCTATCAGGACTTCAGGGTTGCTCGCCGCCACAGCGGAAGAGATGACCACCACCTGCGCTTCTCCCACGTTCGAGTCCTGATGACCGATGAAAATCTTCCCACCAATTTCTTCCAGCCGCCTTGTAGTCTCCGAGGCCTGTAAGTCTGACCCGGTCACTTTGTATCCCATGGTGAGCAAGACTTCGGCGATACCGCTCATTCCTGAACCTCCGATGCCGACGAGATGAATCTGCTGTGTCTTGCGAAACATGGCCATGCGCCTTAATC